>Ga0265298_10004438_pt1 | contig 17933 bp, 8 predicted proteins | sample AusTroGonzalo_MG_3_FD_193486 | JGI IMG/M metagenome (GOLD analysis project Ga0265298, IMG submission 193486) | Bovine rumen microbial communities from tropical cattle in Woodstock, Queensland, Australia - Gonzalo_01 | ecosystem: Host-associated > Mammals > Digestive system > Stomach > Rumen ... | reverse complement strand
GCAAGATTGCCCGTAATCTCTATCCCGACCTCGACGAAGTGCGTTTGGAAGCTAAATACAATTCTCCAGAGGTAGATGATATTGTGCGCGAATATGCAGAGAAGATGATTTTCGGTTTCGATTTCGACCCAGACTTGAAGAAAGCAGCTCGAATGAATATGGTAATGGCCGGTGATGGTCACTCCAACATTTATAATATCAACTCTCTTGAATATCCACAAGGTTCAAAACCTGATGTTCCTCTCATTGCCCAAGCTGTAAACGAAAGCATCAGCCGTAGTGCCGACCGAGACTTCAATTTTGGAGTGTCTGAAGACAATGCACAAGGCAAGTTCGACATGATTTTCACTAACCCACCATTTGGTGCTAAGGTAGAGGTTGATCAAGAAATAGCTGAGCGTTATGAGTTGAACAGCAAAGCCCCTGAAGTCCTTTTCATCGAAGCTTGCTTTAATTTCTTAAAGCCTGGTGGTAAGATGGCTATCGTATTGCCTGATGGAATACTTGGCAATCCAAATACTGAGAGTGTGCGCCTATGGATATTACGTCACTTCAAGCTGCTGGCCAGTGTTGATCTTCCTGTTGAGACCTTCCTACCACAGGTTGGAGTTCAGGCATCGCTGCTGTTCCTACAGAAGAAGACAGATGATGAAATGCTCGTACCAATCGAGGATGAAGACTACAACGTATTCATGGCTATTGTGGAGAGTGTCGGCAAAGACCGTCGCGGTGTTCCAGTCTATGAGAAGGATGACGATGGCGCAGAAATTCTGTTTGAAAACACCAAGAAATGGTTAGGATATGACGAAAACGGCAACGAAGTTATCCGTAGTCGTAAAGAACATATCAAGCATCTGGCCGATGACCTACCAAAAGTATCAAAGGCTTATCAGAAATTTATAAAAGGTGAGAAATGAAGACAGGAATAGTCGATAATAAATTTGTGCTTTCGCATATTCGCTTAGATGGCAAATTCCATTTAAGCGAAGGATTAGAAGTTAGAAGCATAATTAAGCATTCACCTTATGGTTATTGTACCATAGGGGATGTGACATCTGATATATATTGCCCAGGAATCTTCCGCAGAAATTACACCAAATCTGGAGTTCCTTTCTTGGGAGGTGGAGATATTCAGAAGGCCGATTATGATAGCGGAAAATATTTAAGAAAGATAACCACCCCAAATCACGAAATACTACAGATAAAAAAAGGATGGACTCTTGTAACGTGTGGCGGTACAATTGGTGACACAGTATTTGCCAACAACCTACTGGCAAAGTGCTGGGTTTCCCAACATGTTATGCGTGTCATTCCTTCTACCATCAAAGAAGGAATGTTATTCGCATATTTAGCCTCTAAACAGGGACATTTGCTTTTAACGACAAATACATACGGCTCAGTAATCCCGACATTAAATGCCTCTAATATAGAATCACTGCCAATACCTATCTTCCCAGATGATTTTCAGAAGAGGATTGATGACCTCATTCAAGAATCAGCTAATTTGCGTGAACAGGCAGCCAACTCTCTGGAAGAGGCTATTAAATATTTTGATGATTTATATCCTATTAAGGAATCATTTAGACAAACCTTTTCTCTCAATTTAAAAGGTTTGAAGTTGGGTTTTGCCGCATACAATAACAATCTTGAAGTTGACGAATTTGTCAGTGCATATGAATGTAATTCTTATAAGTTGAAGAGCAAAACATCAAATGTATTTGCACCTCCGTTATTCAAGCACATTTATCTGAATAAAGATAATGGTTATCCTTTCATGACAGGAAGTGAATTAACGCAATTTAATCTCAGATATTATAGATGGCTTTCTCCTCGTGGAGTGAAAGACATTAAGGATTACGTAGTAAAGCGTGGCACATTGTTACTTTATAAATCCGGCACCACTGATGGCGGTATTTTGGGAAATGTGTTTATCGCAGACAAGAAGCTTGATGGTTGTTGTTTATCAGACCATGTAATCAGAGTCGTATTCGAGGAGGAAAGACAAGCATATTGGGCTTTCGCTTTTCTTCGCTCAAAGGGCGCGGTAAAGATGTTACAACGTCTGGCAACTGGCACGATGATTCCATTCATTACACCAGAACGATTGTCAGAGATTCTTATACCAAATCCAGATGACAACTACGACAAGATAACATCATTGGTGGAGTCTTACATTAACTTGAATTCTAAATCAAAAGAGTTTGAAGACGCTGCAATAACAATGGTAGAACAAGAAATCGAGAAGTGGAACAATTAACATAGTTAACGCTTATGTCACAGTTAAGGAAAGAAAACATAGAATGTCCACACTGCCACCAAGAAGGCGAGTTTGACCTATGGACATCGGTCAATGTGGACTTAGACCCGGAGCTCAGAGAAAAGATATTCTCTGACGAGTTATTTATGTACCACTGTCCTCACTGTGGCAAAGTGACAGGCATACCAGCTGGCACTCTTTATCACGATATGACGCATGGATTCATGATATTCTTCGACTTCTTCAAGCCAGATGATTATGATTACTCTCCAATGGAGATTCCTGAAGGAGTTGGCTTAAAGAAAGAATACCTATTCCGTGCAGTCTTCGGTTTACAACGCTTTAAGGAGAAGATTGTTATACTGGAACATGGTTTGAACGATGTTGCCATTGAGCACCAGAAGTATATGATCAGCCATGTTATAATGCCTGAGATTGCAGAGAAAGGCTATGAGCTATTCTTTGCAAAGACTGAAGAGCCTAACGAAGAGTTTCCGTATGGTACAATCTATTTCTTCTACGATGATGAAGAAAAGGAACAAACCATGCAGATTCGCTTTGCAATGGATAATTACTATGAGCATAAACTTGCCTGTGAACTCGATCCACGCATGAAAGCAGAAGGCTGCATGTGTGTGGATGCAGAGTGGATGGCAAAACAAATGAAGGAGGAATAGGCATGGCAAGAACAGAATACGATTACGACAGCAACGGACTTGCCAGAGTCTATGAGAACTCACAGTGGTTCCTTTTAGACAGAAACGGCAATCAGGTTGGTGAAAAATACTCTTACATTGAAGAATGGGGAGAAGGATTCTATAAGGCAGAACAAGGGATAAAGAAGAATATTCTTCGTCCTGATGGAAGTATTGTCCTAAAGGAATGGCACAATGATGTGTTTAAGGTTCAGAAAGGATTCTTCCTGTTCAGCAACACCATTCGCAAGTCAAAGACAAACCCCAAGACAAGATACACCTATGGTGTAGCTCATGTCAATGGTGATGTCATATTTCCCATGATATTTGACAGAGCGAATTGGCTGGAGAAAGGTGATGGCATCTATGCAGAAATTGGAACTCAACCTTATATCATTACTCTCGATGGCAGTATTTATGATCCTGCTCGTGGTCATCTGCCAAAGAAGGTAAGCATAGACTATAAAGATATTTTTGAGAAGTTTGCCAATTGGACACTCCCAGGATTACAGTTTTTCTATAGAGACACAGATGCACCAGTGATAGTGGACACAACCTATCATGTTGGTGACGTGCTTCGTGCTGGATTCTTCATCGATGTTACCACAAAATTACAAAAGCCAGCTCATAAGACACGTTTCCTTATTGCCAGTGCGCACACAGCTATGATGTGTGAGATACCAGAGCTATGTCAACAAAATCCTAAAGTAAAGGAATGGAATCTCTGCACTCTTCACTTTAATAGCTATTTCAAGGTAATGGATGTCTATGAGAAAGAAGGTGTAACACAGGTATTTCTACTTCATATTCCTGGAGCTGCCGCATTCTTCCTTGGACATGACGAGACAGCCATTAACTTTATGAATGAAGCAACTGGTCAGGAAACCACTCTCATTGAGATGGCACGTAAGAGTCTTGATGAGAAAATACGAATGGATGTTCATCCTCGTTCTCTTGACAAGGAACTCATAGAAAGAATGCACCACCCTATTGGCTTAGACGAGGAGTATTATCCTGTTGATCCAAACATGCAAGAGGAGCCAACTGAAGGGTCTGTTGCCGAACTTAGCAAAATGATTCATAAGTTGGCAAATGATGCAGACCTGAAAGACTTCATCAATGTAGAAGACAATTTCCCATATAGAGGTGTTGAAGGTACCGTCTGCGAAGGATGTATCTATGCCAATGGCATACAAGGCAAAGGAGAAGGATGTGGAAGACTCTTTATCAAGAGCTTCCGTGAGCGTTATCTGAAAGGTAGATGTGAATACAGAAAGACAGACATCGCTAAACCATCCTTCTTTGAAGAAATGGATCAGTACCATAAAAAGATTGAAAAAGAAAAAGTCGAAAAGGCTTGCGATACCTACGCTCTCAATAAACTTAAAAAGTTTGTTGCAGAGAGACTTGATGGCGACATCAAAAAGCTTAAAGACTTTGACTTTTATACTTTGAGGGAAGATACGGAGTTTGGTGACGAGCGTGTAAGCGTTGTCGGCCTTGAAAGCATTCTTGTGAAGTCAATTCTCACACTTGCTTTTGCAGATACTTATCCTGATTTCACTTATGAAAGCATGGATAAGCACAAATATAAGCCAGACACCATCAACATCACAAGCACCATCTTTGGTATTAACTTTGAGGACTACTATAAAGCTCTGGAAACATACGATGCTCCAGAAGAATTGCGTGAAAGAGTTGTCAGATTTGGCAAGAAAGTTCACACGATTGGTAACATTATGGTTCTTCCATCTGGTTTGACCCTAATGCGTAATACCAAGCCTCTCGGACGAGGTTATTGCGATGTGTTCCTTGCAGAGTTTTATAAGATGATGATTGGTGCAAAGAAGTGCAATATGAAGATGTTTGATGCGCTCAATCTGAAGAAGAAAGAAGTAGCTGCATTCCGCACAGAAGAGAACTTCAATCATATTGTTCACGAATTGATGCTTGAAGACTTCCTCGATGAAGAAGGAAAGCCAAAGCAAGTGTTCCAAGGTCTCTTTAGCTGGGAACCAGGAATATCCCGTGACACATTTATTAAAGCTGCCAACGAGTTCCTTGATTTTTGCGAGTCGTTTGTTGACAAGCGAGCAGACAGGATTATAGACAAGTTGGAGAAAGTATTATCGAATAATCATTAAACATGTATAATATATGGCACAAATAAGAAAACCCATACACGACGATGGTCCTGTAAATGCTGGAGAACAGCGTTTGTTGGACTACCTCGACTTAAAGTTGCCAAGTAACTACATTATTATTCCCAACCTTAATATTGCCATTACTGGCCAGAACCGAGTAATGAAATATTGGGAATATGACTGCATTGTTGTGGCACCTCATGCTGTTTATCACATTGAGAATAAGGATTGGGCTGGTAATCTCGAAGGAGATGACTGGGCTTGGTTCCGTAGTGGTCAAGAGGTTGCAAATCCTCATAAGACAGCAGGGCTAAAGAGCCGTATTCTCGCCAGTAAGATAAAGAACCAACATCCAGATTGGCGTTTTGGCCAGATACTGACGGCTATTACTCTGAGCCATCCTCAGCAGTCAAAATTCGGATTAGACCCTACCTGTGATTGTTACAAGCAAACATTCACATTGGGAGAAGACTTGATAGAGTTCCTTACCAAGCCTGAACTTGTAGGACGTACTCCAGGAATGATTATGGATATTCAGTCACAACTTGTTGACTTACTTTCCGGTCAGTCCGTTGAACGTAGAAGAGCTGAACGCAAGGAAATCTTCAATTATCTCATAGAAGAGGTTCTTCAAGAAACTGAGGAGTTCACGGAATACCTGTGTGTTCCTAAGCTCATAGCTACAGCACGTTACAAAGTGCGTGAATATCCTCTTGATGTTGCAGGTAAGAGTCCTGAAGAACTGAAAAAACTGAGCTTAATGGTTCAGAATGCAAGCTTTGCCCAAGACAAGATAGGTGCATCTCCATTCATCGTCAAGACTGATTGCAGAATGAATGAAGAGCAGACTTACTATTATGAGATAAGCCGCTATCAGGACGAAAGTTCACTCAGAAGCAAACTACGTCAGAAAACTTTCAAGCAGACAGACAAAATTAGCATTATACTCGATGTTGCTAATGCACTGAAGGCTGCGCATAAGGAACAGGTATATCACCGCGACGTGTGTCCTGAGAACATATTTGTATATGAAGGAGGTAAAGCTGCATTGGCAAACTTTGGTATGGCATGGTTTGTCGAACACTCTGACCTCAGTTTCACGGTAAAGAAAGATACTAATATCAACTCACCTTATACAGCACCTGAATTCTTAGAAGGTGATGTATGTTCAGGAAGCGATATTTTCGCACTTGGAGTAATCTTTTATGAATTGATGACTGGCAAACTTCCTTTTGACAGTTGTCTCACATTTACTTCTGCATTAGGTGGAGTACTTACAGAAGACCTTATGCCAAGTAAGGTATCAAAAGATCTTCCTGAATGGATGGATGAAGTTGTTAAGCATACAATTGTTGCAGATCCATTCAAACGTTGGCAAGAGGCAGATGAATTTATTGAGTTCATCAATAATTCCATGGAAGAAGAGCAAAAGAAAACCATTGAAGCTCAAAATGCCAAAGCAGGAAGCAACACCACAAGTCAGCCCAAGGTTGCATATTTGAAAGACATGAAGCCTGGAGTTAAAGTAACTCCATCTATGACCCTTCATGAAATTCTTGGACGAGGTGGATTTGGACGTGTGTTCAAGGTATGGCATGATATGCAGAAGCAATACCTCGCCATCAAAATCTTTGAGCGTGATGCATCTGTTGACAATGCCATCAATGAGTTTGAGGCATTAAAATCGCTCCACCACCCCAACATTGTTGAGTTTAAGTTTAACGACCGTACTCAACAAGGACTTTTCTATACATTGATGGAGTTGCTTGAAGGTGAAAACCTGCAAGATTATACAAGAGGTGACTTGCGTCTTCCTGTTGACGAGGTGTATAAGATGGCTACCCAAATTCTGAAAGCATTGCGCTATATGCAGGAAGAACAGAATCCTCCTGTATATCACAGAGATATTAAGCCAAGTAATATCATGTGGCATAAGCGTCAGATTTATAAGCTTATTGACTTCAATATATCTACAACGACCGATGACAAGTCGTTTGGCGGAACATTCCCATATATGGCTCCAGACCTTGTTTTATCGGGAAATAAGATTGATTGGGACAAGTCTGCCGACACATTTGCACTGGGTATCACAATCTATGAGCTACTTGCTCATGCCTATCCATGGCCAGGAAGCAATATGCGTCCCAATATACACATGCAGCCTACAGATATTCGTAGCTACAACGACAAGCTGACAGATGAGATTGCAGAGTTTGTAATGAAGGCCATCATAACAGACAGACACAAGCGATTTACATCTGCCAAAGAAATGCTCGAAGCTCTGGAGAAGATAGGTGTCAATGGTATATTGAAGGACACAACCACCGTAAGATACTCTATTGGCAATGAGAATCAGAATGAGAATCTTGACCCTGTTGACTATATCAATTCACTTTATAGCCAAAGCCGTCATGGTAATGGTGGTACACGCGCAGGAGCTAAGGCTCATACATTCGATGACCTTACATATACTCAGACAAAACTGGATAAGGAACTGATAAAGGATATTGTTGCTCTTAAATACAAACTCATTATCATTACTGGTAATGCCGGCGATGGAAAGACTGCATTCATTCACCAGATTGAGAATAAAGGAGAAAACCGTATTCCTTATCAATCAAATAATGGATCACAGTTCTATATAAATGGAGTACGTTTTGAGTCAAATTACGATGGCTCACAGGATGAGGATGAAAAAGCAAACGATGAAGTTTTAGCTCAATTCCTATCCCCATTCAACAATCTTAGTGACTACACTCAGGCACAAGAAGGACGAGTAATTGCCATCAACGAGGGTCGTTTGGTTGACTTCCTCTCCACTCATGATGAGTTGAAAAAGCTCCAAGACAACATTGAAGACTATTTCTATCAGGAAGGTCATGCAGAACTCCTCCCTGGTCTGATGGTCATCAACCTTAACCTTCGTTCTGTAACAGCAAGAGAGGGCAATTCTCCAAGTCTTCTGGCTCAACAGGTGAAGAAATTGACTCGTCCCGAGTTATGGTCAAAGTGTGAAGGTTGTCCTATTGCAGACCGTTGTTATATTAAATATAATGTAGATACCTTCCAAGACAGCAGTGCTGGAGATGAAGTTATCAATCGTCTCGAATGGCTTGTAAGAACCATTGTCTATAAACGTGAGCTTCATATCACCATGAGAGACTTGCGTTCTATGATTGCATGGATGCTTACACGAGACTACTCTTGTGATGAGGTCAAGCAATTAGTGGAGTATGTTCAGACAGAACAATTGCCTGAATACTATTGGCAGTACTACTACTTCAATGTAACAGCTCCAGTTGCATGGCCAGCAAAAGACTTCATGCTCCCATCACTTGACTCTAACGACCGTTTGGTTAAATTGCTTAGAGAAACAGATGTTGCAGGTGTTGCTTTACCAGCATACGATCGTGACCTCTATTATACATCTAAGCGTCCAAATGACTACCTGATTTTTAGTGACCGTAAGCGCAGCTTATTGAATGACTTTAACGAAAACAATGTCATTATTCCTGCATATGAGGTTAAATCAGATGTTATCAGAATGCAGGCAACAGGTCGCCATAAGAGTTATGTGCGTCATCAGTATTTTGAAGGAAAATTTGATTTCCGCAGACGTCTTCCTTACCGCTATGCCAGTATGTTCGAGGAACAACTTCGAGTTGAAGACGAAAGAGCACTGAAAGAAACGATGCAAGATTTGGCTTGCGCCATCTCTGCAAGTGAAGGATGCGACAATGCACGTTTGACTGAAGGTTATCTGCTTTTGGCAAGCTCCAATGTGGGTGATCCTATTTCAAAGAGCTATCGTCGTTTCCCATTGGATGAATTTGAGCTATTCGTAAACAAGACAGAACATCTGACTAAATATATCGAATACGAAAGTGATAGCCTTACTTTCCGTCATAAAACCGATAAGTTTATACAGTTGACAGTCAGCCTTGACCTTTACGAAATGCTTCAATACATTCGTGCAGGTTTCAGTCCTTCTGTGAATGACCTACGAGGCCGATTCATTGAACTTCAGATTTTCAAGAACCTCTTGGAAGCCAAAACTTATACAGAGATTCTTGTTACGAAGAACAACAGGAAGTTCACTGTAATTCGTCTTGATGGAAAGAAACATATTGTAATTGAACCTCTAAACGCATAAGGAATACGATTATGATACTGAAATTAAAAAAAGGTACAGTTGCATTCTTGAATAAAGAATTGCTTTACGTTGACTTCAAGTCAGTAAGACTGGATCGTGTTCTTACTAACTTGTTTATTAAGATGTATGCTGATGGGCAACCTGTCCAGCTGGCATTTAGGAAAGAATATACTATTGATACATTGAAGTCCAATCTTAATGCTCTTGAAGAGCAAGGTGTAATCAATGGTGTTAAGGATAATCCTGATGGTGTAGAGGACTGGCTACGTAGTTCACTACTCGAATTGGTTAACCGTGGTAATGTTATTAAGGAACATGTTTCAACATTAAAACCACTCCATCTGCTGAGCTTCCGCGTACAGAACAGCAAGTATTGTCGTGACTATCGTGCTTCAGACCAATTATATCTCATGTTAAAGAGCAATCCTGAAGTTATGAAAGGATTGGTGAAGTATCTTAGCAAAGGTTGGGACAAAGCATCTGGCGAAATCAACACGCAGGAGGAACTTGACGTAGATACCACAGGCATTCTACACATAACAAAGCCTCTCCGCGAACGCAAGAGTATGAATAAGGATGTCGATATTATACCCAAGCCACTATTGGAGAAGCAAGCTGCCTTGTTTACAGATGATATTCGTCGATTACTCATTTACAAAGAAAAACTTCCAAGGGCAGTTTTCATCGACTATCTAAGAATACTCTGTGGTCTTCATCTTGCACTTTATACAATGAAAGTTGTATATCTGTTGCCTAAGATGATTGATGCCGGTACTCGAAATGTTGATGATGACTGGTCACTTGTAGTTGATTTGACAGATAATCTTGATAGTATTGTATCGCAATTTGCTTGTAAAGACATCGAGCGAATGGAGAACAGCTATGGCAAGTACATTCGTGCTACATACATGGTTGATATTATCCAGAAAAGAAAGCGTTGCGATGTGGATGAAGCTTTCCGCATACTCAAAGAAGACAATAACAAGCAAGGAGAGTACTATGAGAAAGAGCTCAATGACATTGAGGATAGCCTTCCCAATAGCGATGAGAAGGAGTTTGATAAAAACGACTTCCATGAAATGTTAGAGTTCTTCCCAGAGAAAGACTATTTTGATATGTTTGTCCATGTGCTTGAAAAGTCCAATTTGGGCGCAAGTCAGTACAAGTACATACATGATTTTGTAGATGCTGTCTGCATGAAGAACAGCTCTTCTATGTTGCTGGCAGATAGCCGTTCTAAGCGTCATCCTCGAAGAGGTGCATTAGGCAGTAAACTGCTTGAAACCATGGTACAGTTGTTGGTTCTCAAAGAGAAGAGCAATGGCGGTTACGAAACACGTTCTCTCTCAATAGATGAATTAGCAAAGGCTATTCGTGAGCGTTACGGTCTAATCATCAATGGTATTGGAGAAGAACGCTTTGCAGATGCTGATGTAGAAATGAATGCAGCATTCAGGGTTAACATGGATGCGTTCAAGAATAAACTTCGTCAGATTGGTTTTTATACAGATATGAGTGATGCTTGCATCCTTCAAAAGATTCGTCCACGTTATAAATTGGAAGACTAATGGAAAATATTAAAACACTATATTACGAGCGTTTCATACAACATGTTGTAGAAGCGTATTCACCTAAGTTGAAGTCAGCTAAGCCTGGACATTGTATGAAGATTACAGGTCTGGCTATGAAAGAGCTTCGTGTCTTGCTTCCATTGCTTCGTCCTTTGAACAGTGGAATGGAAGTTTATATCCTTTCAGAAACGGATAAAGGAGAAGAATTTATTCATGCTACTAAACTTATTGAGCTACGTAATAATCCCGACAAGTCGGTACTTATCCTTGTTCCGTCAAATAGTCGTACATCAGCAGAAGACTCTTATGGTGATGCAACCTTCCAAAATCTGTCTGTAGCAGAACTCCAAGATTCCTTCGTGTGGAAACTCATTCATGAATTACCAGAAGAAAAGGAATATCTTTGGAAACAGATGACAGACCTTTTTGAAGAGATAAAACCGTCAAGAACTACGGTCATCAACTATCTTCTGTATTTGGAGACCAAACAATATGCTGATGAAGCATGGGGTAATGGATTGTATCTTTTTGGTATGCTTCCTGATAAAGACCTCATTAAGAATGAAGGTTCTATCAGAAGACGTTTCATGCTCAATTTAGAGAAGGTCTCTTCTGTGATGGCAGACTTCTCTTTAACTGCTGCTGACAGAATCGTTAGTTTGCCTTTAGTTAGAAATACCGTCCAAAAGGACTTAATGGTATTCTTTACTACAACGGATAATATTGAAGATGCCGTATCTCTCTTTGAGAATATTCACGACAATCATCCTGAATTCAATTATGCAGTTCTGCCTTGGATAGACAAAGACAACGAGAGCAAGCCTGTAAAGGTTATGGTTGACATTGTTCCTGGGAAAGACCCCAAAAAGGAACTGGTTCGTGATGCTGATACAGGTTCCTTGCTGTTGGCTATTCCACAGGACAAAAAGGGAAAGGTTTCATTTACGATTACGACGGATCCATCTCCAAAAGATAATCCTGATATTTTCTCATTCGAAATAGCACTTGTCAACATCGATGACTTCTCTGAAGTAGGTGTTGTAAAAAAAGCTAAGGTTGGAACTAATAAGCGTGCCTCTCGTAAACTTTCATTGAACATTGCATCTGGCATGTTCGAAGAAGGTGAATATATGCTTCGTGTCCGTGCTCTTGACGAGAACGGCATTGTTCTTGACACATTAAAAGAGTTCAAGGAAGAACGTGTACAGGCTTCATGGCTTGATGCGAAAGAGCAGAATCCTAACCTTCAAATGGAACAGTACCGATTGGAGCAACACGTGGCATACTGCAACGAATCAGAAAGCTTTACGATTACCACTGAAGAATATTCAGGAGAAGGTGAAGTTGACAAACGAGGTAAGGTAAATAGTTTAACTCAGGCAATTATTCATTATCGCAGTACCCATCTGTCTAAAGAAGAAGATTTAGAACTTCCTGAAGGTGGTACTGATAGAAGCATGTGGATTGAGGGCACATTGAACAATACATATCAATTTGACTTTGGTGCTGCATACGCTTATCAGATTCAGCTTCCTAAGAAATTGATACAATTAGAAACTACGTTCCTTAAGAATGATGATGAATTTGGTCATGTGGAGGCATTGCTAAGTGGTAATCCAACAGACGCAAAATTGCTTGATCCTACAGACACAGCAAGACAGTACCCACTGTTTGTTGCAGCTAAAGGTCTTAATATTCCTGATGAGTTAAGTGCTTTACGCCAAGACTTATTTTCAATTATACGTGAGTCTGCTGAAAATGAAAGCGGTCTAACATGTACTACAGACTTTACTACAAATATCGGGCTAATCAAAGGCTATCTCGCAGAATATGACTCTTGGTTGAGAAGTCTCCAAGAGACTGAATTAACCGAAGATCAGATTGTTTGCTTACAGAATCTTGATACTGTACTCTTGACTGTCGAAATGCCTGATGGTAGCAATGTCAAAGTAAAACTCATTACCCCACTTCACCCACTTCGTCTGGCATGGATGGTCAACTTATATGAGTTGTATCAGGATTGGGAAGAAAAGACTTTAGAATATCCTAAGTACCGTAAGGCTTGGTATCGAAAGTTAGATAAACTTTTCATGGGATTATTGCCAATGGAGATTGCTCCTCTCGTACTTAGCGAAAGCTCTTTGCAAGAGGCATATCAGTATATCGGTGAAATCACATTCGGTTGGGGTGCATATGCACAACCATCTTACGGAAGAGAAGATGCTTTTGCCTCTGGCTACCGTCAGTTGAAGTCATATACTGCGATGTTACTTAATGTGGCTCGTGAAAAGCAGATTGATAGTGATGTGAGCAAAGATTTAGTTGTTCGTCATCTGTTCAATTACGGTTTGTCTCATCCATATACGGATAAACTTGTCATCAACCTCTTCAATGCCGGAGATGCTGCTGTTTTTGCTCAGGCTCTTATAGAGTTAGAGAAGATTGGCCTTGGTCTTGATTTAACATATGAAATTCGTTTGTTCTCGGATGATAATATGCTACAATCAGGCGAAGCATTCAAGGAATTGCTTGACCCAGAAGGTTATGGTAGAACCGCTGCTGAAGCAGAAGTATTTTCACAAGCTTCAGCAAACAGATTGTTCCCCAAGCTACGTTTCTCTCTGAACAAGGTCAGTGACTTCATTGATGACCACGATAAATATCAGGCACACCTTTCGTTCTTGGTTAATCCATTCGCTGTACATACAGAGTTGGTTCGCCCTGACGAATTAAGCCGTTCATTCTACCTGAATGGAACAATATGCCGAGACGTGGTTAATGCGGCAAAGGAAGGAAAGTCATTTGTATGGAACAGATATTACTCGAATAAGATTCTGCCAAATCCTGTATCAGAATCTGCAAACATGGAAGTTAGTTTGTTTGCACGTTTGCAAGAGGCAACAGGTAAATTGCTGTCTTCTACTCTTGAAGAGTCTGTTCCTGCTACGACACTTCGCCTGAAAGAAAATGATATGATGCTGTTGTCATTCGTCCATGACAGCAGTGATTGGGTTATCACTTTCGATAAGAATATGGGGCCAGAATTCTATGACCTACCATGTTTGGGTGAAAACGATATTCCTTACCTACTTGATTATGTTCCTGGTGAAGATGCTACAGGTGTATCGTCGTATCTTACCACCAAGCCTACAAGCGAGATAGGAGCATTGATGATTCCTCTCTTCCATGAATATGGTATTAACCTTGAAAGATATGAGAATTTCAAGCAGATATTGGAAGATGTCCGTTCTGTAAGTAGTTCATTGATTATGCAGGTTAATGCAACCTCTCGTAAAGGATTTGAGGTCATTGGCACCACACTTTGTAAGCGATTCTTGGAGAAGAAAGGGATAACAAAAGAGTCATTCCTTATTCCTATTGACCTCCATAAAGAATTGTTTGCTGACTTAGAAAACGAGAACAAGGAACGTGCAGACAATCTCGTTGTTAAAATCGACTCAGCAAAGAAGGAAATTCTGTTTACAGTAGTTGAAATTAAATGCCGCAATGCGCATTACAATGCGGAAGAGCTTCATGCTAAGATGGTTAATCAAATTGAAAATACAATTTTTGCACTACGCTCTCACTTTGAAATTGCAGTAGATGGCTATGATAGACTTGACAGAGAGCTCAAAGTATTAGAATTGAAATCATTCTTGGAGTTCTATATTCGACGTGCTATGCGCTATGGTCAACTTGACCCAGAGTTTGCACACGAGTATTTAGTGTTCATGAGTAAATTGGCTGATGGCTATACAATCAGATTCAAGCAGTTAGGGGTTGTATTTGACTTTACTCAAATGGAACGTCAGAAGAAGCACTTCTATGGAGATGCACTCATTTACTCTATGGGAGAACCAGTAATTGGCGAAATCCTTAATACCGAAGGAACTCTGAACACTCAGGTACTTGAAGCAATGGACAAGGAAATCGTGAATTTCTTTGAGCCGACCCTAACTCCAAGGAAAGACCCTGACGGGGAAATAGTTGCACCTGTACAACCTATAGTTTCTTCAGAAGAGCCCGAACAGGATTCTGATTACGAAGTAATAATTCCAAAGAAGGCAACAGTTAAAACAGGAGCAGAGAATCCTATCTCTGACATTCAGGACGAGCCAATAAACCCATCTGTGGATCAACCTTCTGTATCATTTGAGCCGCAGGAAGAGCCTGAACATATCGATGTAGATGAAACTCCTCACACCACCGAGTCTGTAATTAAGCCGTCTGAAGAGGTGCAAACTCCTTCCGAGTCGGAATCTGTTTCTGAGCCTGAACCTATTGATCCAAACTACGAGAAGCCGTCTTGTGATGTTATCATAGGTAAGAATGGCGATAGCCCTCAGTTCGGTATCATTGGTAAGATGAATAGCAATGGTCGTGTAATCGGTCTTGACTTAAATGAATGCAATACAATCAGTTTGTTTGGCGTTCAAGGTGCTGGAAAAAGTTACACAATTGGTTCTATTACAGAAATGGTACTCCGTCAATTCTCTAAGGTAAACTTGTTACCTGCACCAATGGCCAGTGTTATTTTCCATTACAGTGATAGCATGGATTATGCTCCAGAATTTACATCAATGGTATATCCCAATGATGAAGCTGGTCAGTTAGCAAAGCTCAAAGCTGAATATGGAGCAGAACCAGGCTGTATCAAAGATGTTATCCTTCTTGCACCTGAAAGTCAGGTGGAAACCAGGAAAGCAGAATATCCTGATATTGAAGTGCATCCAATAGGATTCGATTCATCAGAATTGGCCGTTCGTGATTGGATGTTCTTGTTAGGCGCAATGGGAAATGACTCAACCTACATCAAGGAGTTGAAGCAGATTATGAAAGCCTGCAGAAATGACATGAGTCTTATCAATATCCGAAATGGTGTAGCAAATAGTAATCACATGAGCACATCCCAGCGATCTCTTGCAGAGCAGAAACTGGATTTCGCTGAAGAATATATAAACGATGGTAACAAACTACAGCAATACATGAAGCCAGGTCGATTGATTATCGTTGATCTTCGAGATGAGTTCATCGAGAAAGACGAAGCTCTTGGTCTGTTTGTTGTTATGCTCAATATTTTCTCTTCGGTTTTGAAAGTGGATGGACGTGCATTCAACAAGTTTATTGTATTTGATGAAGCACATAAGTACATGAATAATAAAGAACTTGTAGGTTCTATCACAACTGCTATCAGAGAGATGCGTCATAAAGGTGTTTCTATAATGATTGCGAGTCAGGATCCTATGAGTCTTCCTACAGAGATTATTGAACTTAGTTCTATTGTTGTAATGCATAGATTCAGTTCACCTGCATGGGTTAAACATGTCCAAAAGGCCATCACTCCATTACAGACTCTTACTGCAACCGAAATGGCAACTTTGGGGTCTGGAGAGGCATATCTATGGGCAAATAAAGCAACGGACAAAGCAATTACTCAAAGACCAATAAAGATTAGTATTCGTCCTCGCGTTACAAAACATGGCGGCGATACAATTCAGGCAGTTAAGTAATGAAAATATATCAATATACAAATAAAGGTAATCGGGAAGAGAACCAGGATTTTGTTATCCATGGTTCCCTTCCCGATAACGCTGCCTTTTTCGTACTTGCGGACGGTATGGGTGGCTATTCTGATGGAGCTGCTGCTTCAAAAGTAGTTTCAGAAGCCATTTACGACTTTCTTGATATGAATTATCAACACTATACTCCAGTAGAACTTCTAAAAGAAGCTATATCATTTGCGAATGATGCCTTGATGCTAAAACGAATGGCTATGGCTGCTCAGAAGATGGGGTGTGTTATAACTGTTCTTCTTATTTCTGAAGGATATGCCTATCTAACATGGCTTGGTGACAGCCGAATATACATGTACAGGGATGGTCAAGAAGTTTATAGGACTGAAGACCATTCTGTTGTTAATGAACTGGCTAAAATTAAAACATTGCGAGCTTCAAGTTATGAGAAGTATTCTTCTATTGTGACTAAATCTATTATGGGAGTTGAAACTGTTGATGATGCACCTGTCAGAAAAATAGAGATAGAAACTGGCGATGTGTTTATTCTCTGTTCAGATGGCTTCCATAAGGAGATTGATATGACAAAGGCATTATGCTATGATGATTCTAAGAAAGAAGAATTGGATGCCATTGCTAATTCTATTTCTGACAATTTTTCATTCATTAAGGTTGAGATATGATATTGAATAATGCAATTATCGAGGATATAAAAGAAAAATCAGGTCTCTTGTTTGACAAAGCAGGAGACTTTAGCATTTTATCCTCTCTTATTTTTAAGGAAACAGGACGAAATATTGGCGTAACCACTCTGAAACGGTTATTCCACTACATACAAGATGATAGAAAAGCAAGTGAATACACATTAAACACCATAGCATTATATGTCGGCTATAAATCATGGGAGGAGTACTCGTCAGCAAAGAATCTTGTTAGTGACTGGGGGTATAATGATGAGACCCTATATATCCATGCCCTTGAGATAAACACAAAAATCTTCATTCAATATCTGGATCGGAAGATTACCTTTATTGTTGTTAATCACGAAGGTGAAAACTATTTGAAGGTTGTTTCAAGTGAAAATAGTAGTCTAAAAACAGATGACCTCCTTCTTGTCTATAGAATACGCAAAGGTGACATTCTTGAAGCAGAGAAAGTTATTCGAGGTAACAATATCGGTAACTACAAGACACATGGTGAGATTATGAACTTTGAATTAACAAAGGACTAAATATATGATTGACATAACGAAAGAAAACTTCATCACAGATGAAAGAACTAATACGGTTTGTTATTCCAGTCTTCTACCTACAGAAAGTAGCGGATTAGATTCTCTGTTAAGGAAAGAACTGTATGCAGCATTGAAGGAAACTGTCAAACCTCTGAAAAATTACGAACTTTACAATACTCGTGATATATGGGCAAGAGACTACATGCCAGTACAATTAACGCCAGATTTGTTCCTGAACTATACGTATAATCCAGATTATTTAAGTGAACAGAAGGCATATATTACCAATTGGCTTATTCACAAAGTTCATATTCGTCAGATTGAGAAGTTTGACTTTGACGTTGTGACTATGCCAATCGTTCTTGATGG
>Ga0265298_10004437_pt1 | contig 17937 bp, 14 predicted proteins | sample AusTroGonzalo_MG_3_FD_193486 | JGI IMG/M metagenome (GOLD analysis project Ga0265298, IMG submission 193486) | Bovine rumen microbial communities from tropical cattle in Woodstock, Queensland, Australia - Gonzalo_01 | ecosystem: Host-associated > Mammals > Digestive system > Stomach > Rumen ... | reverse complement strand
ACACCGGCCTGGAACAGCATCTGGGCCTGCTCCTGGACAGCAGCACGCAGGTTCTCCTGCTGGGTGGTAATGGTTTCGTGCTGGGACTGGAGGGCTTCCTGCTGGCTGGAAATGGTCTTGTGCTGCTCGGAGATGGTAAGGTCCCGGGCCTCTATCTCGGCCTTCAGCTGCTCAATCTCCGCCTCTTTTTCCGTAATTACCTTCCGTAAGCTCAAGATGGTCTTCTTGTACTGGGCGCCTTCCTTCTCCAGACGGTCCAGCTTCTTTTTGATATCGTCTATGTTGTCCTGAATCTGTTCCACCTGTGTAAGGCGGGCGGTCCCCTGCTCCAGCTCCGTTCGCAACGTCACCGTACGGCCGGAAATCTGCGAGAGTTCCTGCAGGATGCTTTCCACGGCAGCGGCCTGGGCGGCATATTCGGCACGGGTTGCTTCCGCCCCCTCCCGGAGTTCTGAATAATCCTGGAGAAGCTGGTCATATTCGCTCTTGGGTACGGTCTCCCCTGTTTCCAGGCAGGCCGATGCCAGGAGCATCGCAAGTAGTAAAGCGCTTATTTTGAGAGTTCGCATATGAATTCCTGTTTTTGAAAACGGATGGTTGTCTTTTTGATGGATTCCTTATAGCTTATGTCGCCGCTGCCCAGTTCGGCCGAATTCACCGACGTCCCGTCCAAGGTAAAGCCATAATAGACGGGGCCGTATACGGTGATGCGGGCAATCTGGAACTGCCCGCTGGCCAGTTCCTTGACCACGGCCGTGGAATAATGTGTGCCGGTAGGATCCGTGAGCTTCATGGAGTAGTTGCCTTCCAGGGCCTGCAGAACAGCGGACGGCACGCTTTCCTCCCCTGCCGGGGAGTTGGAGGGACCTCCGCAGGAAAGAAGCAGGACGGACAGCGCCGCCGATATAACGAGGGGCAGTTTCATATTAGGCGAGAATGGCATCGGAGAGAGCTTCCAGGGCAGACTGGTCATCGGCCTTGAAACGGCTGCGGATGGTGACGGTGTCTCCCACCACTTCCACATCCTTCATCTGGCCGAACATTTCCTTCATCACCCGGGCGGCCGAGGGGGCCCAGGAGCCATTTTCTATGAGGGCCACCTTACGCTTCTGCCAACCCTTCATCTGGAGGGAATGCAGGAAGTCGTAGGCGGGCGTGAAGAGGCCTGCGTCGTACGAGCAGGCGGCCATGACCATACGACCGTAGCGAAAAGCGTCTTCTATGGCCTCTGCACGGTCACTGCGGGTTAAATCGCACAGCACCACCTTGGGGCAGCCTTTGGCTTTGAGGATTTCCACCAGCCTTTCCGCAACGGCGAAGGTGCCGCCGTGGATGGAAGCGCAGGCCACAAAGACACCCTCCGTTTCCACGCCGTAGCTGCTCCAGGTATTGTACAGGTCCAGATAATACTTTAGATTTTCCCGCAGCACCGGACCGTGCAGCGGGGCAATCACGGCAAGCTTGAGGAGCTGAATCTTTTTCAGCAGCGTCTGCACCGGAACGCCGTATTTGCCGCAGATATTGAAGTAGTAACGGCGGGCTTCGCAGGCCCAGTCAGGGTCTTCATCGCCGTAAATCCGGTCTTCCAGGGCACCGAACTTGCCAAAGGCATCGGCCGAGAAGAGAACGCCGGACTCCGCCTCAAAACTCACCATCACTTCCGGCCAGTGCACCATGGGGGCGGCCATGAATAGGAGGGTCCTTGAACCCAGTTCCAGCGTATCCCCTTCCTTCACCGCCAGGGTGTTGAAGCTTTTCTCCGGCAGGAACTGCGTCAGGAACTGAAGGGCCTTGGCGCTGGCCACGATGCAGATTTCCGGATACATTTCCGCCAGCTTGCCGATGTAGCCAGAATGGTCCGGTTCCATGTGATGAACCACCAGATAGTCCGGTTTCCGGCCTTCCAGGCCCTCTTCCAGCTTTCGGAGCCACTCCTCCCCCCTACGGCGGTCCGCCGTGTCCAGGATGGCCACTTTCCGGTCCAGGATAAGGTAGGAATTGTACGACATGCCTTCCGGCACCACGTACTGGCTTTCAAACAGGTCCAGGTCTTTGTCGTCCACGCCGATATAGCGGATACCCTTTGCGATTTCTTTCATGGTTTTGAGTTTAAACAAACAAATATAACAAAAAAATGCGTACCTTGCTGAAAATTCGTGCTGCTTATGATGACAATATGGGATTACCTCAAACGGCTGGTTAAGAAATACATTTATGTCTACGACCAGATAGACACGGACAGTGCCGCGGAGCGCATTAAAAGCGGAATCTGGTTCCGCGGTCCCAACGTCTGGATTCTTGCCTTTTCCATCGTCATCGCCTCCGTCGGCCTGAATGTGAACTCCACGGCCGTGATCATCGGCGCCATGCTCATCTCCCCGCTCATGGGACCTATCGTGGGCACCGGCCTGGCCCTTGGTACCAACGACACGGACCTGCTCAAACTATCGGCCAAGAACCTCCTGATTATGGTGGTGATAGCCCTCATTGCCTCTACGCTCTTTTTCATCCTATCTCCCCTTTCGCTGGTGAATCCCACTGAGCTGGAAGCCCGTACCAGCCCTACCATCTACGATGTGCTGATTGCCCTTTTCGGCGGTCTGGCGGGCATTTTCGAGCAAAGCCGAAAGGAGCGCGGAACGGTGCTTTCGGGCGTTGCCATCGCCACGGCCCTGATGCCGCCGCTGTGCACCGCCGGCTACGGACTGGCCCATCTGCAATTCCACTATTTCTTCGGGGCCATGTACCTTTTCATCATCAACGGTGTGTTCATCACCCTGGCCACCTACCTGATGGTGAAATACCTCCGCTTCAAGACCAACAGCTGCCTGGTTCCGGCCGTGGAGAAAAAGCGCCGGAACCTGATTACCGCCATCCTGGTGGTAGTGCTGGTTCCCAGTATCATATCAGCCGTCAATCTGGTGATGAACAATAATTTCCAGCGGAATGTGGAGTCTTTCGTGGACGACAACCGGTTGGTGGGCCGCTCCTATATCTACGACTATGATGTCCAGAAGCGCCACGTGGAGTTCTCCATCGCCGGAGCACCGCTTAACGACAGCCTCAAGACCGCCTTCTTTGCCAATGCTGCCCGCTACAAGATTCCGGAGGGGCGGATCTCCCTTACGGAGCACGCCATCGGCATGACGCAGGAGGAAATGAACGGTCTCATCGACGACATCTACACCCGTACGGACGCGGAAATTTCCGAGAACAACGCCCGCCTGAACGCCCTGCAGGCCCAGCTGGACATCCTCACCTTTTCCATCGACGAGTTACAGCACCGGGCCGATTCCCTGCGCCACGCCGACGATTCGCTCCGCGCCCGCGACGCCCTGCTGCAGCACAAACTGGATTCTCTCATATCCCTCACATCCAGCCGCAACGTACGCCGCCGTTAAAGTTTATTTTGCAGTTTCCAAATTAACTGCTATATTTGCATTCCCGTTTGGTACTATGGCCGAGTGGTTAGGCACAGGTCTGCAAAACCTGCTACAGCGGTTCGATTCCGCTTGGTACCTCTAAAAATGCCTCTGGACTTGCTCCGGGGGCATTTGCTTTATCAAAAGTTGGCTACATCTTGTCCCAAATAACGTTATGGTGCCCCGCGTTCAGGGTCTACTACTACAGAGTTGTACATATCTGGTATGGTATCAGAAACGGTGTCTAATACTCAAGCCGATGTACATATCTCGGCAAGTTTGGCTTTTTTGCCTGTTTTCGCCAAGATATGAACACAGAATCAGCCACTAAGGCCAACCCTTTGTGCATATCTCTCATTCACAGAATCAGCTCATTAATTGCTACGCCTCTCCGGTTGCGGTGCAAAAGAACTGCGTCGGGTGCAAAAACGACCGAATCTGCCCCCGGGAACGGTTCACATCGGCGCCGCCGGGTGCTTACCCAACAAGAAATGAGGCTTACTTTTGGGCGCAGTGATGGATTTATAGCGTGGCAGATAACCGCTTCACTGACAACGAGTTAGCAAAAGGGGCGGGTGCCAAAAAAACACCGCCCATTCGGCTAACTTGCGCAGAATCAACCATTTAAGCGCCACGGCTTTTTTGCACATATAGGATATGAACACGAAAATGGCCACTATGCCTTATGCCGGTGCTCATATCTCTTCCAGATCGGCCTTTCTCCCCTTTTTCTTCGAGGTATGAACGCAGAATCAGCTAATCAGACCAAGATTCCTGTACATATCGGATATATACCCCCCTCCGTGGAACCGGTAAACGTATAGCCTCCCTTCCCGGCGCATGCTGCCGGGTGCAGAAAGGGTCGAATTTGCCCCCCCGGAAGACGGGAACGGCATGGCTGGGGCGGTGAAAACTACAACTATAATCGATTAACTGTCAACATTCGGTGAACCCCACCCGGGGAAGCCCGGTTTTTCGTCCCAAATAACGTTTCTTCGTCCCTAATCGGTTGAAACAGAAATTATTTCAGTTTTATTTCTTACGATTTGGCTTTTTCGGGAAAAGTTTGCATAGTTTTGTAGTCATCAAAATTACAAAGTTATGATGACCTACGACAACACCAACGCCTCAGAGCCTGTCAGAATCGGGCGCTATGCAAATGTCCTCATGGACCGATGGTTCAAAAGGTCCTTCGGATGGGCTCCGGCTAAAAGGCTGATGCAATTATTCCTGCAGGAGTTAATCCCCGAACGGACTATCACAGAAATCAGTTTTGGCCCCCAAGAGCACATTAATCCCATCGACCGGGGCAAGGACATCCGACTGGATGTTCAGTGCCGTGACACCAACGGCCGACTTTTCATCGTGGAAGTTCAGCTTTCGGAGCAGTCCACCTTCTACGAAAGAGCGGTGTTCAATTCCTCGTTTGTAATCCAGGAACAACTGCCCAGAGGTACCACGGACTGGGATTTCGCGCCGATATACTTCATCGGCATAGTGAATTTCTCCATCCATAAAGGGTCGGACCAGGTGCTTTTCCGCTACAGGATAAAGGAGGTCGAAAGCGGCGAGCCGATGACAGACAGGATTGAGTACATATTCCTGGAGGTTCCCAATTGCAGGAAGGCGCTTACTCCCCAGGCCGGAATCCTGGACAACCTTTGCTATATCCTGGGCCATATCTCGCAGATGGAAGAGCGGCCCGAAGGCGTGGAGGGTGAAATCTTCGATCTGTTGTTTAAATCTGCGGAAATTGCTAATTTTGCCCCGAGGGAACGCAAAGAATACATCAAGGACATGACAACCGAAAGAGACATAAAGAACCAACTGGCCTTTGCCCACAACTCCGGAGTGCAGCAGGGCTTGGAGATTGGAGACAAAAGACGTGCAGAGGACAAGGTGAATACGGCCAGGAATTTTATCGCATTGGGGGTGGATTTGGAGATAATAGCCAAGGCCACGGGGATTTCTGTGGAAGAGCTAGAGAAGTTGAGGTCTTAACAATACTACAAACTGCTACTGGGCAGGACGTCATTTGTCTTAGGTAACTTACCTGCTCTTTCAACCAGGATTCTTGTACATGCCTCGAGTACATACCTCTCACCTGCTCCAAAACTGCAACTAAAGTCGGTTAACACCAACCAACTGTAATGAAAGTGCAGCGGCTTCAACTAAAGTTGTTGGAGCCGCTGCAAAAATATCAAGGGTACTTCACCGGGTGCTTACCTTACCTTTGTGACAGTGCGGCATTTGTTTCTTATGAGAGCCCGGCAGGATTGCTCCTGTCGGGCTCTTTCTAATCACTTTTCTGCTTTGGGGCACTGTAGTGCATTGGTATTAACCACCGCGGCCCGTATTAGTCAGTCTCAGTATAGGTTACAGCTATAGATTTGACGTATAGAGCTTTAGCAGCTTTACTTGGCTTTGTAACAGTTACTATAATCTCTCCGGAAGCAGAGCCATTAAATGTGTACTCATCAGCTGACGAGTACAGGCTTTGTGGATCTCCACCGAAAGCGTCGCCACCGACAGTCACACCGACAGTTGCTTCTACACCGCTGGCTGTAGATGCATTGACAACTACCTTCGTAATCGTTCCGGTGATATCAAATGTGGACAATGCAATATACTGAACCTGCGCGCTACCAGTCCCATAATGGATACCCTTGTTGTTGTCGTAACTCGATTCAGTTCCATCAGAGGTGACGGTCCATTCCACATAATCATCTGCCGTTCCGCTACCTTCGCAGGCTGCTGTAAATGTCAGCGTACTCGTTTTGGTGTCTCCACCACCACTGCCGCTGCCAGGAATCGTGTATTCTGCAGTGGCGACTTCGCTGTTCTTGTAACCGGTCTTGGTAGCAATCACCTTGACAGTCTTGTCGGCGTCGATGGTCACGGAAGAGCCCTGGGTAGAAGCCGTAGTAGGAGTGGTACTATTTACAGTATAATAATAGGTTACATCACTGGTTTCGCAAGTGAAGCTCACAACGGTACCAGCCTCCACTTCGCCTTCTGGGGTGCTAAAACCGGGCGTTGCGACTGCGTCGCGGCTATCAACAACTGTGAGGGTATAGCTAACGGTCTGATCCTTATGATTTCCATCGTTACATGTTGCACTGATAGTGGTAGTGCCTACCTTAACCACATTATCAGTAAGGTTGACAGATACTACGCCAACTGCACTAATAGTAGCAATTGTTTCGTCGGAAGATGAATAGCTGACGGATGTGGCATCTCCTTGATCTAATGTCGGGGCTGTGAAACTCAGATCATTGCCAGTGTTATAGGTGGCAGTCGCGCTACCCGTACTCCAGCTCATGTTGGGTTCGGGACGAGGATCCTGATACTTGTAGAACTTGAAGGTAGCCTTATTGGTCCCTGCTGTAGTATAACCTCTAAAGTCTGAAGATCCGTTAATACCGATATACCGGGCAGTATACCCGTCCTTTGTAACAAGCTGATCCCCGTCGGTAAATGCAAAGACGTAACGATCGTAATTGCCACCATCACCAACTCTTAAATTGGTGTTAGAACTGGAAGACGCATCGGTATTGCAGAATAACTTGGTGGTCTTTTCGTACGGATAGAAAGTATAACCATCCGTTGCGTTACCGCTAAGCGTCCACTTGATTTCATCGGCAATTTCGCCGACAAGTTTACCGGAATTGATAGTGACAGCCACTGCCGGAGGGTTAGTGCTTGAACCACCGGCACTGGAGAGCGCATAGGCCTCATTGCCTACCATCACAAACACATCACTGCTGGTAATGTCGGCCAGTGCTGTTTCTATCCAGCCAACTGCAATTGCGCTATCAACGTAGATGGTATAAGATGCCGTGGCGGGACGGTAAGTAGTCTCATCACCGGCGAATGTGGCGGTTACGGTAGCTGTACCCATATTACCGGTCAGGGTCAAAATGCCGTCGACAAGTTCGTCGATTACACCGTCATTGTCCTCATAGCTCCATTCAATGTTGTCGGTAATGGCGCTCTCATCGGGATCCGCGACTAAATAAAGACCAAAGAAGCTGTCGTAATTATCGGTGGTAAGATTGACCACGGAAGTTTCATTATTGTCATCATCCTCGAAATGCAGGGCGACAACAGTACGATGATCTACAGTAGCGGGGACAAAGACGATATCAGCTTTCTGGCCTTTACCGCTATAGAAAGCAAAGAAAGCACCGCTATTATTCTTCGACAGATATCTGTCGGGTACGCTATTAACAGTCACATCGTATTGACCAGCGGTTTCCTGCGGGGTTATATTAAGCAAGTAGTTGGATTCCGTCCATTCTGAAGCGCTGTACTCAAGCCAATAGGACTCATTGCTGTTACCCTTGTAGCCCAAGAACTTGCTGCTATTTTCAAAAATAAAGGAACCATTGTACTCGCTCAAGGTCCATATGAGATCGGCATCGCCATGATAGGAAGCAAGGCTTCCGGTATAAGGGACGGACAAAAGCCTTTCCTTGCCATCTTCCTTCTCTGCCTTCAAAGCGTAGTAGTTGTCGCCATCCTTGGCCAAAACCAGGCAGTCGCCAGTCGGAAGGGTGGAGACGCCGCTAGTCATGTTCACACTGAACTTGGTCAATTTACCCTCTTCGAAGTCCAGCGTGTTGTCGCCGGAAAGGGTGACAACCTTGGTATAAATATGGTTGGTGGTGCGTACGGATACCGTGAAGCTATCGAAAATGGTAATGGAAGCCAGACGGAACCAAACTTTAACTTCACCGTCATAGTTGGTGTTGGTATCCGGGGTAAGGATGACACTATTTTCACCTTCTACAATCCCGTTTCCATCCAATTTGCCGGTGGCAGGGTTCAGGATGTAGTAACCGGAAAGGTTTCCTTCCGTGGTGGAGAAAGTGATAGTCTGGATGAGCTCGCTGGTAGAGGGGCAATTAAGCACCATGCGGGCAGTGGCGCCCACACGAGCAAAGTTGGCGGTTACCGTTCCAGGACGATCTTCAGATTCCACAAGCTTGGAAATGAGGACATCGGCCGCAGGGTCGAAGGAGTTCTCCAGGAAGGTCTGATTCTGGTTGAGCTGAAGGGTGTACTCGTCCTGGCTGTTGATGTTAGTGATATCAAGTGCGCTGGAAGGATTGACAAATGCGTACTTGTAAGGACCGGAAGGAGAACCGTCAAGAGAGAAGGTAAAGGATGCCGTCTGGCCACCATCGGCAGGGGTGGTGGCGGTAGATACGGCTTTATCCTGAACCGTTCCGTTGGCGACTTCATAAACGCCCAGTTGGTCCGTCGATTCCCATTTAATCCCATACGAATCGCCTCCGTTATTATCGTCGATGACAGTCTTGGTTCCCGCACCGCCGGCTTTTACGCTCATGATAAAACCATCCTTGGAATTGCCATTAGACGGATTCTCTGTCTCCTTGGCGCATGCTGCAAACACTGCTACCACAGCGGCAACAGCGAAAAGATTCTTGTAAAAACGTTTCATAAGGCAGCCCAATTAATAGCTTCCGCCGTTAATAATGTTTCCGGAAGAGAACGAAGCTCCCGCGGTGTTGGTGTTTTCTAAATCGTAAAACAGCATCATTGTTTGATTACTGCCACACACGACTCCTTCGGCCTGTACTACGAGGACGTCCACCTTGGGAGATACATAAAAATCCTTTTTAATCATAAGCTTATGTTGTTATTAGTTAAATATTTCCTCAATCAAAAGTTCTTGAAATCGGTCCACGAGGTGTTGGTCTCGGCATCGGTTTCCAAAATGTCCGGGAGATTGGCGAAGATGTCAATGCCCGTATAAGTTTCCAGCTCGTCCACGCTCACGGCGTAATCGGCATATTTGGCGCCCTTCAAATCGGCATGAGGCAGCCAGAAGCCGATGGCCGATGCAGCGGAAATCTTCCGGTTCCCGGCCGATCCGGTCCAACTGACCTTCAGGAGGGCCTTCCAGTAATAGTTGGGCACGGGCAGCGTCTTGCTGTCACGCGAGTTCACGATGGTGGTGACCGTCTCGCTGCCGCCCTTCTTCCGGAATGCCGCACCCGTTACCACATATACCGTATCGCAGGAATTGGTAAGGCTTTGAACGGCCTGTTCCAGGTTATTCCACACACCGCCGTTGAAGCCGTTCTGTAGCTGCGGCGTAAGATTGGTCATGTAGAACGTCTGGTCACACATGCCGTCCACGCCGTTGCGGTCCGAGTTGGCAATCTGGTGCCCGCGGGAGTAGTAGTTGCTTTCATAATTGGTGGTTGCAACGTTCACACCGTAGGCGCCGCTGAGCAGGTCCGTCTGCTTGGCCGATGGTACATCCGGGTCGTATGCCCACTGGTTGGAGCGGCCGGAACCGTTGAGATGGTCGTAGCAGAGCGGGTAGGCCACCCAGTAGGAAGCGTACATCTCCGGGTCGTAAAGGCAGGAGTAGTTGCGCTGCAGTTTACCGTCCATCTGGACCTTGTGCGTCAAGGGATAGAGGTCGGAGAGCGAGGACGTGGTAGTTCCCGTCAGCCCTGCCACCGTGTAACCGGGCATTTCCAGCCATCCGCCGGGCGTGTAGGCCATAGCCGCCTCCGTGGTAAAGGAGCGGATGCTGCCGTAGCGGTATTCGTAGGACGAGGTGCTGGCGTTATACTCCGCCACAAATGCGCGGTAGTAATACGTTGTCTCGGCCGATAAACTGGCGATTTGGGCGCTCATGGAACCCGACGCCACATTGCCGAGGCAATTGTCCACGTACACGAGATTCCCGTCTCCACTCATCAGCGCGCTACTGCTGGTGGCGTACTCGAAGCCCGCTTCCGCTATGTTTCCTGTTGCTCCCGAGAAGGAGCCCAGGAGGGTTGCCCCTCCTGAACTGACTTCGTCGGTCCCTCCGGTAACTACTGTAGACGTAGCCTGCGGAGTGGGTGACTTTCAATCGGTATTAACACCCCAGATAACAAAGCGCTTACCGGATGTTGCCGTAAAGGTTAAGGCCGTATCTCCAGTGATATCTGTCAAATCAATGGTAAAGAAATAATCGGTAGTAACTTTATCAGGTGCATTGAGCGTATAAGTCGTACTGCTTCCGGAAATGCCGGAATCAGCAGTAAGCGACATACTCGTCGTTGCTGCATCATTAATTTTGCTTACATTAGCCGCCGGCGTAACGCCAAGGGTAACCGTTTCACCATTCCATGCAGCGACATGCATATAAAGTTTCGTGGCCCCGGAAGGTACCGTTACTAAAACTGCACCCGCTTGCTTACTGGTTCCGGCTTTAATCGCGTCATAATCCACACCACCAATCTTTACCTTCGCAGTACTTGCACTTGTACCACCCGTGGTGGTAAGCTCAACGTTACTTGTGTTAGTGATAGAGTAATCTGTGCCGCCACTGGTGCCGGGCAACTGGGAAACATTAATCTCGGCCGAAATAGTACGCTCACCCTTGGAGAGGGAAACGGTAATCTTTCCCGTGCGGGAATTACCCGTATTCTCAGAGACCGTATAGGTAATGGTGGAACCGTTGATGGATGCAGCCGTTACGACTGTGCCATCAGCGGTGACACTGGCCGTCCAACCCGCATTGTCGGCAAAGGTTACAGGAGTCGTCGCGTTGGTGACACCTGCAGCGTCTATACCGGAGATATCAGACACCGTGATGGTCGGGTATACTTCACCATTCAGGCTATACAGATAAGCATTGTTAGCAGATGTTTCGTATGTCGTTTGATATTTCGTCACCTTTCCATAAAGAATGACGTTATCGCCCACGGCAATCTGGGTGTCACCTGTCTGCCACCGGGTATTGCCAAGGTAGAATACCTTATATGCCTCAAATTCATTCGTTTCAGAGCCATCATCCGAAATGTAGAATGTAGCGGTGGTATGGTCCGCGTCATACTCATAGATAATTCTGGAGATAATACCCTTTACATAGACATTATCTGCTCCATTCCCATCAATATAGGCAGCAACACCCGTGGTGTTGAAGGCGGTATCAGGGGTGAGGCCGTCGCCATCCGAACCAGACTCACCGGCCTCCTGAATAACATACACGGTTTTGGTGGCATTGCCGCAAGTGATGGTGATGGTACCCATCTGGCGCTCTGCACCGGTGTTGTCTTCGTCGGCAGATACTACAATCTCCGTGGAGCCCTCGGCACCGTTTTCGGGATCGATGCTGAAATCGCCGTTTTCGATGTTCACATTGGCGGTCCAGTTGTCATCGGTGGTAACGGTGAAAGAGGCCACGCCGTCCACGGCATCAAGATAAATCTTATTGCCCTCCGCCACATCTTCCAGCGTGATGCTATTGGTGGGAACGGGCGTTACCGTTGCCAAATTGGCATAGAGCTGAATGGCCGTCTGATTGGTTGTGTAGCAAGCAAAACGAGGGCTTGTGCTATTAAACTGCAACATCCTTTCAGAATTTCCGACATTAATAATGCTGGTAGGAGTTACGGTCCATTTGAATGAATCCCCTCCTTTATCTGCACGGCCAACCGAATTGCCGGCAATCCAGTACAGATATTGATCACTTGTTTCTCCGGGAACCTTAATATAGAAAGAGCCATCTCCGGCATCTTCCAGAGTTATGCTGGTGACAGGCTCGGAGGTAATTCCAATGGTGCCTTCATTTTCCGGGACCTCTACCGGACTATAATAAGGGTTGTTGGCATCGGTGTAGCTGCCCATTGCATAAGTTTTGTCTGACTTGACGGCAGTCACCAGATATTCACCGCCGGCGGAAATTTCGGATGCATCGTTTACTTTGGTAAAGACAGTAGCAGCAGACTTCGCCACACGGTAGTTAGCCAAATTGAAACCGAATTTGGTAAGGCCGCCATCCTTGAACTTAATCACCGGAGAAGCGATCAAAGCATGCTCGGAATCCAGACCATTACGATAGTAGTTGGCCTGGTCGGTTTCTACTTCTACGCCAATCTTGTCGTCCTCTTCTCCCCAGTCGCGCTCTGCGATAACACGGAACCAAACGACATCATTGCCGGTAGCTACAAGTTCATCGCTCACAGTCAAGGTAATAACACTGGAATTGCTCGAAGAATCATAAAAAGCATCGGATATAGTTCCGGTAACTGGGTCATACTTAACACGGCCGGCCATATTGACGGGAGCCGTCAGGGTTACTTTCTTGATTTTTTCTCCGGCGGTGATGCCCACTAGCTGGAGACGGACAACCGTACCCAGACGACGGAAGCTGAACTGAACGCTCTCGTTGTTAGCTACGCGGCTGTCGCCGTGATCCAGAACGGTGGAAAACATAAGGTCCGAATCCTCGGAGAAATTGTTACCCTTCAGCGTCTGGTCCTTGGGCATCTTGATGCGATAAAACTTATTTTCGCCGCTGCCGCCTTGGTCAACGGCCGATGCGGGGTACACGGCGGAATACTTGAAGGATGCACCCTGGGGACTTCCACTCAGGGTAGCCGTGAAACTGGCTTTTCCGGAATTAATCACCGCTTCGGCAGATGTGGCACTTGCGCCAACTGCATCATCGACAATTTCGTAAATCTTGATTTTGTCACCCTCGGACCACTGAATGGTGGGAGTATCTCCGTCCACTGCGGCGGTTTTGGTAACGATATTGTCGGCAATGACATTTATGGTAACACCCTCCTCGATATCGGGGGTTTTGATGATCGCTTCCTTCTGGCAGGAAAGGGTGGCAATTGCTGCTACAGCGACTGCAGACCATGCAAAAATACTTCTTCTCATAGCACTCACCTCCTAAAAAACACCACCATTGAAAATATCATCAGGAACGAAGGGTGCGCCAGGATCACCCGGAGCACCGGCTGTGCCGCCGGTAAGGGACTGGCAAACTACGCCCTCAATCTTTACCTCGAGGACGTCCACCTCAGGAGAGGTGTAAAACTCTTTTTTAGTCATAAGCATATAGATTTTAAGGATTATTTCAGTGTGTGGTTATTATCCGCGTTCAAACGTGTAAAGTTACAAACTCTTGGGGAAGAAAGCAACGGAGCGTTCTATCTTTTACGGGAATTTTATCCACAGGTTTATCAACATTCCGAAAAGATTATTATCTTCGTGCATCGAATCAAACCACGGAAGTATGAAAAAGCATCTTGCCCTCCTTTTCGCCGCCGTCTTGGTGTTCTGCTCCTGCGGAACATCCAAGTTCTTTGCCGGCAACGCCTCCTCCACCCAGCCCATCGCCCTGGTAGAACCGTATTCCTACATCACGGATGCCGTCATGTTCATCTCCACGGAATACGAGAAAGACGTTTCCGTCATGAACCAGACGCTGGTAAAGGAGGTCGTCAACTCCTTAAACCTTCCCATACAGACCATAGTTCCGTTCGAATACGCTCCGGCCGATAATACCATCCCGCTCAACCGCTGGATGCGCAGCCTGGGCAGCATAGGGACGGATACCGCCTCCTCGCTGTCCGTCCCCCAGGAACTTAGGGATGCAGTGAGCAATGCGGGCTGCCGTTACGGCATGGTGCTGGTGGACCTGGGCTTTGTGAAGAATGCCGACCAATACACCCTGGAATCGGTGGTGAACGGTGCCCTCACCGTCCTGGATTTTCTCCTGAACAATGAAATCTCCGTAGGTTACACGGAATCCCATGAGAACGGTGTATACTCCCTCATCTGGGACAACCAAACAGGCAAGGTGGTCTGGTATGGAAACCGTCCCCGGAATGAGAACACCCACCCGCTGAAGCATACGGACGTGCTGAAACAAATCCAGAAGCTCTACAAAGATTTCCTTTAATAGGGTATTTGGTCCAAATGTTTTTTAACCGCCGCCAGGAGTCTGGCGGCATTTTCTTTGGTATTGGCAGCCACCAGCAGTGAAGGTTGATACAGCGAAGGGAAAGCCCCGTCGAAGCCGCAGACGGTTCCGCCCGCCTCCGTGAGAATGAGCGACGCGGCGGCATAGTCCCAGGGCATGAGGCGCATCTCGAAATACAGCTCGGCAAATCCCTCGGCCATCAGGCACAGCTCTACAGCGGCGGAACCGGTGCGGCGCACATCGTTGCAGTCCATATAGATGTCGTAGATGATGTCACTGCAACAGCGAGCCCACTCCTTGTGGTAGGTGCTGAGGGCGGTGAACAGGAGACCTTCTTCATAAGGCCGACGGGAAACCTGCAGGGTTTTTCCGTCGCAGAACGCACCCCTCCCCTTTTCTGCCCACCAGCACTCCCCTCTCCAGGGACTGTACACCACGCCCATGTACGGCTCCCCGCCGCGGATGAGCGCCACGCTGATGCAGCAGTTCTCGTTACCGCGGGAATAGTTGGCCGTGCCGTCGATGGGGTCTATAATCCAGACATATTCGTGCCCGGCGATGTCCCTCAGGTCCTCCTCCTCGCAGAGGAAACCGCTGCCAGGCAGCAGGTCCCTCAGCCGCTCCGTGAGGAAGTCCTGCACCGCCAGGTCCGAGCTGGTTACCAGGTTCTCCCGCGTCCCCTTGTCGTGCACCTCAAAGCCCGAGCGAACCATCCGGGCCGATGCCTCCTGCACAATGGCAATAATCTGATCTACAGTAATTTCCTTCTTCAGTTCCTTTTCAATCAAAGGTAGAAGCTGATCATCGGCCGGGAGCCAGCGGACGGAGCGGAGGGTATCGGCAGAGAGCCAGCGGGCGGCTTCGTGCTCGTTCAGGTGAAGTCCCCCGCTGAGCAGGGAGCACATAAAGCAGTGCATGGTGAGGTGGAACTTGGGATAGTCCCACTCGATGGTGCAGAGGAACTTGTCCACGCCTATTTCGGCCGAGAGTTCCTCTCGGATTTCCCGCACCAGGGCTTCCCGGGGGCTTTCTCCCTCCTCAATCTTTCCCCCTGGCAGCTCCCACCAGTCTTTCCATTCGCCATAGCCCCGCTGGGTGGCAAAAATCTTGTCTCCCTTACGGATGATGGCGGCAACTACTTCAATGGTTTTCATGTTCTTCCGCGTAAATCTTTTCGAACAGGGTCCGGAGGTGCTCCGTGTCCTTGATGATGGCCCGAAGCCGCGCCAGAGGCTCCTCGTTGGGAGAACCGGGAATGAGCAGATGCAGGTAGCCGCCCTCGGCATATTTCTCGTGCAGGTGCTCCAGGGTGCGCTGCCAGTGGCCTTCCTTGTCCAGTTCCGGATAATGCGACAGGCCGAACTGGACGGTGCGGCGGATGATGGTTTCCGGCACTATCATCCGATCCGCCTCGGCCACCAGGGCCCCGTAAATGCTCCTGGGCGGGGTTGTGGCCGATGCCCGGTGGTCCTCCGCAGCCTGGGCGATGATTTCTGTCTGCTCCGGAGAAAACCATTCCCGGAGGCGTTCATCGGCCCGGATAATCCGGCCGCTCTCCAAGTGATGGGTCTTCCGGTCCACAGCCAGTCCCAAATCGTGGCAGGCGGCTGCGGCATAGAGCATATCCTCGTTCACGGGATAGTTTTTCCCCATGGCCAGCGCCCGTTCGATAACGGCGCGAGCGTGGTCTTCCCGGTGCGCCTTGTCGAAGGCGGCATAACGCGGAATAATTTCAGTTTCAATGTATTGAACCAAAGAGGCAGTCATGAGCAGGCTGGATTGTTTCCGTTTCAAGCACAAAGATAAGCAAATTATGCCTATATTTGGCCTGCGAAACCGACAGTGATGATAATACCCCAAAAACTTAAACCCCGGCTCCGGCTCTTTTCCATCTATTCTGAACTGGGATATATCCCCTGGAAGAAACCGGCCAGGCCCCGTAAAGAGCGGAAGAAAAAGCAGAAAAAAGAGGAAGGCGTGTACATGGGCGCCCGGGAAGCCATCATCCCCTTCCTGAACGAGGACAGCAAGCGCACCTTCTCCCACCTGCTGCTGAGGCCCGGCTTCATGATGCGGGACTATATCCTCCGTGGGGCTCATGAGCACTATCTGGCCCCGCTCACTGCCCTATTGGTCTTCTATTCGGTTTTTACGCTCCTGCTGGCCATCGTGAAGCCCGGAAGCGAAGCCACCTTCGGTGACGAGCTCCTGCGGGGTTTCCGGGAGGTTACCGTACAGACGGACAGCGTGGAGAACAAAAAGGCGGCCTTGGCACTGAACACCATTTTAAAGACCGCCACGGACGCCCTTATTCTCACCCGATTGGACAAATACCCGGAAGAGGCCGATACCCCCTGGAAACAGTCCCTGGCCGCCTTTGAGGGGGATCTCCGCAGCAAGGGCATTCCCCTGTTCCTGGACAATTTCTTCTTCCTGTGGTTTGCCATGGCCATCCTCCTTAGGAAACGGGGCATCAGCTTGTCCGGCGCAGCGGCGGCATCGGCCTATACACTATGCCAGTACTGTATCTTCATGTTCCTGGCACTGCTGCTCACCTGGGGCAGTTCCACCGAATTGAGTCCCCTGCTGATGTGTATCCTGCTGTTTATTGATTACCAGCAACTGCTGGGACTGGGCAACAAGAAGGCCTTCTGGCTCACGGTTAAAACCGGACTGCTCATTGCCGTGCTGGAAGTGGCGTTCTATCTGTTGGTGGGCCTGGCCCTGGTAGGTGTGGCTTTTATCAGACTATACTGAACTATGAATACCATTTGGATTGTACTTCCCATCCTTACGCTCCTGATGTTCGATCTGGGGCTCACCCTTCGGCTGGAAGACTTCGGAAAGGTTTTCCGCCATCCCTGGCCCCTGGCCGTGGCCCTTTTCGGCCAGCTGATCCTTCTTCCCGCCATCGCGCTGGGACTGGCATATCTGTTTAAGCTGCCGCCGGTGTTTTTCATCGGCCTGGTGCTAATTGCCTGCTGCCCGGGCGGGAGCTCCTCCAACGTCTTTTCCAAATTGGCCGGCGGCGACGTGGCGCTTTCCGTCACGCTTACGGCCCTCAGCAGCCTCATCACGCTTTTTACCATCCCCTTCATCATGAGCTGGGCCACCCGGCTGGTGGGAGAAAGCGTGGGTATCACCCTCCCGGTGGGAAATCTGATTAAACAGAATCTGGTGCTCATGCTGCTGCCGGTACTGCTGGGTATCGGCCTGCATTACGCCTGGCCGAAGGGGGCCGATAAGACGGACCGTGTCCTCTCCAAACTGGCCTTCCCCCTGCTGCTGGTACTCATTACCGTCTTCTACATCCAGCACCACCGGACCATTCTGGACAATATCGGGGTGCTGGGGCTTTGCGTGACTGCGCTCATACTGGTGGCCATCGGCCTCTCTTCCCTGCTGTCCCGCCTGGTGAAAAACAGTCCCCGGCAGCGCCGGACGGTAATCATTGAGGTGGGCATGCAGAATGCGGCACAGGCTATAGCCATTGCTTCCAGCCCGCTCATTTTCGCCAACGAGGAAATGGCCATCCCGGCCATCCTTTATTCCTTGATGATGAATATCGTTCTCCTGATCTACGTGGGAGTGGTTCGCCGCAGACCTTAAACGCGAGGCGCCCTAACAGGTTAACACATAAAAAAAGAGAGTCGGCCTGTCGCAGGCGGACGCTCTTACTAACCACATAATTAATAACACTAAAACTAATAACCAATAGATTGATTCCGCTGAGAGAACCTCGCTTCCTCAACCCGGGTACAAAGG
>Ga0265298_10004436_pt1 | contig 17947 bp, 16 predicted proteins | sample AusTroGonzalo_MG_3_FD_193486 | JGI IMG/M metagenome (GOLD analysis project Ga0265298, IMG submission 193486) | Bovine rumen microbial communities from tropical cattle in Woodstock, Queensland, Australia - Gonzalo_01 | ecosystem: Host-associated > Mammals > Digestive system > Stomach > Rumen ... | reverse complement strand
CATATATACATCTATCGTTGCATCCACGTCAGCACTGGAGTCATGGGCATCCTCGAAAGGTTTCCCATAATACCGCATATAAACCTCACTAAGCTTATTGGAGTTGACTCTGCGTTCTATATCGAAAGCATCGATGTATGTATGTGATGCAAGGTCCGCATCAAGACTTTCACGTTCTAAATCTTTTTGTATGAATATGATATCGAAAGTTGTTCCGTTATATGTGAGTATGGGGTTTGATGAGATTGCCTCCATAAATTCAGGGAAGATCTCCTTAATGGATCGGCCATGTTCCATTATATATTCCTGTGATATATGATGGACGTCCTCCGCCCCAGGATTGATAGACCAGATCCCCGATGGTTTTATATACCAATTCCATTTACCGATACGTTCTCCGGTCGAGGATTCGAAATTGGTTACCGATAATTGTATGATCCTATCTTTTTTCTTATCAAGACCGGTCGTTTCGGTATCTATACATGATATAATCATCTATTCATTGGTATTGGTGATGATCAAATATATAGAAACTGAAATAATATTTAACGCACCATCACCACCCAGTTGTTCTTTGTGTTCCAGAACTTCTCGGTTCTTATAACTGTAACTACATCTATCTGCAAACAATCCGGAGAAGTTCCGCGATGTAATTGGCATACTATATTGAGGTCGGTGTTGGCATCCCTAACCACGAATCTATCATCTATGTTTATGTGGTCGTTTACTATATCTTCGAGGATCCGTTCAGAGGCATGACGGACTGTTTCAAGGATTTCATCGTCCGAGATGAAACTACGATCCTCAGTACCGTGCCTGCTTTGACGTTCGCCGGCATGAAACGATTTGGATAGTTTGATATCGAATTTTATATTCTTTGTAAACTCACCTACTGGGCGTGCTTCGTTGATATAATAGATTAACTGCTTCATCTCAAAAAAACGATTGTTTATACAAGTATTATAATAATAAGTTAGAAATGATAAAAGCATGATACTTAACAACTCACTCCTGAAAGATAAACCTGTGATTCATTCCGATGTCACTGGTGAGGATATCATCCATCTCGGTGCACGGACATTCACATACCCCATCACTATGTCATATAGCATATTCAGGGTATCTCCCATGCACGTAGGTCGCCCCGATATCATATCGCAGTTGATGTATGGTAGTGATGAATACGGGGATCTGATATGTAAGATAAATGGTATATCCAACCCATTCGAATTGAACGAGGGTGAGTTTATACTATTACCTGCATATGAGGACTTGGAGCATTTCTTTATCACGGATACCATTGATGATGAGACCTCGTCGGATGATTCCATGACCCCTGCTCCAAAGCTGCGCACGGAGAAGCGCCGTGCCAATGAGGCAATCATCGGGGATACCAGATTCAAGATAGATAAAGAGCATAGGATCATCATATACTAAACCAATACCACAATGACGAACAAAGTCTCACGAGGCATCATAGTCAAGCACGATCCCAAGCTGGCGTTTCCTGATATCAGTGTACCTATGTATAGTGAGGATGCAGCCGACCCCAATTCCATGGATCTCAAACAGACGATTGTGGAAGGAGTCCTGATACCACTATTCCGCTATAACAATATGACAATAACTTTTGAGATGGTATCAATGATGACCTTGCGGTGTTCCACAATACCTACCATATCGCTCGTATTTATAGACCATGTAGGTATGGTCAAGGCATTGGATATGCCGGGACATGATAATATATTATATCTCCAGATCTTACCACCACATGATAATACATATAAAAAAGTACAGTTATCATTCTATATCACATCCGTAAAAATACGTGGGGATAAAGTATCATTGAGTGGTGTATATTATGTGCCAGGACTTTTCGATAATATTATGAAGCCTTATGGGATGATATCGACGTATGATCTATTTGACAGGATATCCAAGGAGTATTCCTTAGGTCTATGTTCCAATATCGATGGTACCAATGATGATCGTTATATATATAGTCCTAATGATACTGCAATGGGACTCCTTGATAGTGAGATCCCTTTTGCTGGCGTCGATGATAAAAACAAGGAGCATGTATTTACCTGGTGGATAGACCTGTGGAATAATATAAACCTTGTTGATATATACAAGGAATATACTACCATATTTGGTGAGGATGAGCTACAGATATGGGTGGGTGATAATTTCAATGATTCGACCGGTACCGATGATCTACCACCAAAGACACAGATAGCCGCTTTCAGTAACCACCCGGTAATGTCATCAAGTCCTATGTATATATATGATTACACCCCCAGGCTCGATGCCAATACCGGTACCGATGTGGTCTTCGAGATATACGATATGGGCGATGATGACAGAAAATCATCACTTATACAGGATGGAGATACAGGCCCCATGGTATTCAAAAAGTATATATATGGGGGTGAGGTCTATGGATCATTCGATTATCTGACACGTAGGGCAACACGTGGTTTCTTTTTTGATAAGATGAATGAACAAACCATCGAAGTGACCATACATACTCCGCTGATAGCACTGATGAAAGGAGGACATGTTAATGTGTGGTGGTATGATATGAATAATATATATACGGAAAAGATAGATCGATCAGATATCAAATCCAATATACCACTACCGGATAATGATACGACCGATGATACCGATAGTTACACGATAAATAAAACCGTATCAGGTCAGTACCTTATCACCGATATAGTATATAAATATAACAACGGTGTATGGGATGTCCGGTATACTCTCTGCAGATCCGCAGAGTCTATACAGCGCATCAATCCTCCGTCTAAAGAAACGTTTATGAAATAATGGATACATCATCACCTACATATACATCCCTGGTCAACCTGTTGCGGGCATATCGTCTTGCCGGTGGTGCCAATGATACCATCTCGAGTGGTTTCAATACATTCGATACACCGGCAACACTCTGTTTCAGACTCTTTTTTGACTTCAATAATGGTCTCCTTGATACTGGCGAACAAAGTAAAATACAAATCAGTGAGAACGAGGATGGAGAGTACCAGGCCATGCAGCCGGAGTTCAAATACAGGAACTCGGCCATTAACTACTTAAAGATCAATAACGAATGGGAACGTGCCGATATGCTTACCAATTTTGTGGGGCTCTTGTCCAACATCAATACATATTCTCCGTGGTATTTCCAGACCATAGCAGGTCTTGATGAGGCTCTTACACGGCCAGAGTTCACCGGCGATGCGTTCACCCTGCCGGAACAGCGTAAGATATCGATAAAATGTCTCCCCGATGCCTATGATGGTCGTATAGGGACACTCCTTGACCTATACAAGGCCGCTGCATATTCATATAGGCTCAACAAAGAGATCCTTCCCGCCAACCTCAGATGGTTCAATATGTATATATATATCTTCAGCGTCGATCTTATGGGTATCCATAGTCATCACTCCGGATCATATAAATTCTATAACAATACCGGCGATGGGGAATTTATTTCCGATGCCACATATGACCAGAGTGGTATCGTACGCGACCCCTCCGATGGATCCTTGCGGGTATCCAACGGTGGTCTATATATAACATCATCGAAACTCATAGAACTCCGTGATTGTGAGATAGATATGGGGTCTAACAAATATGGTTATGGAGAACTCAATAATAGTACAGGATTCCAACAGGAATATACTATAGATATCAAATTCAAGCGATTATATGAACAGCGGTATAATGAATTACTCCACCGCATTATAGGGGACTACGTCATATCAGACACTTTCCAATATAACGATATACTATACAATAGCACCGATGTAAATAAAAAACTCGAAGTGCCATCGGAACGCAATATAGCATCCTCCGGAGGTAGGGTCATCGTGGAAGGATCCATTGAGAAGCATCAGCCCAGCGGCCCTTCCATGCTCGGCAGTAAAATGTACCAGGATGGGTCGAGCCTTCTCGATCCCTGGAAGAAAATCGCCAATGATCGTCTCGGTGATATAGAAGGACAGGTACGATCCATTACCAATGCCACGAAAGCCACAGTGGAGAGCTGGGCCGATGTCAGTAAGTTAAACAGAAACCTTGCCGATACCGTCAGGAAACTCACATATGGCAATCTATTTTATGGCGTTAACTTCCAATCTAATCAGAATAAAATATCCGATAAGATATACGAATACTCGTCGAAATCTGTATTGGGTAAGGTCACAAAACAAGGATGGACGAAGGTGGAACGTTCTAACCCCTCAAGCATGCTTGGTAAGGATATAGCCGATGTCTAAAATGGAATATCTTTGAATAAGTCGGCCACCTTCTCCTGCTGACATGCAAGTACCTTGTAGTTATGGCGGAGATAATCCATATCGGTGACTGTATATTCCGACCGATGTTTATTCATTATAAGTTGTATCTCTTTAGGTATCTGTTCCTTATGTAACCTGACCAAGATGATGTTATAATCGAATAATTCCCGAAGATCTTTCTTTGATGTGGAACAGCCGGCAAAGCGCGGTAGATGTAGTGCTGCATCAATGATATTATCTTTGGATGCTTTGAAATCCTCCATGGTTGATATGCGGAGATCTTCCTTAATCATTCCCCATTCCTTCAGTGATACACTACATGTTGTGGTCTTTCCGGATCCATTCGTTTTAGGATACTGGAGTAATGGCTTGATATTATCCCCTTTATCTCCACACACCACCTTGGACATCACTATATCATCCGGATTTATATATGTATATTTTTGAGACCTCCTACATATGTCTTCGAGGAAAGTATCGGTACCCCTGAAATCAATCAGGATATCCATATCGGAACGGTTAAAGGTATTGGATACATATAGTCCGGCCTTCTCATTGAACCACACCGTCCATGCATCCGTGGTGGGATCACACTGTACCAATTGCTTGAGGTCAGCATCACTCGTCCAGATGATGCAGTTGGTACCTATATGGTTAAGATATCTGGACCAATACCAACACCAATCATCGCCTTCTACATCATGTTCGGTGATACATGTGATATTATTGGTTTTGAAGTTTTTACATATGATATCAAGGGCCATCCATACATAATCCCATGCGACATCCTCAGCGGATACCCGGTTCCCCTTATATTCTTCAGTGATGATGGATGGCTTGGGTACATGCTTACGCCACGATCCTCCATCCTGAACCATCATAATATTATCAATACGGTCCCCCCAAAAACTTATCATTTTATTGATGGATTGGGCAACGAAGTCTATCATATTATCGCGCGCTGCCTCCAATCGGCATTGTTCCTGATCTTTATTAAAATCCCCCATCATTATACCCAACCTGCTCATTAACAACCAGTTACCATCTATAATAAGTGTACATTTATTCATAAAATAAAAATTATAAAAATCTAAGGTAATATATAGAGAATGTATAGGGGTTTAACTTATCCGAATACAGGTAAAGGCATCCATGCCACATAATTGGAGCCGTTATATGTACGGGTTGCCGCATCGGAGGACATTAGTTCATATGTATATGGATCGGTATTATGTACCACTATAACCATAAAATCATATGGCACGGTGCGGCCGGCTATACTACTATGTGGCGTCTTATATTCGAATAATATCCAATTACTGGTTCCCATACGTATAAAATACTATACATCGCTAAAACATTTTTGGAAACGGATACATTATTTCAATAGAAGTAATAACTATGGCCAATAATATATTTGAATACGATCCATCACGGATAAACTCCAACGATATAAGAAGCATCGGGGAACTCGGTGTGGAATGGGATGATGCAGCCGCACAGGAGATGAACCTATACCGTAGGTTTCAACCCATAGGGCTTAATAGTGAACCGTTGGTAAACTATTTTCCTACCAAAGTCGAGGGTTCCGGTGATAACAAAGTATATAAGACTGATACTGATAAAGATAATATCCCTCTCAATCCCGAGAAGTGGATGCCGTTCTATGCAGAGGCTCAGACGAAGGACAATGATCCCAGATTCATGGGTCGTCACTCCTTGTTTAATCAGGCTATGGCTGTTGCTGGTAACTCCAAATATCAGGTGGCTCTCAATGCTCCATTGATGGACACTCCCGAGATCCGTAAACGTATACGTGAGAACTCCGACTGCTCCATCAAGGCACTTGTAAAAGCATCGGAGCATAACCCGCCTTTGTTGGGAGTCGCCGTATACCAATACTCCGACTTTATGTTCTGTAAACATCTCGGTGAGGTCTCCAATAACTATCTCATAACACTGCGTAGATTTGCCTTTCCTGCTGGGGATCATATAAACAAGACCCTTATCAAAGGGGCTAAGGACCCCAACGGTCACCCCCCTGAGGTAGGACGTATGGTGACATGGCTTGGAACACCTGGCAATGATATGTCAGCCATATTAAAGTATGATGTTAATCTTCCATATAAACAAATGAATGCGGAGATTCAATCCGGTGGTGAGGGAGCCGATAGTGCCGGTGGTGGTCTCCTGGGTGGAATCCTTAATATAGGGAATAAGAGCTATCAAAATGCCGCTCTCAAAGGGGCTGGTGGTTCTCTTGGTACAGGTTTCATACAGACAGTAGGTGCGTCCATGGGTTACAAAAATATCCCGCTGAAGAATCCCCCCTATGCCAGTGCGTTCTATCACAGGGATAGTACCAAGGCCTACGGCGGCGTCGACAGTATATCCACGACACACTACAGAGCCGGCGCCTCCGATGGCGGTATGAAATTCGAACATAGCATTACCCTCACCTTTGATTATCAGTTGCGTGCCTACGATGGCATCAATACACGTGCTGCATTCCTGGATTTACTTGCTAATATCCTTGCCGTAACCTACGGTAACTCAACGAGCTATTGGGGAGGTACTGTGATAGGCACAGGTCCATCCCAATCCAATGTATTTGCCAACCTACCCATATTCAAACTCACTGCGAATAACTCATTCCAAGATATAAGTAATGCATTTGTGGAGTCCATCAAGGATATCGGATCAGTATTCAACAATGGTAAGCCCATCGGTGGTATTGGTGACTTGTTCACCGCCGCAAAGAACCTCCTCGGAGGAGCCGCAAAAATAGGTCTATCTGGTCTCCTGAATACACTGGGGCGCCCACAGCGCCAGGCCCTCAACTCACTGGTGAACTTCGCACCCACAGGGCTTTGGCATCTCACCATAGGCAACCCCAAACATCCTATCATGTCGATGGGTAATATGTTCCTTGAGAACTGCTCCATAGAACATTATGGGCCGCTTGGTATCGATGATTTCCCAACAGGACTCAAAGTCACCGTGACATTGAAGCATGTGACTCCTCGCGATAACCTCAAGATAGAGCAGATGTATATGAACGGAGATTTCCGTATCTACCAGCCTCTCGATCAGCTCGCCATCAGCGCATGGAGGGATGCCGAGGAACTCTCCGATAATAAAACCACCAATGACCCGGTGGGCACATCAGCATCTGTGGATAGCACCACGACGATAACAAATAATGATGGTACTGTGATGGAAGTGGACGCCGATACAGGATCTCTTATAGGTATGAGCCAGAGTGCCATGATTAGGTTCGGTAAGTATTGGGGATCCTATGATCATGCAAGCATCCACAAAGTATCGCGTGAGGCATACCTCGGATCGGAGCCAAAGGTATCCGATCTTGAAAAACAGGCCAAGGCCAATGCGGCTGCCCAGAATGCATCCAATACCAAAAGAAAAAATAACGGTTAGGAAAAATCAATACCATAAATAGTATTCTAATATAAATATATCTTTCTGATTATGAATAACAACACCAATAGTATTACGGAATGTCTCAACCAGATGATCGCCCTAACACAGCAGAACCTGGCCATTATGAAGACAATCAATGAGGCCTTCGTAACCCATAAAAACCATCTTGCCGTAAATATAGATGACCAGACTTTCGTGATACCCTCGTTTATATCATTGGAGTCCCGTATAGAATCACTTGAGGCGAACCTGGAAAACCTTGTCAATGCGCCACTGACAGGTGAGGCCTTCACATACTATGATGGCACCACACAACGGATGGAGCTATCAGGATACTCCACCACACCTAACCATGTGGAGCTTACACCGGTAACAGGATTCAGCACCAGTCCCAATAGCATATTCAAGGACTTTATGAGTCCCAACCCATACATCAGAGTGGATATATCATCAATCCCTAATAATATCAAACATGTGAATATTAGGAAGATAGATATTATGAATCAGAACCTCCGCGATGCTCTGACCAATATCTCCGCCGATGGCCGTATATCGTTTGCCGACGCTGAACGGGTATTGTATGGATATACCGAGGGAGTTGATTATGAGAGCTATGATACAGTTCGTCGATTACCTATACGCTCCGGTGTGGCCTTCGGTGAATATGAGATAGTATCCATCATTGATAATTACCAGGATGCCAACTTCGATGAGTTCTATGAATTGGAGCTCAATAAAGATCTTGTATATTACGTCAATAACGGAACCATCCAGAAAGATATGCGGATAGGTGATACTCTTGTTACTTATAATGACAAGGTAATGATGGAGATTGTTGAACTAAATCGTATACGTAAATCCATCAAAGTCAAAATCTTACAGGGTGCATATGCAGATCTACAGGATATCACATCCGGAAATCCTACCCTATATAAACTGAAATATTACAAATCAGATGCCGACCTATCAGCATCGAAGTATATCGATGTGCCGATAGAGGAGGATAGATATATACTTGTTTTTATAGCACCTATCAACGATACTACCAATACACAGGCCCCTTGGGGTGTAGGTCTATGGGTGGATGTTGATACCCTTGTGATGCCTGACCCCAATGATCCGTCGGAGAATATCAGTTTCCGTACATATTATGATAAGTTTGTCAATAACGTGGGAGATGCATTATATGGAATAACCTCGATGATGGATGATGATGAGCAGGTATCTCGGTTATCACGAGAACAGTTCGAGGTACTCCGTGGCCTGATACCACAAGTTAATGGGGATCTTATCAAGGTGACCCAGATAAACAAACATCTCAATGACTCCAAGTCCATCAAGACCATCCGTAACTTATATGCACAGAAAAACCAATATAAGGCAGAACTCGAGACAGTACAGCGCAGCATAGAGCAGGTAAACAAAAAACTCTCGGAGCTCTCCTTCGATGATACCACGAACTCCCGCACGGCCTACGAGGCACAGCTGACAGACTATAACAACAAACGGGCTGAGCTCGTTAATAGTATCAATAGTATCATCCAGGAGATATCACTGAATGCCAACGACTCGGAAGTACCCATAGAGAATGCCAAATATCATATACGAGGATTTATCCCCACTGATCTACAGTCTCTTGATAATACCATCCCTGACTACGTCAAACCTATCAAGATCGATGTGGAGTACCGTTATAAGAACCCATCCTCATTCGTAGGTAATGCCGAGACATACCCTGGCCAGGACCAAAATACCAACTATATATTCTCGGATTGGAATAAGATGGACTCCATATATAGGGTACGCACAGCGGAGTATCAGGATGGTAGATATATATATGATTGGGAGGAGGATAATGCCGATACCAACAATCCATCATATAACCAGATAGATATACCCATCACCCAAGGTGAGATAGTGGATATCCGTGTTCGTTATATATATAACCTCGGGTATCCTTTTGCAGAGATACGTTCTGCATGGAGTGATATATATACTCAATCATTTCCATCGGAATATACCAAAGATGTAGATGTTCTTGATATCATATCGGAGAATAACGACGATATAAAAAATAAATACCTCGAAGGACTCTTGGATAGGAAAGGAGTTACTGCCCATATCGATGATGAATTTATGGACCAGACCGTGATCTATAGACACCATGCTGCAAGTATCTCCAGCGGCTTCTTCACACCGGAACGCCGTATCATACCATTGTCGGATAAGCTGGCATCGTTCAATACCGATATGGAGGCTCTCAAAGCTGAGGTGTATGGAGCATCATCATCGAACCTTATCGTGACACTCGGGGATATCAATAACACGATACAACTTAAACCTAATATTATCAATTCATTCCATACAACCAGTTATAAAAATGCCATCAATAATGAAAGTATATTTCCTATACGCAACGGAAACGGCGACTCCGCAGAGATGGCAGTATCACAGCTCGTTATCAATATATATAACAATGGATCCTATGTGACCAAACTCCACAGTCTCTTCCCTGGCGCCTACGATACCGACCTTTCGCCTAACGCACCATCGCAGTTTAATGCACAGGAATATACAGATACCAATAGGGATGTATATATGATGCTTGACCAGGATACCGGATCAGGTCATATGTATATGAGGCAGCATTATAACCAATTCATATACTTCCGTTCAAGGCTTGTGGATATGGCTTTTACCGATAGTTTTGATGGGTATCTATACGAAGGGAAACAGGGTTACTCATCATTGATAACTACCTCCGATGAGAAATATAATAACGGATGCCCCAAGACGAAGATGTGGGGAGACTCGGGAAATATCCTTGAACTGATATCTGCCTCGGATATGGCATCACTATATAATGATATGGATCATGCCGCCGCCGGCTCACGCATGGGTACCATATACCCATACCCAGGTGTATTGTCATGCATATGCATTCCATCCGGTGACTCGTTTATATCAATAGAACCCGGGGAGAGCGTAAATATACCTCTCAATTTTGTATATTGGTTTGCCGCTCCTCCACAAAACAGTATAAGTACCAGGGCCATCACGATATCACGTATGATGGCATTCGATATCCGCACATCACTCTTCCGTGATCCCATCACCTATAAATTCATTGTGGATGCTGCCTACGAAGATACCAAAGGATTCGAGATAAAACAATCCACAGGTCTTATCACAGGTCTTTCGCCGCTGAATAGCACTATTGCCGCTGTGGGCCTCAATAGGACTATGGTGGATGCATCGGTGACCCCTTCCACCACATATAGTATAGCCAAAAAATAATATATGGGTATGGACGATAGCCTTCAAAACCTATGGGAGAGTATCCGGAGCGGCGGCCTCGATGTGAACAACACCGAGCAGTTTATGATGGTGGTGACCAAAGGCCTCATATACAAACTCAACAGGAACCTACATATCCGTGATAAGTATATACCACACTTTATCATCAACACCGGAGATGATATCATGTACCTCGAAGTCAAAGGCCAGGATCATTCTGTGGAGCCACTGGAAGTCTCCAACGAAGACTATGTATATATGTCAGTACCTCGCTGTGTGGTATCGCCGGGAGGTATCAATATACAGCCGGATCAACTCACATCCCCATACTCATACGGTCTGTTTCAGGTGGAGCATCAGGATACGATATATACGTTCCGGTCGGAGTTCCGTAGGATCCCACTGACACTTGCATTCTCCCTAAAATACTATTTTGATAATATCACGGATGCATACTCCACTGTGCAGCAAATCATAACGAATCTTGCGTTTATCAATAACTTCTCCGTGATATATATGGGTAACGAAATTATGTGTTCCTATAAGATACCTGATGAGTACCAGACCGAGTATATGATGGAGTTCGATGGAGATACGACCGATAAGAAGACACGAAATCTATCCCTTGACATAGAGGTGCAAACGAATTTACCCATAATATATCCTGAAACCGCCATCCCATCCGATAAAACCATACACAAGACAGTGATGAGAAAAGATCCGGAGGCCGCTCCTGGTACTGATTTCGGTAACGGGATAAATGTATATCCAAAAGGAGGTCTGAATCATGAACATGAGAGAATGTGAGATACGTCCCGGTAAGGTGCTCAAGGTCGTGGATAACTACGGCACCATCAAGGCATCCTGTGTAGGCATGTTCGTGGAATCTGATGATCCTGATTTATTACCACCGGTATATCAATTATTTAGATCATCATTATCACAGTTCAGCCAACCACACGAAGGCGACCCTATATGGGTATTGACCTTCAAGGATAACCCACAGGAACTCGCATATATATTTCGTGGCGATGTTCGATCTGAGAATCCCGGACTGAAAAATGAATACTCCGATGTGGAGATCCAGATGAGACGTACCACCGATGGAGCCGATGTGGAGGTAAGTTATAACGACTCTGATGGATATAATATATACAACCACGGCACCTCCCTCAATATCGATAATGATGGTAATATACATATATGTCATAAGAATGGAACGACCCTATCTGTGACTGATTCCGGAATATCGCTGGGTACTGATGGAGAATCACAATACAAGGCGGTATGTGGGGAGGAACTTGTCAAACTTCTCAATAAATTCAAGGAAGTCCTGACCAGCATCAAAACAGCAGCCTCCTCATCACCATATACAACGACTATAGCAAACGGTATGACAGGACCGCTGGCATCATTGGATGGATTCGACTCCATCCTCTCGGGAAAAGTCACTCTCGATAAATAAAGAACAATACCATGTCACTTGACTCCGTAAAAAACACCATACTACAAACTATCAATGGACGACCATCGGTACGCATGATAGCCATCAATGCCAAACAGGAGGCATCACGGAAGATTACTGCTGAGGCAAAGAATATGGATAATGTGATAAAAACGGTGATCCCTACCGAGACCAAGCTTCTTGCCCAGCTCGCGGAACTTGAAGCACAGAAGGTGGCAAAGGAGGCTGAAAAGGAGGTCGTCGATATGGCACTGGCCTCAGCAGACTCCATTATGGCCACAAAAAGGGAGGCGCTGGCACTTGCCCAAGATATCCGTGACATGCATAGGGAAGCACTCCAGGCCCGTAGGGCCAAAGCCAAATCACAGAATACCGAGGTGCCTCCCGATGGACCCACACAGGAGGATGAGGCGGTGGATACGCTCGCAAAGGAAGTCAAAGGCCTTGACAAGAAATACTCCGATCTCCGCACCAAGCAAGCAATACTCACCACCGAGATAAATACCATCGATAGTGAGATAAAATCCATACAAAATAGTATATCCTCCATAAATGCACAGAAAAACCCCGATGCAGCCCTTGGGGAGGCCAAGAAGAATACCGAACAGGCCCAACAACGTCTCAATGGGGCATCCACGCCGAAAGAACACAAGGAGGCACAGCAACAACTCACAGCGGCGCAGGAAAAGGAACAGGAAATACAATCGATCTCCGATGATAGTAAGAAGGCCGTGGATAATATCATGACCGAGCAAGAACCCAAATACCTCCAATTACGTGCTGAGATGCAAACCATGGAGATGGGTACACGCCTCCTTGATTATATGATTACATCCATGACCACCAAGGCATCGACACCGTCGGTCGTAGGGTCGGCATCACCCAATCCCGCATATATGACTCTCGATAACAATATCAATTACGGATTGATGTATTTTATATTATATACATGTAAGGCATCGTCCATCCGGTTCCTTGCCCTGGCACAGGAGATAGGTTATGAACCCACATCCGAGATGTCCATCATAGCAAGTATAACGGAATATGAGACAAAAATGGCCGGTTTTGGAGCCATGGCTCCAGGATCCGTACAATTAAATGTATAATAAGATGATAGTCAATACCAACGGACATAGATATATCAATTATGGGTTATACGAGTCTCAACTCCATAGACCATATGACTACGCTCTGGAAGGATTATTAAAACATATCATATCCCGCCGGATAATGCGCACCAAGAATCCTATCCTACAGTATATGTTGCAGGTTATGGAGCAGGCTCTTATATTTATGAGTAAATCTACAGATATGGTGCAAAATGTTTTCAATTATAACTGGAAAAACCGATGAGAACACTATACGAATATATAATGATGGAATGTGAGGGAGGTGCTCCTGATTCGGGAATGGCAACTCCTGCGAATACCATGGGGGCAGGCAACCCCGACGCCGGAGAATTGGCTCGCCTTGATGGCATACCTCATGAAAAGACAAAAATTATACGTCGTAGAAAAAAACGGAGGAGCACCCTTCGCGATTATCCTATGTAATTAGCGATTTATTTACGCTCTAATAAGAGATCGCCCCATGATCAATATAATTCATGATCAATAGGGCGATCGTTGTTTATACGCGAAATTTGCGCGGTATTTATTTTTTCTTGGATTTTGGCTGTGGTTTTACCGATTTTTTATCAGGGATATCATCAGGGGATGTCGCATCGGCTCCGGGTGAGGCTTTTGGTGTAGTGCCACACAAATCAATGATACTACATTCTATACTTGCTGCAATTCTTGAATATAGACGATCCTTGAAGTATTTCACAAGTGCCTCCATATCCACATTAAGTATATTGATAAGGGTTGATATCGCAGACTGCAGATCGGAAGTCACTGAGATGGTTACATCGGGATCCTTGATATCAATATTATCGAGAACACGCTTAATCATTGTCATATCAATATTATCGGTGGGGATTTCCTGTTGTGTCGGTTGCTGAATATTAGAATGATCGTATTTAAGACTACCGAACGTCTTATGGAGGACATCCTGTCCCGGCTCCTGTATAACGCCGGCCGCATCAGCTTCATCAATTCCTGCAGTGAGCTCCTCGGTGGTTATGTGCTGCGCCGGTGCCTGTTTTGGGATACTGATAGGCTCATTGGATTGTATATACGTCTCCATAACCTCCCCTGATATCATTCTACCATCAGTGGTGTGTATGGTGAAACCCTCAGGACCCATCAGGACATCTCGCACCGTGAAATGATCACCACCATCAGGTCTCCACCATGTGGTCCCTTCCAATGCGGGAGTATCCCCTCCAAACTCATACATGTTATTATTCATTATATTGTTCATCGTTGTAACTTTTTTTAATTAAATGTGTTAAGAAACGAATCGAGAAGATCCGGATGCTGTAGGATGGCCCATAATATCGTGGCAACCCTATCCGGATCCTCGTTATAGAAGTACATTACCGGGTTATCACCCATACGGTCGGTGAAGTCCTGTACGAATTCATACTCCATGTTATCCCGTTCCACAAAATCATACTTACGACGTTCCGATCTATAACGCGCCCGCCTCTGGCCGGAACTATTATCGAGCCATACAAATACAACATTATCGTCGAATTTTGGTATGTTATTGAATTGATCTGGTGATATGACGAACACATCATTGTTCTGGTATTCATAGAACGAGATACCTTCGTAGTATTTATTGGAACGATCGCGGCATTCCTTCATAAATATATATGATTGGGTATCGAATATATTATTGATCTCCTTGGTATCGTACACCACTGTGGATAGTGTATACTGCTGACCTACCGATTCCGTGCTTCGGAATATATTACCGACGCTGGCCCCGTATTCACGGAGCCTGTCGGCAACATGCATTTTACCACTACCGTGGAATCCTACTATAATGAATTTGAAATTTTTGGTATTCATAGGCTATATCTTTGGAAATCCTGAAGAGGGGATGCTTGGCATCCGTGGCATGGACGGCATCTTTGGTACGGATGGCATCCGTGGTCCTTTCATCATACTCTCCGTCTGCTTCCTGTATTTTGAATACGATTCCGCTCCGGCTCCTCCTTGGTTTTCCTCCTGTTTTTTCTCCTCATCGGCTATCTTCTGGCATTCCTGAAGGGTCATTTCATATTCCCAGTAGGGCATGCATTCGAGCTCCGATGGCTGTATGTGGAAGTTTTTACAGACAACTACCTTATTTTGAACCAAATTTTCTATGCTTACCTTGAACAGCAAATAGATACTTAATTCCATTTGGAAATCGCACGGTGCTGCGCACCTCCTCGCCGCAGTTAGGACATTTCATTGAGAGTTTCTCCGATGGATTGATAGTGATATTGCGCCGTACCTCGTCGAAGAAAAGGAATGTCTCGGTATCCCAACGTTTGAACTCCGATTGGCAATCCTTGATCATACGATCCAGGAGCGAGGAGTCCTTCGGAGCGCGTTCGAGTAGATATGGTAGGAATTTCACAAAGGTCTCATCAATGCTCTTACCGGCTTCGTTCTGCGCATAGAGCCATTGAAGGATTGCAGTATCCTTACCCAGAGTAGGTACGAATAACTTAACTTTCTTATAATCAACATCATAGTCTTTTGGGTCGATATCCCAGTAGCGGGTACCGGCATTCCAGTGCCTATCCACGACCTCGGCGTCGGGGAACTCATAGAAGAGGTTTTCGGAACGGAGTATGAAATGGATATTGGATCCACAATTATCGCATTCCTCATCAAACTCCATAGCCTGTTCTCCATTGACAAACGTATATTCACGGACTTTAAGCACGAACCAGAAACGATCCCAGCTATTGAGTTTATCCCATGATACGGCCATTTGAGTCTCCGTATCGAAGATACTTATACATGACTTCACAATCTCGTTCATTACATTATTCACCACGGCAAGATTCTCCTCATTGATGGATGACCAGTTTTTAATGGCCTTGACATCGGCGGGACGCACTCTAAACTGCCACGATTCAGGATAGAACTGGGATCGGATACCCATATCGCCTCGGTCTATAGGAATCCATCCGTCACGGATATCCATTGATTGTACATTTTCACGTGTTCTCATCACTGTATGTTCGAATACACTGCGTGAGTCTTCCTCTTCCTGTGTGAGCTCATCCTGCTGTCCTGGTATATGGCGTAGTTTACCGAAATTAGCAGGAGTATCTGCATGATCTGTAGATTCAACAGATTCTTCGGTGAATTGATCGGGGATACCACCCATGTCACCTATCTGCGATTCCAGCATTTCATTATTTATATCATTATCCTTCATTGATATATGTTTATTTATCAGAAGAATAACTATATAAAAAGGATTGTTAAGGGTTTTCACACACCATACAACAATCCTTTGATACTAACTCCTCGTTATCAGGAGGTTATTTAATAGAATCTGCCTGATATTTTTTTGTCATCAGGTAAAGGGCAACCACCTGCTTCAGTTTGGTATCCGCATAATGGTCAATGACTTTAGAAGTATCCGCTTCATCCCATCCGAGTTCTTTCAGTTTCTGATGCACCATTGGTTTGAGTTCCTGGATCTGGATCTCCATGGTGGTGGCACTCATGGCACGAGTAATATTGACGTAATCCCAAAGTTCCATACTCATATTACCGGCATCATCATAACACATACAATGGATACGTCCATCGGCTTCCACCTTCCTGGCAGTAAGTATATTCCCGGATGGAGATATATAGGGAAACTCATCCATATGAACGAAATCCTTGTATACCACCTTGATAGTACCAGATTCGAAAAGGTCGGTTATAATTTCATATAGTTTGTGAAGTCTATTGACCGTCTCTTGGTCACTGCAGGGTCCAGGGCCCAGATGAACGTTGAAAGATACATATTCGGCATCGTTGCTTCTCCACTGAAAATGATGCGCAAGGGCCTCCTTTTTGATCTTGGCGGATCGTTGTGCATAGGTAAGGCTTTTATCTTTATGGACTTCGGCCTCGAAATCGCGGAAGGCATGAAGCTCATTGGTTTTTGCCTCATAGTCAGGATCGTTGTAATCAAGTTTCGGCATGTAATACCAGAAACCATGAAGTCCTTTTGTATATTTTTCAACGATCTTACTGAATGTTTCCGAATCAAGATGGAAGCAATCCATTGGCACCATCGTTACTGGTTTGCTTTTATTAGTATCTTCAAAAGCCCATATTCCATATTTTTCCCACATCTCATAGGATTGAGGACATACATTATCATTCGGAGCCAGAGATACTTTGTATAATTCGGCCATACACGGCTCGAGACGTTCCTTATCAAGTTTTTCCCTTTTCATGATTTTAAGATTTGCTGATTAATACTATGGCCCCCAGTGCCTTTGATTAATATATATGATTTTATTTTATTTTTAAAAAATTCAATATGG
>Ga0265298_10004435_pt1 | contig 17949 bp, 10 predicted proteins | sample AusTroGonzalo_MG_3_FD_193486 | JGI IMG/M metagenome (GOLD analysis project Ga0265298, IMG submission 193486) | Bovine rumen microbial communities from tropical cattle in Woodstock, Queensland, Australia - Gonzalo_01 | ecosystem: Host-associated > Mammals > Digestive system > Stomach > Rumen ... | reverse complement strand
GTCGTTGTCACCACCCGCAACGAAGAACGCAACATCCCCGCGTTCCTCGACGCCCTCGATGCCCAAACCCTCCCCCGTTCCCTTTTCCGAGTCATCCTCGTCGACAACCACTCCACCGACCGTACGCAGGAACTCGCCAAAGGCCGCGTGGACGCCATTCTCACCCTCGGCCCCGAACGGAGCACCCAACGCAACGCCGGCATCCGCGCCGCCACGACGCCGTACGTCATCTACCTCGACGCCGACATGCGCCTCTCCCCCGGCGTCCTCGCCGAATGCCTCGCCACCCTGGAAGGCCACCCCGGCCGCGTCGCCCTCTACATCCCCGAAACCGTCGTCGGCTCCGGCTACTGGATCCGCGTCCGCAACTTCGAGCGCTCCTTCTACGACGCCACGCCCATCGACGCCGTCCGCTTCGTCCGCCGCGACGCCTTTCTCGCCGCCGGCGGCTTCGACGAAACCATCTACGCCGGCGAAGACTGGGACCTCGACATCCGCCTCGCCTCCCAAGGCGCTTTCGGCATCGTCCGCTCCCCCCTCTTCCACGACGAAGGCGCCTTTTCCTTCCGCCGCTACCTCCGGAAAAAGGCCTACTACTCCGCCTCCTTCACCGATTACCGCGCCAAATGGCCGGACCATCCCAACGTCCGCCGCCAGTTCTCCGTCTGGTACCGCTTTCTCGGCGTTTTCCTCGAAAACGGCAAATGGCGCCGTTTCCTCTCCCGCCCCGACCTCGCGGCCGGCATGTACCTCCTCCGCTTCCTCGTCGGCTTAACCTACCTCCTCCACCGCCGCCGTTCCCGGGCCAAATCATGAAAACGGCCGCGCTCCTTCTGGCCGACACACGTCTCCTTGACACAGGCGCCATCTTCCCTTAATGGTTGGAAAGAAATCTAGCCTATCTAGCCGGAGAATCCCATGCCTGCCGCCACTTGGACCCTGCAAGACGCCAAAAACCGCTTTTCCGAAGTGATTGTCCTGTCCGCCACGACGCCCCAAATCGTCACCAAACGGGGAATGCCCACCGCGGTTGTCCTCTCCTACAGCGACTATCGCAAGCATTTCCTTCCCGTCCATTCCCTTCTCGACGCCTTCCGGACATGTCCCGATCCGGAAGCCGACATCTTTCCCGCGCGGGATGGCGACACCGGCCGCGAGGTGGTTTTGTGAACCGCCCCTCCGGCTTTCTCCTCGACACGTGCATCGTGTCCGAACTTGTCCGCAAGGGTCCCGACGCGAACGTCCTTTCCTGGATGAACGCCATCCGCGACGAACCCCAGTATCTTTCCGTTCTCACGATCGGCGAGATTCAAAAAGGCATCGACCGGTTGACCGATTCCGCCCGCAGGGTCCGTCTCGTCGATTGGTTCGAGACCGCCATCCTCCGGCCCTTTGCCGCTTCCATCCTCCCGGTCGACGCCGCCGTCGCCCGCCGTTGGGGAACCCTTTGCGCCGAAGCCGGAAGGCTGGGGCGTCCCCGCCCCGTCATCGACTCCCTGCTCGCCGCCACGGCCATCCAGTACGACCTCGTCCTCGCCACCCGCAACACGCCCGCTTTCGACGGTCTCCCCGTCCGCCTCGTCAACCCGTTCCTCCCGCAACGCTGAAACGTCCGGCCATGCCTCCTTTCGTCTCCGTCGTCATTCCGACCTACAACCGTTCGCAGATGCTCTGCGAGTGCGTCGATTCCGTCCTCGCGAGCACCTTCCGCGATTTCGAAATCATCATCGTTGACGACGCCTCCACGGATGACACCGGAGAGGTCGTCCGCAAGCGGTATCTCGCGACCCATCCCAACATCCGCTACCACCGCACCCCCGCCAATCTCATGGTCTGCGGTAGCCGCAACGCCGGTATCCGCCTCGCCCGCGGCCAATGGATTCTCTGCCTCGACAACGACAACCTCGTCCTCCCCGACATGCTTGCCGAACTCGTCGCCTGTGCGGAACGCCACCCGGAACTCGGCTTGATTGGCGCCCTCTCCTGGAACGCCTGGAACCAATCCATCTGGACGCTCGGCGGAGACATCAATTGGTGGACGGGACGAGCCGCCGACCACCACCTCGACCTCTACCGCGGCAAGCGTTTCGCCCTCGAAGACCTCGACCGTACCGGATTCTCCGATTGCTACCCCACTACCGCCTCCTGCCCCAACGCGCTTTTCATCAAGCGATCCACCATTGAAACGATTGGAGACTTCAATCTCTTTTACGAACACTCCTTCGAGGATCCCGATTTCTGTCTCCGCACCACCCGTGCCGGGTTCAAGGCCGCCATTTGTACCCGCGCCCGCACCCGCCACCTGTGTTTTGCCGGAATCGACCCGCCTTTGCTTCGCCGCCTCGGCATCGGCAATCCGCGTACGGCCTGCCACTTGGCCCGCAACCGCTCGTGGTTCATGAAATATTTCGCGCCGTGGTGGGGAAAAACCACCTACTTCTTCTTTTTCGTCCACGCGCTCTGCCTCTACTACGTGTTTCTCACCCTCCTCCACGGACACCCCGAATGCGCTTGGGCGTTCGCCAAGGGAACGTGGGCCGGCATTTTTTCCTCTCCGCCGCCCTATCCCCTGCCCGGATGGCATCTCGACGCCGTTCCCTCCCCAACGGAACCGTGACCATGCCGCCCCTCGTTTCCGTCGTCATTCCGACACACAACCGTGCCGATTTTCTTTGCGATTGCATCGATTCCGTCCTCGCAAACGATTGGCCCGAGATGGAAATCATCGTTTCCGACGACGCCTCGGACGACGGAACGGCGGAACTGGTTTCGGAGCGGTACGGCGGAGACGAACGCGTTTCTTTCGTCCGTTCCGAAGTTTCCCGCATGGCTGCTGCCACCCGCAACGCGGGCATTCCCTTGGCCAAGGGCGAATACATCCTCTTTTTGGACGACGACAACCAGGCCGACTCCGCCATGATCCGCCGCCTCGTCGGGGCTTTCCAAGCTGACCAGCGCCTCGGCCTCGCCGGTCCTCTTTCGCTCCAATTGCCCGGGAAAACGGTTTTCACGCTCGGTTCGTCCTACGACTGGCTGACTTCGCAACCGCGCAACCGCTTCGAAGGAAAGACGCTCGACGAAATCACCATCCCGGACGGTCCTTGCCCCACTTGCTATTCCCCCAACGCCGTCATGTTCTCGCGCGCCGCGCTCGAAGCCGTCGGAGGATTCGATCCGTTCTACGGCATCCAGTACGAGGAAGCCGACATCGGCTACCGCCTTCTTGCCGCCGGATTCACCGCCGCCATCGTTCCGGAAGCCCGCACGCTTCACCGCCTTCCCGTCGCTTCGCGTGAAAGCACCCCTCTCCGCCGGTTGGGCGTCACCACGCCCCGGCGCGCTTACACGTTCGCCCGCAACCGGCCGGTTTTCATCCGCCGCTTTTTCCCGTGGTGGGGACAGCTGAGTTGCTTCCTCTTTTTCATCCACGCGGCCAACGCCTATTACATCCTGCTCGCCCTGCGCCACCACCGCGCCGACATTGCATGGGCGTGGTTCCGCGGCGCCCTCCGCGGCCTCTGGCTCGCCGCCACGGACCGCGCGCTTTGCTCCCCGCGGAAAATCCGGCTTTGACGGGACTTTGGGGGAGGACTTGGCGACTTGGGGCTGCTTTTCTCTTTTGGGAATGACTTGACGACTTGGAAACGACTTGGGGCCCCCGCGAAGCTCTGCTTCGTGGGGCTTCTCGGCGACTTGGTTCGGGGACATTTGGGACAAGAGGGACTTGAGGCTGGCATCATCGAAGGCCGCTCCCTTGAGGCGTCCTGTCGTCAAGTCCCACTGCCAAGTCGGTAAGTCGCCAAGTCATTCCATCGCGGAGCGCGACCCCGTGCAAGCCGGGAAATCGCGGCAACTCCAAAACGGTTTCCCGGCGTTGCGGCCCTTCCGGGCCAGCACGCGACGCATCGGTCCGCCGCATTTCGGGCAGGACGGAACGCTTCCGCCGTCCGATTCCGGCTCCGCGTCTTTTCCCGCGTCCCGCGTTTCGAGACGTTTCCGGCTCATGCGTTCCGTGAAGCCGCCGCATTCCGCGAAAGCATCCGCCGTTTTCTCCATTTGGCGGCGCAGCAAAACGCTTGCCCGGTCGATGCAAAGCAGGATTCCGTTCGCGGCCGCGACCGGGTCCTCCGGTTCAAGGAATGGCGCGAATTTGGCGCGTTGCTTCAAGAAATGTTTCCCGAAGGCATGGCGCACGTCGCCGTTCTCCGCGTCGAACGGTGCGAATCGGACGGCCCGGAACGCCTCCGCCTCGTGCGACGATTCGCTCCACGGTGCCAGCCCCCGGTCCAGCAGAAACGCCTCGTAGTCGCCCGCGAGCTCCTGGAGACTCGCCTTGGCGACATCCAGCAGGCGCAATTCCGTCTCCGACGACGTGCCCGCCCGCGACGAGGCCTCCACCATGTTCTGCCGGGCGCTTCTCGCCGCACCGACCATCTGTCCGGCCGTCTTGCCGAGCGGATCGTTCGCAAGGCCAAGATTGCGCCGGCAGAAGGTTTCCGTTGCATGGTACGCCAGGCAAACGAAGCCGAAAGAAAGCATTTTGCGGTAGCCGCCGTAGGGAGCGATGATTTCGGTCATGCGGGCACGATAACAAAGGAGAGGAAAAGCGCGAGAGCGTTTTGGGGCTTTGCTTTTTGGGAGGACTTGGCGACTTGACGACTTGGTTCGGGGACCTTTGGGACAAATGGGACAAGAGGGGCCGAAGGCCAGTCCCTTGGGGCGTTATGGCTCCTCGTTATCAGATGGACGGGACGATTTCCGCGAGAGCCGCCTCGGAGGGGGCGTACAGGACGTGTTCGCCGTCGAGAGTGCAATGGGGCACATCCGTCCATTCCGGGGAACATCCGAGTTTCGCCCGATGGACTTCCACGCACCAGAGAACGTTGCGCCGGAGAATCCACTCCTTGAAAGCGGCGGAATCGAAAAACTCCTTCTCGCCCCCCTCGATGTCCATTTTGAGAAGCGTTGGCGTGCCGTAAAGCCGCTCGGCTTCTTCGAACCCGCAACTGGTCAGGGTTCCTTCCCCGGAAGGGGCGACGGCCAAGGCGTTCTCGGCAAAAGCGGAATCGGGCGGGATGTAGGAAACCGGGTTCAAGGTGAATGCCCGCTTGACGATTTGGATGGGCAGGCGCGTCCGCGAAACCGTCCGTTCCATGAGTCGGCAGGCCTTGGGGGAAAGTTCGAAGGCCACGCAGGAAATGCCGTTCACGGCGGCGCGTACGGAAAAAAGCCCGATGTTGGCGCCGACATCCCAAACGGTACCGCTCTTGAGGCGGCCGGCCAGGTCGAGAAGGGCGACCTCCCGCTTTTCCAGTTCGTCGCGGGATTTCGTCCAATCATCCACGTTGTCGCGGAAATCCATGTAGACGGGAACGCCGTAGAAGGTCCGGGCCAGAGGAAAGGAGGGAGCACAGGCATGCCAGCATTTGGCTATTGCCCCGGAATGGAAACGTTTTTTGAAGTCGGTGAGAAATTTCATGACGTTGCTTCCTTTGAAAGAAAAAATGTTGGGAATTGGGGGGGTAAAAGCCTTTTCTGTGTTGCTTTTGAGCCATCCACCCGGATAGGCGTCTGTTCCAATCCTGCCCCATTGCCGCCGTTCCGGCAATGCCGAATCGCTTATGCAACCCTTCCGCCCCGCAACGCGGAACTTGCCGGGGGCACAGTTTGGAGGCGCGCGCTACTCGCGCGCTTTCACCTCCACCATGAAGAAGCGGTATTCCGAGCGGTCCTTCTCCGTCACGTCTTCCCACGGGTCGCCGTCGGTCATCGAGCGCTTGCCGAGCACCCGGTAGTCGCGGTCGCCCTCCAGGTCCGGCGACCAGGTCAGTTCCGCTTGGCCGTTGCGAACGGCGATGCTTTCAATCTGCAAGACCGAATCCGCATCCGTCGGGTCGGTTCCCGCGAGGTATTCCTGCGCGGCGGTGAAGCCGTCGCCGTCCACGTCGAGACCCGCGGCGTCTTCCCCGCTCATTCCCGCCTGCACCAATCCCAGATCGGCCAGCCACGACACGGGCACTTCCCCGTCCGTCACCGTCGGCGCCCACACGACCTGGTCCACCCAGCCGGCGTCTTCGGTTTCGCTTTCGTCGAACCAATCCTTCTCGTACTCCCATGCAAGCGCATGGACGCCGTCCCCCTTGATCTTGACGGAAACCTCCTGCCAGCCGCCGTCGCCGTCGATGGCGGTCACCTGCCGGCCGTCGAGATGGAACGCGAGCCGGTCCCAAGCCGTGCCGTCGGGGTCGTCCTCGCAGGACACTTTCCACCAGAAGGAGAGGACGCCTTCGCCTTCCACGGTCGTTTCCATGCGCGTCGCTTCTTCATCCGTGATGGCGCCGCTGCGGGCGGCATGCACGCCGTCATGCGTGGTTTCGTCCGTCACTGTCCACGGATGCTCTTCGTCCGTCGCCACGGTCCAGAGCGGCTGGTCAATGGCTTCCGCGAGCGTGTGCAGGCGCACGAGGCGCGCCGAGGCCGTTCCGCTTTCGAGCTTTCCGTCCTGGAAGGCCTTTGCCTTGACGGTCGTGGTGTCGAAGACGTTGAACGAACCCGTGTACGGAATGGCGGCCTCGTCGGGTTCGCTTCCGTCGAGCGTATAGTACACGCTTGCTCCCGCCGTGGCGCAACTGACGACCACGCGTTGCGATGTCCCCTCGAAGGTCGTTCCGTCCGCGGGGCGAATGACGGGGAAGGCCACCCGTTCCATCCCCTCCTGCGTCACGGTGACGTCCCGGAACGCCCCGCCCTTCTCCATCCGGACGCGCACCGTCGCCGCACGTGCGGTCGTGCCGCGGTTTGCGGCGACTGCGAGCGACAACTGTCCGTCGCCTTCGCCCGATGCGTTCGCAAGCTCAATCCACGCCGCGGCCGTTTCCGCGCTCCAAGGCGCGTTCGCCGTCACGGCCACTTCGCATTCCCCGCCCGACGGCGGAACCGCAATCGTCCCCGGCTCGACCGAAACGGCATACGCCGTCCACTTCGCGTAGAGCGCCGGGACTTGGGCGTTGACGCGCGTATCCGCGGAGACCCGCACCCCGGCCCCGCCGGGCTTGGTGAACCAGCCGCCGAAAATCGCGTCTTCGCGCTCCGGTGCCGGCAAGGGGCCGTACGTCTCCCCCAAGCTGTACGTCGAGCGGAAGAGCCCTTCGCCGCCGCCGACCCAGTCCACGCCGGCGAGAGCTCCCACCACTGGGTCTTCCATCCACCAGGCGATGGCGCCGGGTTGGGAGCCGCCGCCGTCAAGATTCGTGTCCCCGCCCACCGAATCGTCCGCCACGTCGGCGAGGTGCGCGCCTTTCGCCTCCACGTCGCCGCCCTCTTCCACGGCGATTTTCGCCCCTTCCGTGAACTTCACGACAGTGCCGCGTTCCAAGGTCAGCGTCGCCCCTTCGCCCACCACCACGTCGTCGCGGACCACGTGCACGCGCTCCGCCGTCCACGAGGTGTCGGCGTCAATCCGCCCGCCTTCCACCGCCGGGGCGTTGAGAACGCAGACATCCGCGGAGCTTCCCTGCGAAGCGAGCGCCGTCCAGGCGTCCGCCTGCGAGGTCGTGTCCCACATGCGTACGGAAGCGCCATCGACTTCGCCGACCTGTTCGACACCGGTGGCGACGCGTCCGCCGTAGGTCGCTCGCGCGTCCACGCGGAAGGGCGCCGATTCCAAGCCGAAGGCCACCGGGCCACCGGCCAGCACCGCCAACGCCACGCCCGCGACAAACATTTTCCGCATCGCCTTCATGTCATGCTCCTCTCGTTGCAGGCATTCCGCCCACCAAAATTGTTTGTTTTCGCCCAAGCGGATTCCATTTCCCAAATCCCGGGCGCCTGTCGTCTTCACTGTCTGAGGACCCATTGGCATCGTTTTCGGATGGGTGGTCATTTGTGGTTTCATTGGGGCAAGGTCATGGCGAGGCGCAACCCGCTCTCGTTGTAGCTGTACGACGGAACGTTGCCCCACAAGTGAGACGAAGTGCAATCGTTTGGATGCCAGAACCAGCCCCCGCCCCGATGTGCCCGCTCCTCACCGGAAGACGGCCCCTTGGGATCCGTCACGCCGCCCGACAAGTTCCCGCGCCAATCCAAACACCACTCCCACGCGTTCCCGTGCATGTCGTATAGTCCCCATGCGTTCGGCAGATAGCTCCCCACCGTCGTATGCTGCGAATAGCCGCCCTTGCCGTCGCTTTGGCCGCTGGCACTCGAATTGAATCTGTACCGCGCCAGCTGTTTCAAATCGTCTTCCGAATTGCCCCCGTTGTTGTAGTCGCTCGTCGTTCCCGCCCGGCAGGCGTATTCCCACTGTGCTTCCGTCGGCAGGTCGAAAGGCAACCCCGTCCGGGCCCGGAACTTGCCCATGAAACTGGATGCATCCACGGCCCCGCTCTCCGGCCACCTCGCCCCGTCTTCGCTCCCGCGAACCATGTTGTAATTCACGTGTTCCACGGGGCGCATGTCTCCTTTGTAATACGAGGGATTGCTTCCCGTCACGAGCTCCCACTGTTTCTGCGTCATCTCGAACACGCCGATGTAGTACGGCTGCGTCAGCGTCACTTGATATTCCCCGCCCATCATGAACGTCCCCGGCTCGATCCGCCGCAAAACCAGCTTCGTCGTCTTGTACTCGTCCGTGTTGAATCCGCCTTCCGGCTCCTCGGGGAGATAGCTCACCGGATAGCTGTCAGCATTGTTTCCCGATGAAATATCCACAACCAGATACTGTGCCGTGGTTGTCAGCGCTACTGGAGTTTTCCCCGCTGCCAGACGTGCCACTTCTTCCGCCGAAAGCGCACGGTTCCAAACCGCCACGTCATCCATTACGCCCTGGAAGTATTCATCGCCGCCGGGAGGGTCGAAGCCGATGCAAAGCGGCTCCGTGTTCTGGAGCAAACCGCCGGGAGAAGAGCGCGTGCCTATCCGGGTCCCGTTCAAATACGCGGTCAACGTGGTCCCGTCGTCCGTCACCGCGACATGGCTCCATTCCCCCAGTTCGGGAAGGTCCGAGACGGTGAATGCGGGCACCCGGTCCGTGAACAGGAATTTCGGGGAAGGCATGGACCCGATTTGGAGGCAGTATTGCCGTGTCTGCCAGCCCTTGCAGAGAACGCTCACCCAAACATCGTTGGTGATGGTTCCGTCGCCGGGATACCAAGATTCGGGTTTGATCCAGGCGGCAATCGTCGCGGTCCGGTCGATGCCGTGCAACGAGCTGCTGTTGGAGACTTGGACGTAGGACGCTCCGGCAAAACGGTATGCTCCATCCGCGTTTCCGTTCCGGTCCGCCGCCAATGTTGCCCCGTTCACCGTCCCGTCGTTCCCGTTCCCGCTCGCGTCGTTCGCATCCCCGTCGAACGGCCAGTAGGCCACGAGGCCGTCGGACAAATCGTCGGACGGCGCGACGGGTTCGTCTTCGTCGTCGCCCTCCGGCACTCCTCCCGAATAAAGCTCGCGGATTTCTTCCCCGGTCAGCGCACGGTTCCAGACGGCTACGTCATCCATGTCGCCCTGGAAGTATTCGAGTCCGCCGGGGCGGTCCAAGCCGATGTACAGCGCCTCCGTCGTCTGGACGAAACCGCCCCGCGACGCGGACGTGCCGATCGGTTCTCCGTTCAGATACGCCTTCAGTTCGGTTCCATCGTCCGTCACCGCAACATGGCTCCACTCGCCGAGACCGGGAAGCGCGGAAACCATCAAATCGGGGGCACTTTCCGTGAAGACGATTTTCGGCGCCGGAAGGGAACCGATCTGGAGGCAGAACTGCCGGGTGCGGTAGCCCTTGCAAAGAACACTCAACCAAATGTCCCGGGTGATGTAGCCGTCGCCAGGATACCACGCATCGGGTTTGATCCAGGCGGCAATCGTCACGGTCCGATTGATATTGTACAACGAGCTGCTGTTTTCGACTTGGACGTGGGAGGCGCCGTCGAAGTGGTACGCCCCGTTTTCGTTCCCGTCCCGGCCTGCCGTCGGAGTCACCCCGTTCACCGTTCCGTCGTTCCCGTGTCCGCTTGCATCCTTCGCATCGCCGTCGAACGGCCAGTACCCCACAAGTCCGAGGGACAAATGGGATGGGGCCACGGGTTCAACCGGTCTCTCCCCCTCATGCAACCGTGCCACTTCCTTTGCCGTCAAGGCACGGTTCCAGACCGCCACGTCGTCGAGAGCTCCGATGAGGCATTCCAAATCCCCGTGCGGGTCCGCGCCGACAATCAGCGCATCGCCGTTGACTGCCAACGCGCGGGAATTGGCGTACCGACCCACTGCGTTCCCGTTGACGTACGCAGTGGCAATTCCCTCTTCGTCGAACGTGACGGCGACGTGCGTCCACACACCCTGTTCGGGGAAGGTCCCAAAGGATGCGTGTTGGTAACGACCGATTTCCGTGTTGGCCGAAGAAGATTCGGTCAAATTGAAATTGAGACCGAACTGCCGCTCCGACGTGCCTTTTGAAAGAATCGGAACCCAATTGCCCAGCTCGGTGATGAAGGGCTCGTCGTATTTCACCCATGCCGCAATGGAAAACGCATCCGTCACGTTGCGGAGCGACGCGCTGTCCGCGACCGTGATGGTATCGTCCACTCCGTCGAAATGGTACGCCCCGTTCGCCTTGCCGTCCCGCCCCGCAACCAAGGTCGCGCCGTTCACCGTTCCATGGTTCCCGTTTCCGCTCGCGTCCTTTGCATTCCCGTCGAAGGGCCAGTAGGCCACCAACCCGTCGGACAAATCGGACGGCTCCACGGGTGCCACCGGCTTTTCCCCCGTGCAAAGGAGGATTATTTCCTCCTCCGTCAAGGCGCGGTTCCAGACGATTACGTCATCGAGCGCGCCGTAAAGTTGTTCCAAGTCCCCGTGCGGGTCGGCACCGATGACCAACTCCTCGTTGTTGACCGTCAAGACGGGCGAACTGACGTACCGCCCCACCGCCGTCCCGTTGACGTAGGCCGTGGCAAAGCCCTCTTCATCGAAGGTGACAGCCACGTGCGTCCACACGCCCTGTTCGGGGAACGTCCGGAACGACGCATGCTGGAACAGTCCGATTTCCGTGTTGGCCGTCGAGCGAGTGGTCAAATTGAAATTGAGGCCGAACTGCCGTCCTTCCGTGCCTTTGGAAAGGATGCTCACCCACGAATCCACGATGGTGCAGGGTTTGTCGTATTTCACCCATGCCGCGACGGAAAACGCGTTCGTCACGCCGCGGAGCGATGCGCTGTCCGCCACCGTGATGGTGTCGTTCCCGTCGAAGTGGTACGCCCCGTCTGCCTTGCCGTCCCGCCCCGCAACCAAGGTCGCGCCGTTCACCGTTCCATGGTTCCCGTTTCCGCTCGCGTCGTCCGCGTTTCCGTCGAACGGCCACCAGGCGACCAGTCCGTCGAGCAGATCGGCGGGCAGGAGGGGGGTAGGGGCCACCGGCTCGGACAGCACAGCGTCGAGGGAGACGGTCACCTGGCTTGCGTGGAAGTCCGGGTAGTCCGCTCCGAGATTCCACGAGAGGCGGTGCCGGCCGGCTGCCACGGTGGCACTGCGCGCGCCGTCGCCCGCAAGCGTGGTTGCGACGAGGGCGGTTCCATGGTCGCGGTCGTAGCCGGAAAGGGAGACCTTGGCGACGGTACCGGAGGGAGCGGTTTCGAGCACGTAATCGACATCCACCCACCCGTTCCACGGCCAGCGCGCGTGCGCTTCCAGTTTCGTGACGACCGCGGTTTCCTCGATGGGGGCGATGAGAAGGATCGTCAGCGACCCGGTCACCGTCCTCCCGCCGTCGGTGAAGCTCGCGGCAACGGTGGCCGTCCGGTCTTCCCCGAGTTTCCCCACCGAAAGCATTCCGTCCGCTCCGATGACGGCGGAATTGCCGCCGTCCGCAAGGCTCCAGACGGGCGAAACGGTCTGGACGGCGCCGTTGTCGTAACGCACTTTGGCGGAGTACGCGGCGGTGCTTTCCGCCGCGACGCGCCCCGGCCCCAGCACCGTCAACGCAACCGGAACCGGAATGGCCTTGCGGAAGCCCGCGGCGGGTTCGCCGAAGACGCTGGCGGCGGTTCCTTCCGCGTCCGCCGCGGCCTGGACGCTGTAGTAGTACACCGTTCCCGCTTCGCCCGTCGCGTCCTCGATCGAAAGCTCTTCCTGCCAGCCGCCGAGCGCCGTCTTGCTTCCGTCGGTGCTTTCCGCCCGCCAGACGCGGTAGAAAGCCGCGCCTTCGCTGGCCAGCCAGTCCACCACCACCTTGTCGGCGTATGTTCCGCAGGAAGCGGAGACTCCCGTCGGGGCCGCAATGGGCCGTGTCGCCGTCACGCCGGCCGCTCCGGGTTCGCCGACCCCCGCGCCATTGGCCGCCGCGACGCGGTACGTGTACGCAACGCCCGGCACCGCCGTTTTGTCGGTAAACTCCGTCTCCGTCACGGCCGCGACGATGGCCGCCGCCTCGTCCGCCGACTCCCGCCACAGCTGGTAGCTTGTCGCGTCCACGACCGCGTTCCAGCTAAGCACGATGCCCTCTTCGTCCGACGAGACCAATGTCAGCCCCTCCGGAGCGGCCGGAACGACCGGCACCACCGTGATGTCGAGGCTCCCGGTACGGGTTTCCCCGTCGGTGTATTCAGCGCGCAAGGTCATGGTCGCGGTCTCGCCCGTGACGGGCGCTTCGGCCACCGCGTTGCGGTTTTCGAACGAAAGCGTTCCACCTTCGAGCGTCCATTGCGGCACCACCGCCCTGCGGCTGCCGTCGGTGTACAGCGCCGTGCAGGTGTAGGTGCCCCGCTCCCCGGAAGCCAGCGAGACGGGCCCCGCGATTTCGAGCGCCTCCAGCACGACCGGCCCCGTGCAGAACCCGTCGTCGGGGACGGAGAAAGCGCTTTCGCGCGTGCCTTCCGCGTCGAGGGCCGCCGTCGCGGCGTAGAAATACGCCTTCCCCGCTTCCGCGGTTCCGTCCGCGAAGCGGCAGGCAGTTTGCCAATCCGAAAGGGGCGCGTAGTCCCCGTCGATTTCCTCCACGCGCCAGACGCGGTAGTGCGACGCCCCTTCGGAGCCGTTCCAGGAGAGTTCCACCACATCTTCGAGCGAGCCATCCGTCGCGGTCAGGCCCGTCGGCGCGGCCAGTGCCCGCCAGCCCCAGGCGCCTTCGGAAAACGCGCTGCTGCCCGAGGCGTTCTTGGCCTTGACGAAATACCAATAATCCACGCCCGGCGCCGCCGACGCGTCCGCGTAGCGTGGCACCGTCACCGTCCCCAAGTACCCCGCCTTGCCGGAATTCTCCTTCGTCCCGCGGTACACCGCATAGCCGCTCGCCCCCGCCGACGCGCTCCACGCGAGCCGCACGCAACTGTCTTCCGTCCCCTGCGAGGCCTCCAGGTCCGCCGGTGCCGCGGGCGCCGCCACCGTCACGAAGAATTTCCACGCCGCAGTCGCCGCGACGCCGCCCTCTTCGTAGTCCGCCCGCACGGTCACCTGCCGCTGTTCGTCCGTCGCCAGCGCCCGCACCGTGCCCGCCGCGTCGATTTCCGCCCATTCCCCGCCTTCCGCGATGCTCCACGCGGGCGCGATCGGCTTGGCCGACCCGTCGGAATACGCCGCGGAACACGAGAACGCCACCGAGGCGCCCGCTTCCAGCGTGTTCACCCCGTCGATGGAGAGGGAGACCAGCGTCTTCGCCGCCGCTTGGGCCTTTACGTACGCCTTGCAGCAGAAGTTCGCGGTGCTCGCGACGCTGTCGGTGAAATCGTTCCACGTGTTGCCGTTGGGGCTCAGGAAGCTCTCGCCCGGGTGCGCCGCAGCCGCCCCCGAATACCCTGCCACTGCGTATTCCGTCGCGAGCGGATACGCGTGCCCCGGCGTCGTCAGGTGCAGGACGACCGAAAAGCGCTGTCCCGCCGAAACTGCCACGGGAGACTCGAGCGGCACCGTCGCGTAGCCCGCAAGGTCGATGGTTCCGCTCTGCTTCGCCGCGAGCGTTCCGGAGCGCGGCGCTTTCGGCGTGCAACCCGTGTACACGAAAAGGGTGTACGTCGTCCGCGGGGTCATCGCGTAGAAACCGGCCGCCGCCACCTTTGAGGCGTTGGTGGCCGTGAAGACGTTCGCACCCCACGCCGTCGCGTTGCCGTAGCCGATGGATCCCACCATTCCCAGCGGGTCGTGTTGGTAAAGTCCGTCGTAGTTGTCCGCCGGTTCCGCGTTGGAGAACGAATAGAGCGCCTTCCACGCGAAGCTTTCGTCGTAATACGAGACCCAGAAATACCCATCGTTCCCCCAACCGCTCCCCCAGCTGTTCCGCACGAGGAACGCCCCGTTTCCCGGCGCGGGCGGATCGAAATTGCCCTTGGGATAGGCGTCGTCCCAGCCGACGAGGTCCACCGAGTGGTTCGTGGGCCGCCCCGGCACCGCCACGTCGAAGTGGTAGGAAGCCTTCTTCGCGTTCCAGTAGCCCGCCGAATGGTAGTAGTCCGCCTGGAGCGCGCCGTAGGCCATCAGCGCCGACTTGATGCCGTCGAGGTCGCGGTACGCCGTCCGCCCCGGAATCCACCGCACCCGTTGCACGTGCCGCAACGGAGTCCCCTCCACGCTTTCGCCGGGGCGGGGATAGCCGTCGTCGCCCTCCGCCACCGGGCCCGCCCAGCGGAGGAGATAGCCGGAAGCCATGTGCGCGTTGCCTCCCTTGCCGAAGCCCTGGCTCCAGCCGTGCCGGTTGATCAAGTGGTTTTCGGACAAATCGAGTTCAATCCCCTCCGACTTCTTGATCCACGATTCGAGCGACCCGAACGCCGCGAACGCCCAACAGTTGCCCCAGCTTCCCTGGTTGCGCACGGGAGTCAGCGCATTCTGTTCGCGCAGGTCGAACGAGGCGGGGAACTCGTCTCCCACGCCCTGCGTCAAGTTGTCGTTCAGGGTGGAGAGATACCCCATGTCGAGAACCGTCGGCACCAAGCCGAAATCCTGCTCTTCCGCACCGTCCCCGCCGCGGGCGGACGCCTTGCGTGCCGGACGGGCTTTCGCCGGTTCGGATTCTTTCCCGGCCGCGATTCTCACCGCGCGTTCCCGTTGCCAGCGCGCGAACGCCGGATTCACCGGGGAGAGCTGTTGCGCTCCCGCGCTTCCCGCCAAAAGCATCGCCAACGACAAATCCAACCAAATTTTCGAGCGTTTCATGGGCGTTTCCGTTTCGTTGAGGGGAAGAGACTCCGGGTGTAGCCGTCCGTTCCGGCCGGGCCGGAAAGCCCGGCTTTGCGAACGTCAGGGGCAGTTTGCGTCTTCCGTCTGCCCCTGTCAACATCAGTCTCGTGCGCGCGTAGCGCGCGCACGAGATCCGACAGGATTTTCACAACTTGACGACTTGGCAACAACTTGGGTTTCCCACAAAGCGCTGCTTCATGTTTTTGTGACTTGATTTCGGGACAATTGGAACAAAAGAGATTCGACCTCCCGCACCTGCCGAAAGGAAGGTTGACACTCCCCCCCGTTCGCGCTACAAGAAAACCCGTTTTTCGTGGCGAGATAGCTCAGTTGGTAGAGCAACGGACTGAAAATCCGTGTGTCATCGGTTCGACTCCGATTCTCGCCACCACCCTTTTCCGCGTCGGTTCCGTCCGGCGCTTTTTTGCGCCCGTCACGCGTCCCGCAAACCGTGCTTGCGGAGCAGCCGCCGGTCCCGCGTCCCTTCGTAGAGCGCGTATTCCATCAGGCGGCACGGCAGGTCGCCGTTGTACATTTCCAGCCGCCGCGAGGGCTTCAGCCCGATGCACCGCCCCAGCGCGGCATTCCCCGTCAGCACGTACGCCCGGAGCCCGCCGCACACCCGCTTGAGGTGGTCCCCGATGGCCCGGTAGTGCCGTTCCAGCCGCATCGGGTCGCCCATCCGCTCCCCGTATTCCGGATTCAGGAACACCACGCCCGGCGGCGTCGGCACGGGCGACTCGCGGAAATCCTCCGTCGCGAACCGCAGCAGGTGCTCCACCCCCGCCCGCCGCGCGTTTTCCTTCGCGCACCGAACCGCCTCGCCCTGGATGTCCGAGACGTAAATCCACACGCCCGGCCGCGTCCGCACACCCTGCGCCGCTTCCGCCCGCAGGTCCCGCCACGCCGCCGCGTCCTCCGCCCCCAGCCGCAGGTTCAGCACCGCGGGCGCGGGCCGGTCCAGCCCCGGCGCCTTGCCCTGCGCCAGCAACGCCGCCTCGATCGGCAAGGTCCCCGACCCGCACATCGGGCAAAGCAACGCCTCTTCCGCACCCGGATTCCAGCGCGTCTCCGCCAGGATGGACGCCGCCAGCGTTTCCCGCAGCGGTGCCTTCCACGGCTTCACCCGCCAGCCCCGCCGCGACATCGGCGCACCCGACAAATCCAGGAACAGCCGCCCGGTCCCTTCCGCGTGGTAAAACGCGATGCACGCCGCCCCGTCCGGCCCGTTCTGCGCATCCGGCCGTTCGCCCCATTTCCGCCGCAACCGGTCCGCGATGCCGTCCTTGCAACGCAGCACCGCGAAGCGCGGATCCCGCAACGCCGGCATCTGCGCCACCCCGTGGATGTGGAACGGCACGTCCGGCCGCAGCCATTCCTCCCACGGCGTCCGCAACGCCGCCTCGTAGAGGTCGTCCACCCGGTCCCCTTCGAACCGCGCCACCTCCAGCAGCAGGCGGTTCGCCGTCCGCAGCCACATCAGCAACCGCAGCGCCTCCTCGAACGTCCCCTCGCACTCCACCGACGTCGCCCGCTCCTCCGCCACCCCGAGCCCCATCGACTCCACCTCCGCGCGGAGCGCCGCCGCGCACCCGCGTCCGCAGGTCGCGACCAAGCGCAACTTCCTGGAAGGCAAATGCATCTCGTCCGGGGTCGCCCCTCACCCGAGGAAGCCGCTCGCCGGATCCCGCGTGAACGCGAGCTCCGACACCTTCCGCCCCGCCGGCGCACCCCGCAGGTCCTCGATTTGCACGCCCCGCGCCTCGATTTCCGCCCGCCGCGCCAGCACCTGCCCCGCCGCCACTTCGTCCAGCACGTAGATCATCTCCCCGCCGCGCGCCGCCAGGTTCCGCCCGTAGGAAATCGGCACTTCGGGCGTCGGGTCGCGCAGCAGCGACTCCGCCACCGGCTCCGACTTCCTCGCCCCCGACGCCAGCAGCAGGACCTTCCGCGCCTGGTAGACCAGCTCCGCCCCCATCGAAACCGCGTACTGCGGGCTGTCTTCCACCTTCGCGAAATGCCCGTCCGCCACCGCGTTTTCGACCGTGTTCGCGTCCAGCTTCACCAGCAGCACTTCGTTCCCTTCGAACGGGATGCCCGCCTCGTGGAACGCCACGTGCCCGCGCCCGCCGACCCCGATGACGTGCAGGTCGATGCCCCCGAAACGCCGGATTTTCGCCGCGTACGCGTCGATGATTTCCCGCCGGATCCACCGCAGGTATTCGTTTTCCGCGTCGCGCCGGATGACGATGGCCTTCCCCTTGTCCGCACCCTGCGCCTCCCAATCCCCCGGATTCGCCTCCAGTGCGGCCGCCAGCCGGTCCTGCTCGATCAGGCACCCCCACGGCACGTTCGTCTCCACGAATTTCTTCCGCATCAGCCCGAACAGCTCCTGCACCATGAAATACGAATAGCTCTCCGGATGCAGCGCCCGCATCTGCGCGTTCTCCCCCGGCAACCCCACGTACTCGTCCAGATTGAACGACCGCACCTTCCGCGGGTCGAACGCCCCGCCGTTCGCCGCCTTCGCCAGGTGCTTGTAGAGCCCCGTCGGCGTCGCCCCCGTCGCCAGCCCCAGGTTGTAGCTCCCCTTCGCCCCCAGCACCTCCGCGACGTCCCGCAGGACGATGCCGGCGGCCTCTTCGCTCATCTGGTCGAAATCACGGGTGATCAAAACGCGCATGCTCATGGATGGATGTCTCCTCGGTTGTTTTTTCCCATCATGCGGGATTTCCCCCGCCCCGCGCAACGAAAATCGCCGCCCCGCCCCGCTTTTCGCTTGGCACCCGC
>Ga0265298_10004434_pt1 | contig 17950 bp, 40 predicted proteins | sample AusTroGonzalo_MG_3_FD_193486 | JGI IMG/M metagenome (GOLD analysis project Ga0265298, IMG submission 193486) | Bovine rumen microbial communities from tropical cattle in Woodstock, Queensland, Australia - Gonzalo_01 | ecosystem: Host-associated > Mammals > Digestive system > Stomach > Rumen ... | reverse complement strand
TTACCGGTTTAGGGTTTGATGTACCGCACGACAATGTTCCTTGCTATGGATATTACCTCAAATGGAATGATAGAAGAATCCTATATCTGACAGACTTGGAGTATTGCCCTATTGATCTATCCAAAATCACACCTACTGACGTGATAGTAGAATGTAACTATTGCGAGGATATGGTGGACATGGAAGCAGAGAACATAAGGCACAAGCTGCTCGGTCATATGGGATTAAAGACTTGCAAAGGCTTTATTAAGCACGTTGCAAGCACCGAACTCAAAAACGTGATTCTTTGCCACAGAGGACTTGACACAAGCGACCCAGACGAAATCACAAAGACGATTTCGACTGTTGCTGAAACTGCTCATGTCTATGTGGCGAGGAAAGGTTTAACAATAGAACTTGGAAAGGGTCATTTATGAATTGTTGCATACTTTCGGGAAACCTGGGGGCAAATGTTACTATCGGAAAGACCAAAAAAGGACAGACAATAGCAAAAACGTCTATGTATGTGCGTTGCAATCATTCCACCGATGGAGAGTGGCACAATCTTGTGGCGTTTGACAAGACCGCGGAGCATATGGCGAGATTTTGCAAAAAGGGTACTACAGTAACTGTTTATGGAGAAATCTCCCCGAACAAATACACGATGAACGGAGAAACGCATTACAATCCTCAGTTGATTGTGAACCAATTTGAAGTTACTGCCAGAGGACAAAACGAAAAGGAGGATTCAGACGATGCCAAGAAAGAAAAGAGAAGTTAAGCCAAGTCCACGAGTTAGTTGTGCTTTTTATTTCAGAGACGATCTGTGCGCTTGTTTAACAGAAATGGTTTGCGCTCAAGCCGGTAATTGTAGGTTCTATAAGCGCAAGGATAAGTTTGATTTCGGCAAGGTAGAAGATGAAATCGCGCAGTATGGTTACGATGGACATCACAGAAGGAGATTAAGAAATGAATAGGATTCTGCTTCTTGAAGATACACGTCAGCAAGTGAAGAAACATACCGCAAAGCATCAATGGTTCTTGAAAAATGGCATTTCATGGACAAGAGAAACGCTTAATTGCGGTGATTATCAACTTGCCGGAAAGTCGGACGTTGCAGTTGACACCAAAAAGGATATTCAGGAATTGATCGGTGACATTCAGGCAAAAACCATTAGCAAATCCGCAGTATCGGCAGCGGTAAAAAATCTGTTGACTGTTTCGGAGGAGGGAAAATATCACAAGGACTTAGTGAATATCATCACTTCGGATGATACAAACCGTGACGTTGACAACGAGATAACGATGTATATTTACGAGAATAGGCTTTCTGAGACGCTTATAAGCCGTTTACAGACCCTTTATACGAAGTATCGAGGATTCTTCCACCGAGGACTTGTAAGGGCGCAGATAAGGCGTACAAGGCTGTTTATTCTTGTTGCATCAGACCCTGAAATGATTGGCATGAAAAAGGATATTCTCAATAAGGCCGTTACCGATATTGAGAGCCTTAAAAGTTGGACTAATCCGAGAAGTCTTATCGTCAAGGCTTGGACTAAGCGAGACACCATGGGAAATCGCAGACCTATTTACAAATATCCGTTTGCTATGAAAGGCGACAAATTAGCAAAGTCACTTGAAACAATGGAACTGAAATATGGTTGCAAGTTCGTATTTTGCCGGAACAAGGACATGGGTAAGCGAATAATTGAACTACTGACAGGAGAAACGTATGAGCGATAGAACAATAGCCGGATTAAAGTGTATGCAAGCCGCATCACTATTCGTCAAGAAACGTATGTCGCAGACGAGAATCAGGGATTGGTTTGACGCGTTTGGAGAGGACGGTGTAGTTGTCGCTTTTTCGGGCGGAAAGGACAGTACGGTATTACTCGATATGGTTAGAGAGTTATACCCAAACGCAAGGGCTATGTTTGTCGATGTTCCCACTCAATATCCTGAACTGCGGCAATTCGTTAAGAAGTTTCCGAATGTTGACATTGTAAGACCTAAAATAAACTTTATTCAGGTTTGCGAGAAATACGGATTTCCGTTCTTTTCAAAAGAGATAGCAGAATCAATACAAGGCGCGAGAAAATACTTGCAAGCAATAGTACAAGAATGCGATAATCCTATAGCAAGCAAGCAAGCAAGCAAGCACCTTACCGCTATTGGTACGAACGAGTAACCGGAACAGGGAATTATCAGAAAAATCCGACTATCCCTAGTATAGCCGATGAAAACGCCTTACTGAAGCATTCTGGGGGGGGCTACGACCGAAAGTATCGCAGAATCAGAGGAATTGGCGAATTTGCTCAACACCAAGATGCACAACAGAGAGGGCGGTCAGAATCGGAGACTTGCGATAATGCTCGGAATGCTGACGAAAGACGGTCAGATTCTTCCAAAGGGGAATATCCCTAGTAAAGACCGTTCGAAGTATTCGCTTTCCGGCTACGCATTTACACTCGAAGCACCGTTTGAAATATCCAACAAGTGTTGCGATGTCATGAAGAAACTGCCTGCCTATGAATACACAAAGCAGACGGGCAGAGTTCCGATTACGGCACAAATGGCAGAAGAGAGTCATTTAAGAACGCAGAAGTGGTTACAATACGGTTGCAACATGTTCGATGCAAAGCATCCGAAGTCAAACCCGATGTCATTCTGGACGGAACAAGATGTTTTGCAATATATCCGCGAGAAAAACCTTGAAATCTGTTCAGTGTACGGCAAAGTAGTAACAGACGATGAAGAAATGGGTCAAATATCATTTGCTTCGCCAGGAAACGAAAAGTACCACTGTACGGGTTGCCAAAGGACAGGATGTGTCCTATGCGGATTTGGGTGTCATCTTGAAAAAGAGGGGGAGCAAAGGTTTGTGAAGTTAAAGCAGACGCACCCGAAAATGTATCAGCTTTTGGATATTTGCCAAAACAACGGCTATACATATCGTCAGGCTATAGATTGGATAGCGCAACATAGCAACAAGATTATTAAGTATTGAGAGGTAGAAGATGGACATTTCAAGCTACGAATGCGAAAACCAAATGAGTTTGTTTGGCGACAAGGTGTTTAGGATAACAAACCATGTACGGCTCATAGAACTGTTTGGCGGAATAGGAGCGCAAGCAGCTGCTTTAAGGAATATCGGAGCGGATTTTGAGCATTACAGAATGTGTGAGATAGACAAGTTTGCGGTCAAGAGTTATAACGCGATTCACGGAACGAACTTTACTCCCACAGACATAAAAGAGTTGGCCGGAAAAGACCTGGGAATCGAAAAAACTGACAAGTACACCTACATAATGACCTATTCGTTCCCTTGTGTTGACCTATCAAGAGCGGGTAAAAGCCTTGGGATGGCAAAAGGTAGCGGAACAAGATCGGGTTTGTTATGGGAAGTCGAACGGTTGCTTAAAGAATGTACCGAACTTCCGCAAGTATTACTCATGGAGAATGTACCGCAAGTTCATTCAGAAAAGAACCGTGCAGATTTTGAAATGTGGCTCGATTTTCTCAAAGGCCTTGGATATTCAAACTTTTGGAAAGACCTTAACGCCAAAGAGTACGGAATGGCACAGAATCGGAACAGATGCTATGTAGTGTCAATTCTTGGGGATTATACATATACATTCCCCGATAAAGTACCGCTCGAAAAGGACGCATACGCTTATTTAGAAGATGATGTTGACGAGAAATATTATTTGAAGTCTGAAACGGCTCAAAAGCTGGTTGACAACCTGGAACAGAAGAGTACAATCGCTAGAGCAGAGCAGAGCAGAGCAGAGCAGAGCAGAGCAATTATCGACTTGTCAATCGTTAGCCCAAAGGCAAGAGACATCGTTAATTGCGTATCAGCAAGAACAAACAGAGGGGTTTCATTCAGACCCGCAGAGGGAACTGGTGTTTATGAACCGAAAAAGAGTAGACAAGAGGAACAGTAAGTTAGCAAAGACACTCGCACACAGAGATTATAAGGGTTTCGGAACAGGCTTTGACACAATGAACGGAGTAATCGAATGGGAACACAGAAACGAGCAGTAGCCATTATGGACTATCGTTATGACGAGGGTTGCAGAGTAAGGAAAGAGCCTATCTGCCCTACGATTGCGCGTTTATCTGATCGGGGGGGGACAGCCGGAAAGCCTTTAGTGGTGGAAATATGGACGAAGAAAGAAAAATCAGAATTAGACAAGCCACAAAGCTAGGATATATATATATATATATATATAGGCGGTTTGTTTGACAACAGCTTTCCCGATAGCAAGACAAGGCGAGGGAGAGTGCAGAACGAGGGCAAAATTTGTCCTACAATTATACGAACAAGCGAGGTTTGCAGAATGGAGAGTGAAGCAAGGATAAGGAAGCTGACTCCAAGAGAATGTTTTAGGTTTATGGGATTCAGCGATGAGGATTTTGACAACGCAACTGCTGTTAATTCTGATACACAGTTATATGCACAAGCCGGCAACTCCATCGTTGTGAATGTACTTGAACTGATATTCAAGCAGCTTTTCTGAAAAGGGGGCGTGAGTACGAAAGAAATATTCGCAGAGATCGAGGGGTTCAAAGGTTATTATGTAAGCAATTTTGGAAAGGTTGTAAACGAAAAAGGACGCGAACTTAATTCTCCTGTTTGGTGGGATATAGTACAATCAAATACACTTAACCGAGTATTTAACGATCCCGAATCAGAGCGCCATATTTGCCCTTTGCAGTTAGATGTAATCGAAAGATGTTTGAAGATGTATTCAAAAGAGGGCGACACAGTATTCACACCTTTTTTGGGTATAGGTTCAGAAATTTATCAAGCGGTCAAAATGGGGAGAAAAGGAATCGGGATCGAATTAAAACCCGAATATTTCCAACAGGCAAAGAAAAACCTTATGACGCTTGACAATGACGATTTACAAATGGATTTTGAAAGTTACTTTGGTTTAACAACATAATTGAAGAAAGAAAGGAGCATTATGAGAGACTTAGCGATGATGATTGCTGACGGGTACTTATTTAAGGTCAAAGAATTAAAAAGCTGTAAAAATCCCGTGCTGTATGTTAACTGCGGTCGTGACGGTCGGGATAAAAGAATAGCCACATTCGAAGATGAATCCGCGGCAGAGACGCTTTTAAAGATTATAGATGAAATAGCACACCCACCGCGTTTTTGATTTCAAAAAGCATGAGAAAGGACGGTACGATCAAATGAATCAGGCAGAAGAACTTGTTGGGAAATTAAACGAGATTGTTGAGGTTAGACTTTGGGAGAAAACAAGCGCAGACGGAATGCAAAGAACACCAACAGCCGAATTGTTCTTAAATCCCAACAAGGCTTATGAAGTTATCAGACGGTATTTTGCAGAGAAGAGCGACAAGTCAACCAAACTTGTATCAGCATGGGCTAACGTGATGGGCGATTTCAATATCAAGGCGGTTGACGGAAAGATAGACCTTGACGATGCAAGGAAGATTATCTCGCACTACATCGGAAGCGTATTGGACGAGATCAACGAAGAAAAGGAGTAGCGCCTGTGGGAATGGTAAACTTATTGGTTGAAACAGAGAGCGAGTTAAAGAGCAACGGCAAGACGTGGAGTGACGTGCATCGTATCACAGACGGAGAAGGCGATTATACCATTGAGGATTTCAAACGATGGGCTAACCATAGGTACGACAACGGCTACGGAGTAGAAGAAGTCAATCCTTGTCTGACGATTATAGGCGACGGTTGGTGGCTTGAAAGGGATGAATACGACGGTTCGGAGTGGTGGAGTTATTGCGAAGCCCGAGGAGTAGATGGCGACGTTACCTATCATACGACAAACAATTTGTTTGTGGGTAATCGTGCGAAAAGAATAGCAAGAATCGAAAAAGAACAGGCATGATAATCGGAATCCAAAAAAAGTAGTTGACATATTAAGAAAAACGTAATATACTACATACATAACCTGATACTTGTTGGAAAGGGTGGCGGCTCTACATCAATGCAGACTGGTGGGTAGAGTAGCAAGCATCGGGATGGTATCTCAGGTGGCGGAATAGACATTGGTAAAATCGGATTTACTGATGGTAAAGCTTCGGCAATAGTAGACGCTGAGAAGGTGTAGCAAATCATTCACGGATGCATACGAATTAGAATGTTGACTATACCATGTGAGGTGAAAATCCTCACCCTGAGAATGTTAAGAGTGCGTAGAACGGACACAAGAAACTGAAGTGTAATTCCTAGTTGATTTACGTTGATGACGTAATTTAGGTTTCTAAGAAGTATTGTTAAGGCTTATGACTGACGTGGTTTATGCTACCTAAGCAGTCCCACTCTTACAGTACATGCGTATGTACAATGTAAGTACTTCAATGGTCTAAGTGGAAATGATGCAAGCCCGGAAACGAGCTTGAGATGCGAGGTTCAAGTCCTGCTTGAAGTATTGTCTCAACTCTACCAGAGACAACCCTCTATCAGGGTTAGGATAGCCTAAGCTGTTGATGAGATGGTAAAAACAGACCTGGTGCATTCGGATGGTTAATGGTGCGGCGACTTTTTGGACACACGGGTAGAAAAACAGAAAGCTCGTGTAGAGTTTCAGTAGAGAATGTGAAACGGTCTAGGACGGCAACCTTCGAGGTAGCGTAAACAGCTAATTTTGTTGAGAATGGGTATCTGAGTAATGGCGCTCATGAGGTTCGAGTCCTCAAAGTCATGGATGGCTAGACGGTTCGATTCCGTAGATACCCTTGCCTGGGAAGATGACACAAGAGAACTGGGGGTTGCAATCCGTCTTGAACGGTAAACGCAGGGGAGTCATCAAGAGTGCAAGTGGTTATTGCACTTAACAATAAACAATTACAAAGGGGGTTCAAAATGGAAAAGCATAGGAACAATTCTACCACTTCCAAAATTCTGGAACACTTGCAGACGCACGGAACGATAACTCCGCTTGAAGCACTTAATCTCTACGGAAACTTCCGGCTTTCAGTGGTTATCAATCGGCTTCGCAAGTATCATGTTATTTCAACAGACAAACCTACAGACGGAAAAGATTATGCGGTTTATAGGTATATTTGCCCTATAAATCAAAAGACTTGAAAAATTTTTGTAAAAATGGTAAGTATTATTACTATTTTTGGAAGAGAGGTATCGATGAAAAAAAGAAATATTGCTTTGTATGTAATACTGTTGCTTTGCGGATTGTTCGCGATAGCACTCGCAGTTCAAGTACGTTATCTTAACGAAGAAAACAGACTGATCTACGAACGCATGACGACTTATGAGCAGAAAGCACTTGATTGGCAGACAAAAGCAGAGGACTATGAAATCAAGCTGCTTGAAGCACAGACAGACTTGGAGTTATGTTCCAAAGAAATTGAACGGCTTGAAACACTCAACTACATCATTTCAGAGGAAATGAGTATGTTGAAGAAAAATGAGGAAGATATTGAGGAAATCTCCGAATACGTCTTTAATGGCGAGTGGAATTACGAATACGCACAAGATGATATTGACATTTTGGCAGCGGTAATGTACGGAGAGGAATATCCAAATCGCTACGAAATGATGCTTGCCGGAAGTGTTGTACTCAACAGGGTCTTATCTCCCGACTTTCCAAACAATATCCACGATGTCGTTTATCAGAAATCAGAGAAGTACGAACAATATGCTCCACGAACCAAAGGTTTTATCGGAAAGGAACTTCCGGAAGAATGTTACAGGCTTGCAGAAATACTGCTGCAATATGGCCCGATAGCACCGGAAAATGTGGTCTATCAAGCACACTTTAATCAAGGCAGAGTATTTTGGGAATGGAACGGAGAGGAGTTTTGTTATGGCAGATAAGAGTAAGACGATAAAGCGTATGATTGATGATATTTTTGCAAGCACAGAGGGTTTTCTTTCAACTGGACACGAAGCCTTTATTGACACAGATTGGCTGAAAGATGATAGGATAGCTACTGTTCAGGAGAGAAATTGTGAGGTTTGCAAACACTTTGTAATAAACGCAGATGGACTCTCAGGTTGCGAGAAATGGGAATGCAAATTCGAACCAAAGGAAGGCAATAACAAATGAAACAATACTGTAGGTACTGTATATGGTTATGCGTAAATAATGCCCCGTACTGCGACGCCAAGAAGGAGTTTCGATCAGTTAAAAGTTGCAAAAGACCGAACAAATGCAAGGACTTTATTTTGTGTGAATCAGAACCCGAATATCAGGACGCTTTCGGAGAAACGAACGGATATAAGCCGAGAGCGGCACACACGCGCAGAAGCAAGGTTGACGATCACCAAATGTCTTTGTTTGAACAGAAAGAGGGTGAATAAATGGAAATGACGCAATATCAAAGGGATTTTGTAAGAATGTTAGACAGTATGCGAGATACTTGCAAGGGGGCAATAAGCTGTATTGGCATTGACACCGACAAATGCGAAAAGTGCTTGCTTGCGGATATATGCGATAACGAGATACTTTATAACGCCGAAAAGGTAATCGAAGTCGTAAAACAGTGGGCGAAAGACCACCCGTTTGTTACATACGAGCAGAAGTACGAGGAAACATTCGGTGTAAAGCCTATAAACGCTAGTGGCGAGCATATTTGTCCGTCGTATTTAGGATTTAAACCGTGTAAATACTTGTGCGGAAACGGTAGTCCGTGCACGAAATGTGCGAAAGACTTTTGGAACTCCGAGTACAAGGAGCCGAAGAAAGAGGTGAGCGAATGAATAAAAGACCACTAGACAAAACAAAGAAAAGCAACATCAAATGTGAGCATTGTCTTTATGCAGACATAGACAAACGCAGAGGGTATTGGTGTTCGCTACACGAACAAAAGAAGAACTATTGGAACAGATGTAAGTGCTTTAAGTGGAAATAGGGGGTGAGTGAATGACAGAAGCAATTAAGACGCTAAAAGAGAATATATGCGCTCAATGTGCATACGGTTCAGATATGGAAAACTGTGATATTCGTTACTGTGATAATCGAGAAGCAATCAAAATACTGGAGCAAGAGCCTTGCGAGGACGCTATAAGTCGCGAAGAAGCGTTAAAGGCATTAAGAGCCGACACAGAATTTGTCTGTACAGGAGATAAGTTACAGGCAATTAAGGACATATCATCACTCCCTACGGTAACCCCCGAAAGACCTAACGTAAATGATGTCCTCGACAAGATAAGAGACGAGATAAAGCAGTTACATCATCATCCAAAACTTGACTTTATCAATACTGACAAGGTTGTAGATATGGCAATTGAGATTATCGACAAATATACAAAAAGCGAGGATAAGGAATGACACTTGAACAAGCACATAAGTTATTGGATGAAGAATATGCAAAAAACGAAACTGTGAGGATCGGCTTTAGGCAGGGCAAAGTTCCCGATGCGGTAAGAGTCACCGCTGCACTTATTAATGTTACTGAAAAAGCAAAAATGGAAAGTCCATTTTTCAGTATGCCGAAGATATGGTAGAAAGCGAGCGTGAGGGATGAAATCATATAAAACACCATACAGATCAATAACGATGCCTAAATGTCCTTACTGCGGAAAGGAAGTGCAATATACGGTCGATGATTATGACACAAGGCGTATAGTAGCATTAGCAACAGGAACAGGGAGCAGTAATGTGGTTGTAACATGTAAGGGTTGCGGAGAAAAATATAGAGTTACTTGCAACATAAGATATTATGGCAGAAAGCAAGCGTAAGAAAAGTGAGGAAAAGGAATGACGAACATTGAAGATTATTTCCCGCATGAGATGGCAGAACTTATATGTCTTAAATGTTTAAACAGAGCCGTTCATGTATATCCATCATCTGTTATGTTAAAAGACCTTGAATGTAAATGCGGTGCGGTTGGATTTCTGATTAAGACAGGACAGAATTTTGATGATTGTTTAAAGACAGAAAGTGAAGGTATCGTGGAATTACCAAAAGACGAATATGTGAGAAGTGCAAATGCAATCATTCCTGCTACGAAAGGAGAAGAAAATGAACATAATTGATAACCGAGGCAAAAGTGAACTTTTCTGTTCGATGAGAGTAGGAACTACTTTCTTGAACGCTACTGGTGATGTTTGTATCAAGGTATCGGAAGGCGCAATGTTTGACGCCGAAGATAATGTGCTGATTGAAATAGGTGTCACAGACATCAGGTATGAGTTAATCAATGTAGAGTTAGTAATCAATGATTATAAAGGAGAGGACAATGACAATAGATGAAGCAAAAGCAATTAAGATTTTATCACAGAGGGATTCTTTTGGAATACCTTGCGGAATGACATCGGGATATCCTGAAGCAATTGATACAGCAATCAAGGCTCTGAAAGAGGTTCAATTACTTAAACAGGCAATCGAAGATGCTAAAAAGGAAATATTATCCCTCAAAGGGGATAATTTCCCCAATAACTATTATGTTAAAATCATCGACAAGCATATAAAAGAGGTTGAATCATGAAAATTTTAGTTGATATATCCGATGAATTAAGTGATAAGATATATGCGAGAAAGCAGTTATCAACTTCGGAAACATATGAGTTGATTGGTTGTGTTATGAACGGAGTAGTAATCAAGGACGTGCAAATTGGCGACAATGTGTATCATGCTGATGATTTGACATTCGTAACAGGAATGTCAACAGGTGATGAACCTATACCAAAGTATGAAACATGGAATTACGACAATGAAACATGTAAATATTGTGGCATTAATCCAAATAACGGTGGTAGTGGCGTATGCCATTGTGCGTTAGCTGTTCACAAGATAACATAAGGAATTACCGGAAAGGAGATAGAAAAATGCTGATAAAGCCTAGCTTTTCAACGCAAAAGATCAACAAGGCACTGAAAGAAAACCGCTATGTTGAGTTCGAAGTCGGACTTTATGAACTCACGAAACCGCTGATAGTGTATAGCAACACAGATATAGTATGTCAATCCGGAGTCGTATTAAAAAGACGGCATAAAGGAAGAATGATGCAGCTTTATGTTACGCCCGATACCGTTAAGTATAACGGCACTCACGATGTTACTTGGACGGGCGGTACGTTTGTTGCTGATACCAACTCGGCTAATGCCAATGTCATTACTTTGTTTCATGGCCAGGAAATAAGACTAAAGGACTTATATGTTACGGGTTGCCGAGGACTACACTCTATTGAGATAAATGCTTGCAAAAACGTTTTGATTTCGGGTTGCACCATCACAATGCAGAGTGCTAAGAATGGCGAAGATTTCCGCGAGGCAATTCAGATAGACTTCGCTAACAAAGACGGTCTTTCGATCTCAGGAGCAGACGGAAATTCGCCTTGCTACGACGGAACTCATTGTCAGAATATCGAGATAAAAAAGACAACGATATTCAGCTGCCCGAATGGAATCGGAACTCATACGGTTTCTGAAAAAGAGGACTATCACAGGAACATTAACATTCATGGTTGCGTATTTATCGAGATTTCTTTCCGAGATATACAACTGTTTGGCATGAAAGATGTCACGATTTTTGACAACTGCGCAGCCGTCTATGTTGGGGTAAAAGATAAGTGCCACGTCAACTCCGGCGGGAAAAAGAAACTGCCCGAACCTAGACGTTGCAAGGGAATTAAGATTAGTAACGTAGGATTTATTTATTTTGAGTAAAGGAGCGAACAATGTTAGGAATTATTACATTTTGTGTTGTCGTAATTACAATCTACGAAACAATTAAGTTTGTAAATGGCATTATTGAAGCCGAGAGAAGCAAAGAAATGTTCGACGAGTTTATGAAGAACTACCCAACACCGAAGTCGGATGACAAAGACGAATTGCCTTTTGAGTGAAAGCGAGGTACAATATGGATTGTAGAGATTGTGAATTTTGCAAAACCGGTTCTTCGGCTGCAAGGAACGGCACGTTAAAGTTTCGGACGTATTTCTGCCGGCATCCCAACCAAAGACAGATTTTGAGATATTTTGTTTCGCACAAACTCAAAAGTCAAGTCGGGTATATCGGGAGAGGGAACTTTTACTCCAATAAACCTGATAACGCTAACACTCCGGCATGGTGTCCGAGAAAGGGAGAGATTGAGAGGTAGAAGAATATGGAAGTGACAAATCAGATGATTTTTGAAGTTTTAACTGACGCACTAAAAGAGATCAGACAGATACAGTCAGAGATTGTTGAACTGCGCCAGAGAAAAAAACCGACAAAGACCGAAGCCGAGAACATAAGCAGCATTTGCTATTTTCCTAATAGTGAGAAACTTGACAATGCCTTTCACCGGTTTATTGAATATCGCAAGCACGACAAGCATAATGCCATGACCGAGAGGAGCATTAAAATGACCGTAAACACCCTTAACAAGTTTACTGCGGAAGAATCTGTGCTTGCGCTTGAAGAGGCCATGAGAAACGGCTATACGGGCGTTTTTCCAAAGCGCATGAAACGCTCTGTTGTTGACGAATGGGGGAACGCATGACAAGAGAAGATACACAGAAACTGCTTGCGACAATGCAAGCACTCTATCCGAACTTCAATGTTCCTGATAAGACCGCTACCGTCACAATATGGGCGGCACTGCTAGAACCTTACGAACGCTCTTTAATCATGAAAGCACTTCAACATTTTGCGAGGACTAACACAAGCGGTTTTGCTCCGACTACAGGGCAGTTGATCGACACGGCATATAGTTTATGTGAAACCGATGTTGTTCCAGAGGGCAAGGCTTGGGATATGCTGATGCAAGCGGTCAAGAAAGGCATTGACAGTTACAAAGAAGAGTACGAAAAGTTGCCGAAGCCTTTACAGACATATCTTGGAAGTCCTTGGCAGTTACATATGTGGGCGAGCAGCTCAGACTTTAACGAATCTGTTGAACGCGCTTTGTTCGTCAAGGCATATAAAGGCATTTGCGAAGCAGACAAAAAGGCTTTTATCGCCAACGGAATGAAGCAACCTCAGTTGATCGAAAAAAGCGAACAGTTGGCTCTTGAAAAAAGAGCAGACAATACTATATAATCAAAGAAAGGGGTTGATACAATGGATTATATCCACAAAGTACACTCAAAAGAGTATGACGAAAACAATCTTACGGGAGACAGTAAAGCGTTTGTTGCCGGTATGCGCGAGGTTCAAAACCTTGTCGCAAATCAGTTAAAGACACATGAGGTTTTTGATGATGACGCTCAAAAGACCATTATCGGAAAGATACGGGCAGAAATCGCAGAAGAGATCATCGATGGCATTGTCAAAGACCTTGAAGCAGACATTTGTTTTGTGATCGTAGCCTGTCTTGATGAACAGGCGAACAAAAAAGAGGGCAAAGAAGAGTGAACGAACTCAAATTTTGTACTTGCGGATGCAAACCGAATATCGTAGTCTATTACGGAACATGGTTTATCGTCCGCTGCCGTGAATGCGGAAAACGCTCCGAAACGAGACGTTGTGCGGAATCGGCTATTGACGCTTGGAACGGACAAATAACTAAACAAGGGGGAAACACAAAATGATTTTGAGCGAAAAGCAAATTGATTTGCTTTGTGATACTGTTGAAAAATTTGGACATGAAAGACAGGTTGATAAGGCCATTGAGGAAATGGGTGAACTCACCCAGGCTCTTTTAAAAGATCGTTACGCTGAGGATGATGCTTTTACCGACAATGTTTACGAAGAACTCGCAGACGTGTTTATCGCGCTCAATGAATTGTTCTTTATCTATCCGCACCAGAAACTTGCTGATAAGATTGCTGACAAGTTGGAACGTCTCAAAAAGATCGTGAATCCGGAGACAGTTTCGCTTCCAATCGAAGCCGAAAAAGACTTTATGGATCTTCTGATAAAAGTTTTTGAACGTGGTATGGAGCATGACGTTGCAAGCACTGAGACAAAGAAAACCGAGATCAATAAGGTGCTTCGTGAATGCTCTGCTGAGGTTTGACACACTTCTTTCTGATCATATAGCACTCCTTCGAAAAGACCGTCCTTAATTGGGCGGTTTTTCTTTTTCGGCAAACGCTCAAATTTGCCCCTTAAATCGCTTTTGTTTCAAAGTGGCACAATTTACCACTGAAATGATTTGAAGCCGAATATGGGCGTTCTGTGGCGTTCTAATGGCATTCTAGGCAAAGAGAAAAGCACCCTTTCGGATGCTCTACTCTTGAATTGGACAGAAGTATGTGTGATATATTGGTGCAACCAACCGGTTACAGACTTATTGTAACATATAAACAAAAACAAAACAAGCACTTTTGAACAAAGCAAAAAGCGCAACACTTTTTATCGTGTCACGCCTTTGCAGAAAGGTAGGTATATGTCCAGTAATAGTTAGTTGTCGTTTGTTAAGTCAGGAAGAACTACTCCACTGAATGTTTCGGGTTCTCTTTTCTTCCTTGCTCCGTGTTTACAAATAATTCCCGCGTCTTTATTTGCTTTCTTTTCTTTTGCGTGTCTGACTTTGTTGTTGTCCTGGGCGACAATCCAAACATCAACACGCCCTAATTGTCTCCGTATCTCTCGCTCCCATGCACAAGCATATTTGTTTTTGATTCTTATTCCAAACTGCGCTTCGATTTCTTTCGGGTCATCAAAGTATATAAGTGGCGTATTTTCGCCTATCTGTAAACTATATCTTTTCCACGTTGCTCCGGTCAATCTTCTTGACTGACGTTTTTTATTCTGTCTGATTCTCCTGCGCTCATGCTCTATCTTGGTTCGCCCTAAAATCAGTTCGTGAGTGCTCAATGCTTTCCTGAATATCAATCTTTTATCTTCGGGCAAGTCATCACAGTAATATATTAGATCAAGTCCGTCTTTTATGGCTTGCAATTCTGTCAACGTAATATACATAGGCACTCCTATCTGTAACACGCTACCCACTTGGCAGCTCCGTAACTGTCAACTTCTCTTCTTTTCAGCGGTCTTTTACATGCCCACTCTGTAGGGTTTATTCCTCTTGTTTGCGATACTCCGAGATACTCAACATATGCTTTTTTCCAAAACTCCGCTGCGTTTGGTATTGTTTCATCGAGTAGCGGTATGATGTCAGCGGTTATTTCTTCAGCTATTTCTTCCCACGATTCGCCCGACAAAATGTGAACAGTCATTCCCCATTCTTCCGGTTCTTGGATTCTGTAAACTCGATAATTCATTTCTTCTTTCTCCTTTTGATAATCTCGTTTATGGCAACTACAACAATCTCCAATATGATTATCGGTACTCCGAATATCAAAAACACTTCAAACACTGTCGCCCATGCCATTCCGAACATTTCCCATATTGACATAATCAACACTCCTTTCAAACGATCCGCAAATGTGCGTTGCATTTCAGGTAGTCAACCGCCCTTTGTATTTCATGGTCGGGTATCATTGGCACTTCTATTTTATGCAATTTGCCTTTGGTTCGCAAGTATGCAATTCCGTATCGATTGATCTGCTCTGCTCCGGATACTCCGATTAGCTGCCTTGATTCAATGGCCGTGTCGCACTTAAGGGCAACCTTTTCGGTAAAGTTCAGCGTGAGTTCTGCGGGTATAATCTTACGTGCCGGACACTGTGTAGCTGCGATCAAATGTATTCGTGCTGCTCTGCCGAGTTGTGCTATTCTCTGAATAAGTGGCTTAATCTCTTTTCTACTCTGTGGCATTGTGAGTAGGTCTGCCAACTCATCAATCACCACATACACGTCAACCGCATTTATCAGGACTTCTCCGTGTTGTTGCATAACCTTGTAGCGATACTCCATTTGACGGATAACATCTTCGAGAATATCCTTGCTCTCCGAATACTCGCAACCATACCGTTTAACTCCGTATATCCCACGGTATTTAACAAGGCTGACGCGCTTAGGGTCGATCAAGTAAAACAACGGCGATGCTCCACGCTCTCTGTCTGTCAGCAACGAATACATGATAACGTCAATCATTACCGACTTTCCGCATCCGGTCGAACCACCAATCAATGTATGTGGGTTGCAAGCCATATAATCATATGGCCGTAAATCGTAAATCGGGTTACGTTCCGCGCAATTAAACATCCATGCTCCTTTCTCCGTCATAATCCGGCATGAAGAAAAACTCTCTGCTCTTGGTGATGCAATTCATAACCTGGCGTAAAACATACTTTGCGCTGTCCTTGTCCTTGTATCTGCCGATTTTGATATTTGCTCCCCTTGTGCTTGCCGATATAACGATCTCGTACTCACCGAATGGTGCAACCTCTTCAAGAAAAGCCTGGCTTGCGTTGTCAAAATTTACAATGTTTTCCTTGTTCTGCGAAAATATTATCATTTTCTGCTCCTTTCACAATCATAATAGATTTTTAAGATATATACTTGACCGCCTTCTCTTACTGTTATCCCATCTTTTTTGAAAACACATCGATCATGGTAAATGCTGTTCTTGCAGTCATTTTCCCAAAAAGGACAAGGTTCATGTTTTTCGTGGGTCTTTTCTGTCATACGATCACCTCTCTATCAGGGCAGTTCTTTTCGTGGCACTGTCCGTAAACATAGTCCTCAAAACTTACTCCGTAATATCTGTTATCAGGGTCTGCGGATTCTTCTTTCCAAAACTTCCTGTACTCTTCCTCTGTAAAGGTTTTCCCTGATTCCTTTTCGACAAACACTCTCATAATCAAACCTCACTTTCAAGATTGACCGCCCACTGGTTAAACGTGAAGTCGTCTGTTATGTCAATTTCTGCGACAAATTTGTAACCGCGCTCTCTTGCCATTTTGATAGCTTCTCCAAGAATAAAAGATCCTGTTCCATCGTCATTGTCATTTTCGTCCTCATGTATTGCGTACCAATGCGCCGGCTCGACTTTTCCGACTGTACAATTTTCGAACACTCCGTCCGTGATCTGACCCCACATTTCAGCCTTGCACTCTTCTTCTGTATCGCAAGTGATGACTGCTATTGCATATTCAGCCGTTCCGATTCTGTCCTCACAAATGATTTCGATTTTTCGGGTCTTTCCGTTTTCTGAAAAATCCCAATCAATGCTCTCTCCAAAAGCTGCCTTTTGTCTGTGACCGTCTGCTCCGTAAACTTTCCATGCTCTTGTGACCATATATCCACCTTTCCGGCTTTTCGCCTTGCCTTGATACCCTGATTATATACTCCCAGACAGGCCGTTACTCCCTAAATATTGCTGACTTTCGATCAAATGTTGCTTAAAACGTCCTTGTACTGCTCGCGCCACGACTTCATGTATTCAAGTGCGTTTTCGCGGTTCTGGATATTTACAGGAAGTGTGAGTGCCTTTACATCTACTCCGTTGATAGTGATAGGTGTTTTCAGGTTTCCACCGTTTTCAATCTTACCAAAACAGATTACATCGGTTTGGCAATAGTCAAGTGCCGTTTGGAGATATTCCGGATTGATTCCGATAAGTCCGTATTCCGTTTCGATCACATACGGTTTGTACTTGCCGTTTCCCTTGTGTGCTTTTGTCTTGATAAAAAGATCGAGTTCCTTGCGGTTAACTTCAAAGCTGCTTTCAAGATCGTAATCTTTCGAAAATATATAGTCCGTTTTAATCAGTTCGTGCGGTTCGGCTTCGCGGAAACCATAGTTCTCGCTTGCGGTAAAGATCGTGTAACCGTTGATAAAGTGGTATTCCCCGTTAGGTTGTTTGTGTGCCACTCCGTTCAAACGCTTGTCGGTCTGATTTCCCGACTTGAACATTTTTTCAATCAGCTTCAACGGATTGTAACCACGCTTTGCTTTGCCACTTGAAAGCGTAAGTTCTTCTCTGTAGTTTGCTTCCAGTTTTGCTTTCGCTTCATCAAGTTTGTAATTGTTGATAAGGTCAAGGATTGTTTTTGCACTATACATATATTTACCTCTTTTCTGTTGTGATTGTTTTTGGTATAAAAGCGGTTAACCTATACACCGCAAGGTTTGTTGATATTATCCCTCAAATACGGTCAGACCGTTTTTGTCAAACTTGAAAAGATTGTTGCTCAACCGCTCTTCGGGTGAAACGCACGTTCCGTTAACCT
>Ga0265298_10004433_pt1 | contig 17953 bp, 12 predicted proteins | sample AusTroGonzalo_MG_3_FD_193486 | JGI IMG/M metagenome (GOLD analysis project Ga0265298, IMG submission 193486) | Bovine rumen microbial communities from tropical cattle in Woodstock, Queensland, Australia - Gonzalo_01 | ecosystem: Host-associated > Mammals > Digestive system > Stomach > Rumen ... | reverse complement strand
GTCGGCGTGCTCAGCCATAGGACTAGACGGTGTAATCGGGTAAATAGCAGCAACTTCGCTAACAGCAAACGCTACGCTAGCGGTGGCCTCGTTACCGTCACACGCAATCATCTTTTTTGCCATGTGTGTGTCTCCAATTTTTAGGTTTTTTCGAAAAAATCTGATCATGTACACCTCGGGCGTGTGGTACCACGCAAAAGGCGCAAAAATCCAAGGGTAAAATTACATAGAAATGCGGAGAAAAGACACCCTTTTGTTTTGAAACCCACGGGAAATGGGCCCCAAAGGCGGGTGTTACAAGAGATGTAATAAAAGAGGAGGCGTGGGGGTGCGCAGGACTTCTTGTCGCCGCATTTTCTTGTAAACTTTTATAAACAAATTGGCTAATATGGTGGATGGAATTTCCAATTTCACTTTTTTAAGGTGGTGGAGGGTCATTTATCTATATTTGTCATAAACAGTTTCCTGTGCCCTGAAAAGCCCTTGGGAATGCCACAACGGTAGTACCCAAGGAGAGAACCCCGTGGAATCCGGGGACGGTCGCGCCGCTGTAAGGGAGGACGAAACCGGCATAAACCAATGTGCGGGAATCCGCATGTGAAGGAGCCGGGAGTAGGGTGATCCCCGAGCCAGAAGAACTGCGGGAAACTTTGGAACGAGGAACGATGCGAACGACATCATTCTTGAAAGCCGCAAGGACTGCGGCTCTTTGGTGCTGTGTGGCCACGGGACTTGCCCTGGCCGCCGTTGATGATGCATCCCCGGCTCAGGACTTGGGCGTTACCGAGGTTTCTGGCGATGCCGGCTACGTTCCTGCCAAAAGTGCAAACTATACCGAAATTACCCCTGCCGCATGGGAAGGAAAGTCCCTGACGGCGGCGGACCTGCTGGCTACCCTTCCGGGAATCCAGGCTTATAAGCAGGGTGGCCTGGGCAGTTTCCAGACGGTTTCGGTGCGGGGAATCGCCGCCCGGAACGTGTTGATTTGCGTGGACGGGGTTCCCCTGAACGATGCCAGCGGCGGTGCGGTGAACTTGGGCTCCATCGACCTGAACCAGATGGAAAAGGTGGAGGTCTACAAGGGGAACGTTCCTGCGAAATTCGGCGTTTCCGGCTTGGGCGGTGCCATCAACTTTGTCACCAAGAATGCCGTAAAGAAAGGCGGTCGCGTTTTGGCGGCCTATGGGAACCACAATACTTGGGAAGGTTCCTTCCAGGTGAGTGCTCCCGTCACCGACAGTATCATGTTCGCCTCTTCCTTTGCCACAAGGCACTCCGACAACGACTACGAATACACTAACCGCAGCGGCACCCAGTACAATGACGAGGATGACTACACGGCCACCCGGGAGAATGCCCAGTACACCGACGTTTCGGGAAATGTGCAGTTCCGCATGCTTCACGGGAACGGGTATTTCTCCACGCTTTCGGTGACGGCCTCCCGCTACGAGAGCGGAAATCCCGGCAAGGAGGACCAGCAGACCAAGGTGGCGAAGTTTGTGGGGGAGTCCGCCCTAATCCGTTATGGCCTTGAGTCGGTGGGGTATTTTAACGACGCCTTGTTCCTGAATGGTGGTGTTTCCGCACGGTTCGACAAGAACCTGTCCAGCACCTATTACCCTTTGGACCATATTGGTTACAGTACTAGCCGCTACCTTGAATATGGTGCGGCTGTTTATAAAATTGTTCCAGAAATTGCAGCGGAATGGAAACCGGTGCAACCTCTAGAGTCGTCTGTACGTTTGGCGGGGGAGTGGGAACGGGCTGAAGCCCGAGGGATTTCCAAAGATTGGGCCCTGGACAGGTTCACTTTCCTGGGCTCGGGAGAATTGTATTATCAGATTTTTAGGCATGGCGGTTTTGGAACGGAGGGTTCCGTACAGGTTTTAAAAGATCGCTTAGATAAGGGCGAGTTTATCCAGCCTACGGGAACTAGGTATTTGGAAGATGCCTCGGACAGGGATGCGACGGTTTCGGGACGTATCTTTTCACGCTTGGGAGCCGCAGGATCCCCGTTGACGGGGGAAATTTCCATAGGTCGTTTTTACCAACAGCCCACCCTGATGGAATTATATGGGTGCTATCCCGGCATTCTTTCTAATCCTGCTTTGAAACGGGAAAAGGCCACCAAGTTCGAGGCTTCGGGGCTATTCATGTTTCCTGGGAGGCGTACGGGTCTTCGAACGGCATATTTTGAGTCCCACATAGAAGATGGAATCAGCTGGGTGATTTTGGCAGAACTTATGCGTGCTGAGAATATTGCCCGTTCCCGTGTTCGTGGCGTAGAGCTGGAACTGAATAGTAGTCCTGCTAGGCTTGTGGATGTGGTTTTGAGGGCTACATTCCAGAAAACAGAAGATCGTTCCAAATCTAGTACCTACCATGGCAACATGCTTCCCGGTGAACCAGAACGGTCCTATTTTGCCGAGGCCACTCTTCACTTGCCGTTGCGTTTTGACTTTAGCTGGGCGTCAGAATGGCGCAGTGTAATGTACAGTGACCGCGCAAACAATATGGATCAGCCTGCGGTGGCCATCCATCGTGCGGTTTTGGCCTATAACCCCTTCGAAAAGAGCCGTTTAACCTTTACCGTGGATAACATTACCGACGAAAAGTATCGGAATTTTTATACGCCCTTTCCCATGCCGGGTAGGGAATACAAGTTTACCATCATACAGGGGTTCTAGCCCCCGCGCGTTACCAAGTGCATAGAATTATGGCGAAGTAATCGCGTAAAGCCAGAAAGGAAAAAACATGAATAAGATAAAGAACAAAATCGTTGTGAGCCTTGCTGTGGCAGGTCTCGCCTTTGGTCTTGCCGCTTGCGGTGACGACTCCAGTTCCTCCAGTTCCAATGAACCGGAAGTCTCCCTGACGGGTGCCTATTTTGCATCTGACTATACGACGGGTGAACTTCGGTGGATTGACAAGGATGGCAAGGTCTCTGGAAAGAAACTTTCGTTCCATCAGGATTCCAGGGTGGCCGTCAATGGTGCGGACTTGTATGTGATGGAAGGCCTGAGCAAGGACAACATCTCCCTTATTGATCCTGAAAAACTGGAATCTGATGGCGAAAAGGCTGTGGTTTGGCAGGTGTCGCTGGACGACAATACCAACCCCGTTGATATGGCCTTTGACGGCGACAAGGCTTGGGTTGCCTTGCAGAATGCGGACTCTCTTATCCAAATTTCTACAAAGGATGGAAAGGTCCTTCAGTCCATCAAGACGGGTGCTTTCTCCAATGGAGAAGAAAAGTCTCCCTATGTTGCCGACATTGCTCTTGATGACGGTAAACTCTACGCTGTTTTCGCTCGATACGATGCCATGTGGACATACCCGAACGGCCTTCTTGCGGTTTATGACGCTTCTACTGGTGAGTTGAAGGATACTGTCCAGCTGCTGACCCATAATCCCAAGAACGTGATTGTCTCCGACGGGAATGTTTATGTGGCGACTCAGGGCGATTACAACATGAACGGTGCCACCGATGCCGATGACAATCGCGGTCTTGAAAAGATTGATCTGGAAAAGAAAACCTCCAAGATGTTTGTCTCCGGCAAGACTCTTGGTGGTGGCATTTGGCAGATTGCCGCTGAAGATGGTGTCGCCTATGCCTGCATCCTCAAGACTTGGGGAGCCCAGTTGCTGGTCAAGATTGACCTTGCTTCGGGCAAGACCGAAACCATCAAGGGCGTTCCTGACCCGGAATTCGTGGCGGTGAAGGACGGCGTTGTCTATGCGGCTGACCGTACCCTTGAATCCGAAAAGGTTTATGTGGTGAAGGATGGTAAGGCTACGGCGCTTTCCATGCCTGAGGGGGCCATTGCTCCTTATAATATTGCCCTATTCTAATAAGAACATTTACTTTATAGTTATCCAGCCGCAGCGGAAGTTGCGGCTTTTCTGTTTACATGAGGCATTTCTATATTTGTGCTCTGGTAGGATTTATGGAAGATTTACAAGCATATTTGAAAGTTGCGGAAGATTTGGCCCGCAAGGCGGGGGAACTTTGCCTGCGCTTGCAGGGCGAACTGGGCGATGTCAAGTACAAGTCCCAAAAGGATGTGGTGACCGTTGCCGACGTGGGTAGTGAAAGGCTCATTGTGGAAGGCCTGCGCTCTGCGTTCCCCACCCATTCCATCCGTACGGAAGAGGCGGGGGTGTTGGAGGGCTCCGACCCCGATTACCGCTGGATTATCGACCCGGTGGATGGTACCGTGAATTTTAGCCGAGGCATTCCCCTGTGGGGCATATCCATCGCCCTGCATTACAAGGGTGCGCCTTTGGTGGCGGTGGTGAACCTGCCCAAGTTGGGAGAACTCTACTCCGCCTCCCTGGGCGGTGGAACCCGCATGAACGGCAAGCCCGTGCATGTGAGTGCAGAATCCAATCCCGTGCATTCCATTGTGAGCAACGGGGACTTTAATGTGGGTAATGCCGTAGAGATCAATGCCCGCAATTCCAAGAATTTCGCCCGGGAGGCGGAAGCTTTTGAACGGGTCAAGTGCCTGGGTTCTGCGGTGGTGGAGTCCAGCTTTGTGGCCTGCGGCCGTATTGACGGTTTTGTGATGACCATGAGCTACCCTTGGGACATTGCCGCCGGAGCGCTCCTGGTGACGGAAGCGGGCGGCAAGGCCACTCACATTGACGGGACTCCCATGCGCTTTGAGGACTGCGAACAGGTGCTGTTCAGCAACGGCCTGATTCACGACACCTTGGTGCAGGTGGTTTCCTGAGGTAGTTGCAATGAAAATCCTGTTTACGGACTTGGATGGCACTCTGCTGGACGACAACAAGGACATTTCCCAGCGGGATTTCGATGCCGTTAACGGGATGATTGCCCAAGGCCACAAGTTTGTGGTGACTACGGGCAGGCCTCTGGTAAGCGCCAAGAGGATTGCCGAAAAATATGGCTTTGTAAAGCCCGGTTTTTATCTGGTGAGTTTTAACGGCGGGCTGATTTACGACTGCGGTACCGGTGAATCCATTTTGACCAGGCGTATTTCCGTAGACGACGTGAAGTTCATTATGGATGCGGCCTTCCATGCGGGCATGCACGCCCATACTTATGCCGGCGACTTGGTGGTTTCGGAACACGAGACGGAGCAACTCAAGACCTATTGCCGCTTGATGCAGATGGATTACGTAGTGGTGAAGGATATTCGCGAATATTTCGGGACCATTCCTACGGAAACGGTGCCGGGAGCCCCCATAAACGTTGTGGTGAAGCCTCCCATCAAGGTAAACATCATTACGCCCCTTGACCATTCCAGTCTGGTGGGTTTCCGCGGCGAAATGCGTAAGACTACGGCGGGGAAACTGTTTGACGTGTTCAGCAAGCCCGAAATGCTGGAATTTTCCGATTTAAAGAGCAACAAGGGCGATGCGGTCCGCTTTATGGCGGATTTTTACGGCGTTCCTATAGCGGATACCATTGCCGTGGGCGATGAAGAAAACGACTGCCCCATGATAGAGGCGGCAGGTGTGGGTGTTGCGGTGGCCAATGCATCCCAGGTGGCTAAGGATGCCGCTGATTACGTAACGGAAAACGATAACAACCATTCGGCATTGGCCGAAGTCATTGAAAAATTTGTAAAGTAGGGGAATCTATGGAAGAAAAACAGACCTACAGGGAAGTGATGCCGGGGGAACTCCCTTGCGAAGTGCCGGAATGTGACGGCGTGATGGTGGTGGACCCGGACAACAGCTACAAACTCACCTGCGACAAGTGCGGACACATTAAAGAATAGGGATGAGTAATGAAGTAATGTGGAATGTGTGATGTGTAATGTGAAATTGTTCATTACACACTACACATTGCGACGAAGTCGCTCGCACATTTCACATTGAATGTCAATCTTTTATATGGAACTGCGTGATTTAAAAGTCGAGTACCCGGAACTTCCCGTTGTCGAACATCGGGAAGAGTTTTTCCAATTGCTGGAAAAGCACCAGGTGGTCATTGTCAAGGCGGACACGGGCTCTGGTAAATCCACGCAGTTGCCAAAGTTTTTGCTGGAATATTTTTTGAACAGCAATGTCATCCTGAGTGGCGAAGCTACAAAGGATCCAGTCCCGAAGTCCTTTAAAATCGGTGTAACGGAACCCCGCCGGTTGGCCGCCATTTCCATTGCGGATCGCCTGCGGGAAGAACTGAAGGACGAAGCTTTGGTCAGCACCAAGATTCGTTTTTGGGAGCAGGGCCAGAGTGATGCCCCCATCAAGGTGATGACCGACGGCATCTTGCTGCAGGAATTCCGCAGGGACAGGCTTTTCCGCCAGTATTCTGCGGTAATGATAGACGAAGCCCACGAGCGTTCCCTGAACATCGATATCTTGCTGGGCATTTTCAAGACGGTGCTGCAGCAACGGCCGGAATTTAAACTGATTGTGGCCTCTGCTACGCTGGATGCAAAATTATTTGAAGAATTCTACGAAAACAGTTGTGTCATGGAGGCGGAAGGCCGCACGTACCCTGTGGACGTGGAGTATTATTTCGGTCCCCACAACGTCATCCTGAGCGGAGCGCGAAGCGCGGAGACGAAGGATCCAGACCCGAGGCTCCGCGACACCAGTGGCAAGGGGGATTCCGGCTTGCTGGACGAGGCCCGGGATGCCATCCTGGATTTGGAAACCCGCCACAGGGACCACCTGCTATGTTTTTTGCCTACGGAACGGGACATCCAGGATTTGGCGGGGGAACTTTCCCACGAACTGGATTCTGATACCTTCGATGTGCTGCCCCTTTTTGGCCGCATGAGCCCCGACGAACAGCGTCGCATTTTCAAGCATACAGGCAAGACCCGTGTGGTGCTGGCCACCAACATCGCAGAAACTTCCCTCACCATTCCGGGAATCGCCTACGTGGTGGATACGGGTACGGCCCGCATTTCCCGTTACAACGCCCAGTCCAGAATCCAGGGCCTGCCGGTAGAAGACATTTCCAAGGCCAGCGCCAGGCAGCGTACGGGGCGGGCGGGACGCGTAAAACCCGGTGTGTGCATTCGATTGTATTCGCCGGAGGATTTCGAGAAGAGGGAAGAGTTTACGGAGCCGGAAATCCGGCGGAGTAATCTCGCTAACGTGGTGCTGCAACTCCGCAGTCTCGGGCTGGAGTTGGAGAATTTCCCGTTCCTGCAGCCGCCCCCCAATTCCGCGTTCCGCGGCGCCTACAAGACCCTTTTTGAACTGGGAGCCTTGACTGCGGACAATTCCGGCGGCAACGTGACTAAGCTTGGCCGCGAAATGACCCGGCTCCCCATGGATGTGGCACTTTCTGCGGTACTGCTCCGTGCCCGTGACGCTGGAGTCCTACAGCCTGCATTGATTGTTTGTTCCGCACTTTCCATTCAGGACCCGCGGGTGGTTCCCAGCGAAGAACCGGAACGCACTAGAATACGCCAACTGCACCGTAAGTTTGCGGGCCACAAGAGCGACTTCCTTACCTTCGTGTGCATGTGGAACGCCTTCTGTGCGGAATGGGATGGAAAAACTTGGAACAAGTTGCGGAAGTTCTGCGACAAGAACAGCCTGCATTTTTTGCGGTGTAGGGAATGGATTGACCTTTACGAACAGTTCAGCCGCATTCTGGATGTAAAGTTTGAAAATCGCGTTTGTCCGCTGGATTCCTTCCACAGGGACAACCTGCATATCGCCCTCCTTTCGGGATTCTTGGGGGGCATTGCCCGCCGTGACATCGAGAATGGCTGCTATCGCTTGGTGAGTGGCCGCGAAACCCACGTGTTCCCGGGTAGCGACCTTTATGGCAAGAGCGTGGAATGGCTCTTTAGCGCCGAAGTCCGGGAAACTAGCCGTATCTTCCTGAACAAGGGAGCCGAAATCAAACCGGAATGGATTATGCAGGTGGCGGAACCTTTCTGCACCCGTCGTTGGTTTGCCCCTACCTGGAATCAGGAACGGGGCTTTGTGGAAGCGGTGGAGGAGGTGAGCTTTAGGGGGCTGGTCATCAGCCGGGGCCATCGGGTGGATTACGCTCGCGTAAATCCCGATGAGTGTGCGGAAATTTTTTGGCGTGAGGCTGTGGTGCTGGGCCAAATGGCCAGGCCATTCCCCTTCATGAAGCACAATGATCGGGTGGTAGAAGACCTGCATGGTCTGGAAGCCCGTAAACGCCAATTCGGGCTTGCCCCCAGCGAAGATGCCTTGGTGGATTATTATGTGCGCATTGCCCACAATGTCAATTCCATCAAGACCCTACGGGATTACATTGCGGAGCATACAGATCAGTTCCTGAAATTCGATGCGAAATTCTGGCTGGACCAACTGGAGGGTGGCTCTGCGGTAGGACTGGCAACAGATTCTGCCGCACTTACGCACCACATCAATTTGAATGCAAAAGGGTCAACGAATCTAGACACCAAGAACAAAGTGGAGCCCGCCCTGGGTGGCACCTTGGAGCAGTTCCGCTTTGAAAGTAAAAACGGTTCCAGCCGCATGGTGACGGGGGAGATGGTCTTTGATGCCACCAAGGAACATGACGGCCTTACCCTCAACTTCCCTTACGATTTGCTTCCGGAAATAACTCCCGCTATGCTGGCTCTTTCCATACACCAGTGGCGGGAATGGATGGAGGAATCCGTTATCCGCGAAATGTCCAAGGCGGCAAAGAAGCAGTTGGAGAACCGCCGCACCTTCATTGATGACGCCTTCTGCGACCGCCTCAAGGAAAACCCTCATAAGGCTCCGCTCCTAAGCTTTTACGAGGTTCTTGCGGGCATGAAACAGCTGGATTGCGACATCCCGACGGTCACTCCTGAAAAGGAACACCACCTGCGTTTGCACATGAAGGTTTTCAAGCCGGGTTTCCCGGAAAAGTTTGCTGTCGAACTCAATCCCGAGTGGGGGAGTTACCGCCTTTTCTTGGCTGTTCGCCCTATCGTGGTGACCTTCGGTATCGATTTTTCATTGGACAACATGCGCTTTGGTTGGCGTCTGGGCGAATCCGCCCTGATGTCCCCTGCGGAATCGAAATTTTGGCAGGAATTCCGCAAGCGGGTGGAGGGTCGCGGTGCTTCAAATACCGATGACAATGCTCTCGCATCACTCATTGCAGACCGCCTGAGTATGCTGGAAACCGGTGGGCTCCATTCCGACGGATTCGATTCCGCTCCCAAGACTTGGGTCCTTAAGTCCCTTACAGCAGACAATCTTGATGCCAACCGCTGCGTGCGATTTACGGGTCTAGAATTTTCCCGTGGCAAGAAACTCAAGGATTTCAAGAACCTGGCGGCCAGTACCCGCAGTGAAGATGAGGAAATCCGTCTTGCCTTGGTTCGGGCTACTTACGAATCTGCACTGCTTGAGGCGGATTCCTTTGTGAAATTCTGGGATGTGCTGCGGGAATTCTCTGTGGCCATGCGGCAAGGTACGGACCATGCCAGGGATGCCCTGTCCAATTCCGCTTGTGGGTTGGTTGCTTCAAAAGTTGCGACACTTTATTCCGCCAATAAGGAGACGACCTTGTTCGAAAGGCTCACGGTTTTGCGGGAACTGGCAGGATTCGGTTCCGCGGCAGAATCCATGGAACAACGCCCCGAACTTTCGGCACGAAACCTCCGTGAAAAGTTCCGCCCCTTCCTCAAGGCTCGCTTTATGAAGGACCACGAGCTCAAGGCGGCTCGGGACCTGCTTGGACAAGTTGAGCGTTTGACTCCCGACCACCCTGAGTTTCCGGAACTCTACTTGAAGGCCTGTGCCATGCTGGAGGATTTTGAAATCCTCAAATACAAGCGTAAGGGCGACGACTCCGAAGAAGTGGTGGAGGAAGAATCCTTGGCAAAGCTCAAGGCCCGTTTTGGTCGCTTGCGGTAAAAATTTCTAATTTTATCCTTGATGAAGTTTTTTCAACTTTTTTTGGCCTTGTGCGTGGTTTCGCTCCTTTGGGGCTGTGAAGTGCCCTTTGGCAAGGACGACCCCGTAATCGTATCTGTGGGGGATACCAAGCTTAGGGCGTCCGAGGTCCACAAGAAGGTCCCCGAGTGGGATTCCTGGACGGATCGTGAAAAACTGGCCTTCTTGGAACGCTGGATAGAGGAAGAGACTATTTTCCAGGAAGCCCAGAAGGCGGGAGTCGACAGGGACCCCATGCTTTCCATGCAGATTGAGCAGACCGCCCGGAAGATGGTGGTGGACCGTTTTATGCAGTCCTTTGATGACACCATGGTGGTGGGGGATGCCGAAAAGATCGACTACTATAATGCCCACAAGGATTTGTACCTTAGGGGAACCACCTTGATTTCCGGGGCGCAAATCTATTTTAAGGACTGGACGTCGGCGGATGCCTATTACAAGGGCCACAAGAACGAGGTCTACGATTCCTTGCCCAAGGAACATTACCTGATAAAGAAGATTGAAACCTTTGATTCCGTAGCGGTGAACCCCGATTCCTGCTTGATTCCCGAATTTGCCTCCATTACGGTGGGCAAGCTTTCTCCCATGAAGCTCTGCTCGGGGGCCCTGAAGATGTATGTGGTGACGCAAAGGCTGGATTCTGCAGACGTGCTTCCCTTTGAAGAAGTGGCAGAAACGGTATCCACCCAGGCTTGGTTGGAACACCGGAAAATGGTCCGTGACCGTTTAAAAAAAGAATGGAAGAATTCGAGGCCCATATTCTCGCAGACCAATGTTTTTTCCGAAAAGGATAAATGATGAATTTCTCGCGGTTATTTAGCGCTGTGCTTTTTGCTTGCTGTGTCCTGCCGATTTTCGGCTGGTCCGCTCCCGTGCTTATGGAAGGGGTGGCTGCCGTGGTGGACGGCAAGCCCATTATGCGTTCGGAATTCTTGAACAACTTGTACCAGTTCCAGGAAACTCCCGAAGGGAGCGCCATGTCGGAACAGCAGCAGAAGGACTACGTACTGGAGCAGATGATCGAGGAAAAGGTCCTGCTTTCCCGCATCGATCGCGATTCCATCGTGGTGACCGAGTCCGAAGTGGACCAGCGGGTGAATGCCCACCTTTCTCAGCTGGCGGGAAGCCAGAACATCGACCTTGCCACTCTGGAAAAGGCCATCCGTGCCCAACTCGGCCTTAGCATGGCCCAGTACCGGGACCGTCTTTCCAAGCAGATCCGCAGCCATATCGAACTTATGAAGGTGCGTCAGCGCCACGTGGGTGCCGTAAGCCCCACTAAGAAAGAGGTGGATGCCTTCTACAAGGCCTACAAGGATTCCATTCCGCCCCAGTACAACTGCGTGCTCCTGAGTCATATCCAGATGACCATCCACCCGGATTCTGCCATCGTGGATTCCGTGAAAAAGGATGTGGAACTGTTGATTGACAGCTTGAATTTGGGCATGAACTTTGAAATCTTGGCCAAAAACCATTCTCAGGACACCTCGGCGGCAAAGGGCGGTGACTTGGGCTACTTTAAGCGTGGCCAGCTTGACCCTGCATTTGAACGTGCCTTGGACCAGCTGAAGAATGGCCAGTATTCTGCAGTTCCTGTAAAGACGGACTTGGGCTGGCATATCGTTCGCGTCTTGGGTCGTAAGGAAGACGGAGTCCGCTCGGCACAGATTTTGCTCCGCACCATCCCTACGGCTGCGGATACGGCGGCAGTAATCCAGCGGGCGGATTCCCTGCAAAAGTCCATCAAGACCAAGGAAGAATTTTTTGATGCCGCCAAGAAGTTCAGCGAGGACAAGTCCAGCAACTTCCAGGGAGGCCTTTTGGGTTGGTTCCAGAGGAACGAGATGGAACCCGCCTACGTGGAGCCTGTTTCTGGCCTGAATGTGGGGGAGGTTTCCGAGCCCGTGCTTATCGACGGGGCCTACCACCTGTTCCGCTTGGACGATTCCCGCCAGCTTAGGGAATTGACCTTGGAAGAGGATTACGGAAAGATTGAGGCCATGGCGGCAAACCACTTGGAAAACGAGAAATTGAAAGCGTTGGTGAAAAAGTGGCGCCAGGAAGTCCATGTGGACATCCGTATTACGGAATAGCCGGTAGCGAGGGCTTCGAAGATGATTCATTTCACCCATGTGACCAAGTCCTACGAGGACAACTGGAAGGCACTGAACAACATCACCTTCCGTATCAACAAGGGTGAATTCGTATTCTTGACGGGCCATTCCGGCGCCGGAAAGTCCACCGTCCTTAAGTTGATTTACATGGATGAACGCCCTGACGAGGAGCGTGGCGGCCAGGTCATGGTGAAGTTTACTGGCGATACCGTTTACGACAGCAAGAGCACTCCCGAAAAGAAAATCCAGTCCCTGCGCCGCAAGATGGGCATTATTTTCCAGGATTTCAAACTGTTGCCCGACCGGAATGTTTTTGAGAACGTGGCCTTGGCTCTCCGTATTGTGGGGACCCCCAGCAACAAAATCAATGCCGCGGTTTTTGATGCCCTTGCCCTGGTGGGAATCAGCCAGAAGCGCTTTGCCATGCCCTATACCCTTTCGGGTGGTGAACAGCAGCGGGTGGCCATTGCCCGTGCCATGGTGCACAACCCTTACCTGCTTTTGGCCGACGAACCTACAGGTAACCTGGACCCGGCCAACGCCGAGGATGTGTTCCGCATTTTCAAGGAAATCAACGCCCGTGGCACTACCGTGGTGATGGCGACCCATAACCCGGATTTTTACCTGAACAGCCCCTTCCGCCGTTTGGTGCTTTCTCACGGTGAACTCCTGAACAGGGATATTCTTTAGGCACCTCCCGTTTATTCCTGTATACAGAAAGGGCTGCAAAAAAACGGTGGCACCCCTTTCAAAAATCTAAAATTGGGGTATGGATTTCTCCCTGCGCTACAATCACGTGGGCTATGTTCCTGTGGCCTCCAAGGTGTTCTTGGTGGCCGGTGATTCATCGGTTGCGACTCCAGCTCGTTTCCAGCTTGTGTCCTCCAGCGGGGAGGCTGTTTTCTCTGGTGCCATAGTTGAAAAAGGTACCTGCTCCTACACAGATGAATTCTTGTGGCAGGGGGATTTTTCTGCTTTTTCTTCTGCAGGCCGTTTTAGGATTGTGGTTTTGGATGGCTCAGGGACTACGCTTACAAAGTCCAGGGAATTTGAAATAGCGGAAAGGCTTACAGGGGAGCAGTTGACCCTTACCTTGGAGTCCTTCTATTTCCAACGGAGTGGCGTGGAGTTGCCTGCGGACAGGGCTCGCAAATGGGCAAGACCCGCGGCCCACCTGGACGACTGTCTGGAATTCCACCCCAGCATGAATCGGGCGGGGACTTGGAATGCCCACGGCGGCTGGTACGACGCCGGGGACTATGGCAAGTACATTGTGAACGGGGGCGTTTCCGTGGGCACCCTGCTGTTGGCAGCGGAACTTGCGGAATCGGCATCCTCGGAGGTGGGCCGCGGGCGTGTTGCACTCCCGGTTTCCTTCCGCACAAACCTGCTGGAAGAGGTTCGTTTTGAACTGGAATTCTTTTTGCGGATGCAGGACAGCGATGGTGGCGTTTTCTTCAAGGTTTCGCCTATCCGCTGGGACGGTTTTGTTTCGCCCACCCAGTCCGACCTGAATCAGAAACGGCAGATTCTGGGCAAGTCCACCACTTCCACGCTGAATTTTGCAGGCGTCATGGCCCATGCCCACAAGGTCTACCGCAGCGTCTATCCTGCTTTTGCGGAACAGTGCCTTACGGCGGCAATTCGGGCCTACGCTTGGGCCGTCGAGAATCCCGATGTGACCTACCCCCACAACACCGAGGGCAGTGGCGGCTACGGCGACGAACGCTACGACGATGAGTTTTTCTGGACCCGGGCCATGCTGTTCCGGGAAATGCAGGCCGGTGGCGCGGGCATTGCACAGCCGACGCGGTCGCCGCAGTCTCAGTTGCCGAGCCTTCAGGATTTGCATTCCCTGCTGGAACAGGACATGGAAAAGTGCCCGCCGCAGCCTGGGCTGTCTTGGCGGGATACGGATAACTTGGGCTGGATTGCCCTGGCCTTGCAAAACGGCGACATTCCCCTGCGGGACCGTGCCCGTGAGGCTCTAGTGGCTGCGGCGGATGGTATCGTCCAGATTAGCGAAAAGGACGCTTACGGCATTTCCGTAGACAAGTTCGTGTGGGGCTGCAATGGCGTTATCGCCAACCACGGGCTGACCCTGCTGCTGGCAAACCTCTGGAAGCCGGACACCCGCTATGTGAAATCTGCCCGTGGCATGCTGGACTTCATCTACGGCAAGAATCCCGTAAACACCTGCTTTGTGACCGGGGCCGCCTGGAGTTCCCCCAAATTCCCCCACCACCGCATTTGCCATTCCGACGGGGTGGAAGACCCCATCCCCGGCCTTGTGGTGGGCGGAATCAACGCCGACCGTCAGGATATGCACCGTTTTCCCCATTATCCGGGCCCGCAACCGGGATTTTCCTATACGGACGAACGCTGCTCCTTTGCCAGCAACGAGACCGCCATCAACTGGAACGCTCCCCTGGTGGCACTCCTTTCCCTGATGGAATAATTTTTCCTTTTCCCCTAAAAAAAACATATATTTCTAAAGAGGTCCTGTGCCCTATGGGGGGCCTTGTTAGGGAGGTGTTATGGGTTTCAAAAAAATGGGGAAGTTGGCTCCTGCGGCCTTGCTTGCATTTGCAGGCGTGTGTACAGACGCCATGGCGGCGGTTTCCGTTTCTGTGGATGGTTCTTCGGGGGTGATGCCGGTCTCGCCCTACCTTTACGGCAGGAACATCTATTGCAACGGCAACAGTGGCGACATTAACGATGTGGCCACCACCTTGACGGAAAAAGAAGAGACCAACCTGGAAACCTACCGTCAGGCTGGTATCCGCTACCTGCGCATGAACAACGGGAACAACGCCACCAAGCACAACTGGCGTAAGAACCTTACCAGCCACCCGGATTACTACAACAACGTCTACGAGCACAACTGGGACATTTCCGCAAAAAAGGTGCTGGACAACTTGCCGGGTGTGGATGCCATGTATGCTTTCCAACTTACGGGGTATGTGGCCTCCAGCACGGATTATAATTTTGCCGACTGGGATTACAAGCAGGCTCACGGGAAAAATGCACCCCAGAGCTTAAACCTGGCGGGCGGCGGCGAAGTGGACGATAGCGGGAACTTGGTTAAGGCGGGCAACTCCGCGCTTTACCTAGAAAAGTGGCCGGCAGATTCCACGGCAAAGATTTTGACCCACTGGAAAGACGAGTTGAAATATGACATGGATCGCCTGAAATACTGGAGCATGGACAACGAGATGGAACTTTGGGCTGGAACTCACGACGACCTGCCTCTCGATTTTCCGGACAACTCCACGGTGGCCCCTGAACGTATGGTCAACAACTATGTGGCGGTAGCCAAGGCGGCAAAGGGTCTTTATCCTGATGTCAAACTGACAGGCCCCGTGGTGGCAAACGAATGGAGTTGGTGCAACATCCGTTACGACAACAACTCCGAGGGCAAGGCGGTCACTTCTTACATCAAGACTTCTGACAAAAAATACTGCTGGCTGGAATACTTTATCAAGCGCTTGGGCGAGGAACAGAAAACGTCCAATATTCAGTTGTTGGATGTGTTCGACCTTCATTGGTACCCCACGGAAAAGGATTATGAAAGCTGGATCAACTGGCACCGGGTCTTTTATGATACCTCCTATGTCTACCCGGGTGGCAACGGAATCCGGTGTGCCAATATTTCCACCGATGAATACTGCGATTGGAACACGGATAAAGGTATCGGGTACAGGACTTACATATTCAAGCGCGTTGACGACTGGATGAAAAAATACTTGGGGAAGGATTACAAGTATACTTTCGGCTTCACGGAAACGGACTTTGTTGCGGACATGGACGCCATGACCCGTGCCGTGGTCTATGCTTCGTTTATGGGAACCTTCATGGACCATGGGGTGGAAATCTTTACGCCTTGGACCTGGCGCGAGGGCATGTACGAGGTGGTCCACCTGTTTAGCCGCTATGGCAAGGAATTCCGCGTAAATAGCCCCTCTAGCCTGGATTCCCTGGTATCTGCCTACACCACGGAGAATGGTGCCGGGGATTCCATGACGGTCATTTTGGTGAACCGTGCGGAAAGTTCCACCCAGTCGGTGGACCTGAGTATTGCCAATTTTGAGGTGGACAACGGCAATTATACCACCCTTACGCTGTCGGGAATTTCTGGGGAAACCTTTGTGTCCCACGAAAATAATGCCTTGAAGTCTGGCACGGTTTCGGTGCAGTCCAAAAAGGCTTCCCTTACGCTCCCTGCCAAGTCCATCACTGCGGTGCTGCTAAAATCCAGCAAGCCCAAGACCATCGCCTTGCCACCCCAGGTAGCGGTGAACACCAACCTGCTCTTCCGTGAAAATGGCTCTTGGTTCGTGGACAATACCGCAGGGAATGTGAAACGGGTGGAAATCTTCAACAGCCTTGGCCAGAGAGTTTATTCGTTGCAAAACCTCGCAAAAGGTGCAATCCGACTCCAGACCGAAGGTCTTACCGCCGGTCGCTACCTTGTGCGGGTGCTGGGAACCTCCGGAATTTCTGTCCAGAAGGTTATTGGACTCCGCTAGGGGTTACTTGAATTCCTTGGCCCACTTGGGGACTACTTCGGTGGCTTTCCCCTGGATGAACACGTCGGTATAGGGATCGCTGTCGGGAATTTCCAGGTTCAGGCAGGTGACCTTAGCCCCGAAACTCTTGGCAAAGCTTTTGAAACCGGCGGCAGGGTAGACAACGCTGCTGGTACCGATGTAGGCGAACTCCTTGCATTCTCGCAGGGCGTCTTGGATCTGGTCCATGTACAGCGGGACTTCTCCAAAGAACACGATGTCGGGCCGAGTCTTGGCACCGCAAATGGGGCAGGTGGTTTCCAAAGTCTCTTCGCCGGTAAAGCTGAACTCGTGTTCGCCGCGACCTGTGCAGCGGAGCTTCATCAGGTCCCCGTGCATGTGGAGCACCCGCTTGCTTCCGGCACGCTCATGCAGGTCGTCCACGTTCTGGGTCACCAGCAGGAACTCGTCGCCCAGCCGTTCTTCCAGTTCCGCCAGGGCGATGTGGGCGGCGTTGGGCTTGTGTTCCGGCAGACCCTTTCGCAAAAAGTTGTAGAAGTCCTTCACCCGCTTGGGGTCGCGGCGGAGGGCATCGGGGGTACAAACGTCCTCGATGTTTTCGTGTTCCCACATGCCGTCGTTTCCGCGGAAGGTGCGGAGTCCCGATTCGGCGCTGATGCCGGCACCTGTCAAAACTACAAGCCTAATCATTTGGATACCTCCACAAAGAACAGTGTTTCTGCCAGGATGCCCTTTTCAAAGTCGGGCACGTACAAACTTTCGTTTTCGCCATGGGCGGCACATTCCGGATCTTCCAGGCCCGTAAGCAGTATGGGAATGTCCCCGAAGGTGCTGCGGAAAAGTTCCGCGCCCGGTATGGAGGCCCCGCAGCCGATAAACTTGGCGGGGTTCTTGAAGGCCTTGGTCATGGAACTTTCCATGGCCTTGAAGAAGGGGTGGGTCGTGTCGGTCACGAAGGGGTTGGCTCCGTCTTCGATGTTAATGTCACACTGGAGTCCATCGGGAACTCGGCTGCGAATGAATTCTACCAGCAGGTCCGTACACCGTGCCGTATCCATACCGGGTGCGATGCGTACCCCGATGCGGGCGTAGGCACAGTTCTGGAGTACGTTGCCTGCGTTGGTGCGGCTCCCTACCTGCATGGCGGTCACCACGATGGTGGGCTTCCTCCACAGGGCAAGCAGAATGTCCTTTTCGGGCACTTTCAGTTTTACGCCCTCCAGCACGCCACCGTCTTCGCGGAAAATCTTTTCGGTCATGCCCAGGCTCTTGTAGGATTCCAGTTCTGCCGCAGTGGGGGGCACCAGTCCCTCTTCAAAGTTCGGGATGGCAATACTCCCGTCGGCGTTGGTCATGGCGGCGATAATCTTGCAGAGTTCCTGGCCCGGGTCGGGAATAGGGCCAGACCAGCTTCCGGAATGGAGCGGAGCTTTGGTGGCC
>Ga0265298_10004432_pt1 | contig 17958 bp, 16 predicted proteins | sample AusTroGonzalo_MG_3_FD_193486 | JGI IMG/M metagenome (GOLD analysis project Ga0265298, IMG submission 193486) | Bovine rumen microbial communities from tropical cattle in Woodstock, Queensland, Australia - Gonzalo_01 | ecosystem: Host-associated > Mammals > Digestive system > Stomach > Rumen ... | reverse complement strand
GTTGCCTTTTGTGTGGCAATACTCGCATCCCAGACAGCCTGCGATCTTCATCCTTCCTACATGATATTCTTCTACCTCGTGACCTGCTGATCTTGCGCCTTCGCAGAATGCCTGAACCATTGCCTCTGTGTTAACTTTTCTCGGGCCTCCGTTGAATACTGCTATCTTCATCTTTGTCATCCTCCGTTTGCTTAACTATACCATGGCAGGGGACTGAACAATACAAAGAATCGTGCTAACATGAAGACATGACAGGCAAGGCTTATTTTGCAGGCGGATGCTTTTGGTGCATCACTCCGCCTTTTTATGAGATGAACGGAGTTCTGAGTGTGGCCAGCGGTTTCAGCGGCGGTGATGAGGAGAATCCGAGCTATGAGGATGTGAAGGGCCAGAAGACAGGCCACAGGGAGACCATCTGCATCTCATATGACACTGAGAAGGTATCCTACAACGATCTTCTTCAAACCTTCCTGACAAATGTTGATCCGTTTGACGCAGGCGGTCAGTTCATAGACAGAGGAAGATCCTATACCCTTGCAATCTACTACTGCACCGAAGAAGAGAAGGCTGAAGCCAACAAAGCAATCGAAGAACTTGAGAAAACCTCCGGCCGACCGGTGAAAATCAGCGTCGAAGCCTTCAAATCATTCTATATGGCCGAGGAGTACCATCAGGATTGGTACAGAAAGCACCCCGAGGCCTTCGCCTGTGAGATGAAAGCCTCCGGAAGAAGATAGGGTATCTCAGCCCTTTTTTTTGATACTTTCTTTGATTGCGTTGAAAGTCGTTTCGCTGATGTAGTGCTCGATGCGGCAGGCATCTTCTGTGGCGGTCTTTTCGTCAACGCCGATATCCATAAGAAGCTTTGAAAGAACCTGGTGACGTTCGTAGATGCGAGAGGCGATTTTCTCGCCTTCCTCAGTCAGGTTGACGAAGCCGTGGTCATCGGTGAAAACAAGGCCCTCGTCCTTGAGGAGGCCCATTGCACGGCTGACGGAGGGCTTTGAGAAACCCATGTACTCGCCAACATCGATTGCACGGACCTGTGATGATTTCTGAGAGAGAATGTAGATTGTCTCGAGATACATCTCACCTGATTCCTGCAATGGCATATCGGCGCCGCCTCCTTTTTTCCCGTTAACAATAGATTCCCACAGAATCACGGATTTTTCAACCGAAGGAGATTGGGACTACTTGACAAGTTAGCCCCTGCTAACCATAATTGGGCTAAAGTTAGCCTAGGCTAACCAAACCCGAAGGAGGACACGATGATGCCACTTAGTTTAGCGGATATGAGCAAGGCTCAGATCGTCAGAAGAATAGGGGGAAGCCCGGAAGTGAAGAAGCATCTTGAGGACCTGGGATTCAATGTAGGTTCGGAGGTGAGTGTAATCAGTACTTTGGGTGGGAATCTGATCGTGAAGGTCAAGGAAAGCCGGGTGGCTGTAAGCAGCGAACTGGCGATGAGAATAATGGTCTGACCTATAGGAGGGCATGGAAATGAAGACACTCAGGGATGTCGGAATCGGCAAAACAGCTGTTGTTGTGAAGCTCCACGGAGAGGGGGCTGTCAAACGCAGAATCATGGACATGGGTATTACAAAAGGCATATCGGTCTTTGTACGCAAGGTTGCTCCGCTCGGAGATCCGATTGAGGTCACCGTAAGAGACTATGAGCTTTCAATCCGTAAGGCTGATGCTCAGATGATTGAGGTCGAATAAATTTTTTTTGAGGATTGAGTTAGATATAACTAACTAAAAGGAGAAGCTGTTATGAATATCAGAATCGCCTTGGCAGGCAACCCGAACAGCGGAAAGACAACACTGTTCAACTCACTTACCGGATCGAACCAGTTCGTCGGAAACTGGCCCGGTGTCACAGTGGAGAAGAAGGAAGGAAAGCTCAAGAACCATGAAGGTGTCACAATCACCGACCTTCCCGGAATCTATTCACTGTCTCCATACACACTTGAAGAAGTCGTAGCCAGAAACTACCTCATCGGTGAGCGCCCGGATGCGATACTCAATATAATCGACGGAACCAATCTGGAAAGAAACCTCTACCTGACAACACAGCTCGTCGAGCTCGGCATACCCGTGGTTGTCGCAGTCAACATGATGGACGTTGTCAGAAAGAACGGCGATGTCATCAACACCAAGGAGCTTTCAAGACAGCTCGGATGCAGAATCATGGAAATCTCCGCTTTAAAGGGAGACGGGGTCATGGCCGCCGCCGAAGCTGCTATTGAAGCTGCAAACGGGGCAAAGACAGTTCCTCAGCACACATTCTCGGGCCCGGTCGAGCACGCTCTTGCCCACATCGAGGAGGCTGCGGTTCACAACATGCCTTCCGAGCAGCAGAGATGGTACGCCATCAAGGTATTCGAGCGCGATGACAAGGTCATGAAACAGCTTTCCATCTCACCCGAAAAGCTTTCCCACATCGAAGACGACATCAGGGACGCCGAAAAGGAGTTGGACGATGACGCTGAAAGCATCATCACCAACGAGCGCTATCTGTACATCGCCGAGGTCATCAGGGCCTGCTACAAAAAGAAAAAGAAGGGAGTGGCCACCACATCGGATAAGATCGACCGCGTAGTCACCAACCGCTGGCTGGGACTTCCGATCTTTGCGGCTGTGATGTTCCTGGTCTACTGGATTGCCATGGTTGCGGTAGGTGCCCCGGCAACGGATTTCACAAATGACAATATCTTCGGAGACGGCTTCCACCTGTTCGGAATCGACGGCGGATACGGAGAGATCTCCGAAAGGTACAGCGAGGCATCGCTGATTATAGGCGGCTATGAAGCCTACGTTGAGGAAAACGGAAAGGCTCCTGCCTCTGAATTTGAATATGAGGTTGAAGACGAGGAGACTCTTGAGGTTTCCTACGAGACAGCCACAATCGCAGATTACGAAGAAGCCCTTGCAACGATAAAGGAAATAGGCGAGGAGCCGGATCCTGCCGAGTACGGTGTCTGGATTCCCGGAATTCCCGCACTTGTCGAAAGCGGTCTTGATGCCGCAAACGCAGCACCTTGGCTCAAGGGTCTGATTCTTGACGGTATCGTAGCAGGTGTCGGTGCTGTTTTGGGCTTCGTACCTCAGATGCTTGTACTGTTTTTGATGCTGGCATTCCTCGAGGCCTGCGGCTACATGGCAAGAATCGCATTCGTACTTGACCGTGTGTTCCGCAAGTTCGGTCTTTCAGGAAAGTCATTCATCCCGATGCTCATCGGAGTCGGATGCGGTGTCCCGGGAATTATGGCAAGCAGAACAATCGAAAACGAGCGTGACCGCCGCATGACGATCATGACAACAACCTTCATCCCCTGCGGAGCTAAGATTCCTTTCATCGCCATGATTGCAGGAGCCATCTTCGGAGGATCTGCCTGGGTATCAACTTCCGCTTACTTCATCGGAATGGCGGCAATCGTCATTTCCGGAATCATGCTTAAGAAGACCAAGATGTTCTCCGGTGAGCCTGCTCCGTTTGTCATGGAGCTTCCGGCTTATCACTGGCCGACAGTGGGCAACGTCCTTCGTTCGATGTGGGAGCGTGGATGGTCCTTCATTAAGAAGGCCGGAACAATCATTCTGCTTTCGACAATCATCGTCTGGTTCACAAGTTACTTCGGATTCACATCAGAAGGTTTCAGAATGCTTGAAGATGATGAGCTGAATCTTTCAATCCTTGCGTGGATCGGAAACCTGATCGCATGGATTTTCTCACCGCTCGGATGGGGAAACTGGCAGGCAGCCGTTGCTTCCATCACAGGTCTTGTTGCAAAGGAGAACATCGTAGGAACGATGGGAATCCTTTACGGCGGCGGAGAGGCCACAGTCTGGCAGACTCTGTCACAGGCTTTCACATCCGTCACAGGCTTCTCTTTCCTGGTTTTCAACCTCCTGTGTGCCCCGTGCTTTGCAGCAATCGGTGCCATCAAGCGTGAGATGAACAACAGAAAGTGGACATGGTTCGCAATCGGATATCAGTGCGGCTTCGCCTATATCGTAGCTCTGATGATCAACCAGTTCGGCAACCTGTTCGCAGGTCATGCAAGCATCGTCGGACTTCTGTTCGCATTTGCAGCACTGGCTGTGATCGTCTACATGCTGTTCTTCAAGAAGTATAAGGAAGCTATCAGAAGAAGCTGAGAACGGAGGCAAGACTATGGGAACATGGCTTGGCAATAACATCGGAACAATCCTTATTACCCTTGCATTGGTAGCTCTGGTTGTTCTGGTGGTTCTGAAAATGGTTAAAGACAAAAAGAAAGGCAAGGCCTCCTGTTGCGGAGGCTGCGCCCATTGCGCTATGTGCGGCAGCTGTCATAAGAGGCATGCATGAAAACATCTCTTATCAACGACCGCTTTGAGTCTTTCGGACGCTTTCAGATAAAGCACAGAAAGGCTTTTCTGATAGCGCTTCTGGTTTTTTCGGTCATAGGATGCCTGGGTCTTATGCATCTGAAGCTGACCAACGGAGAAGAGGACTGGTTCGACAACTGGGATCAGGTGAAGATGAACCAGGACCATTTTGAGAGCATCTTCGGATCAACGGATACACTTCTGGCATTCATTAAGGCCGATGATGTCTTTGATCCGGAGGTCCTTGATGCAATAGATAGGCTTGGAGACGAGATCCTTCAGAATGTCCCGTACGTCGAAAGCGTGACATCGCTTATGAGTCTGTCTGTTCCGATCGGAACGGAAGAAGGTTTTGAGGTTTTCAATCCGTTTGAGGACGGGGTTCCATCGGATCCTGCTGAGATAGAGAGAATAAGGGCTTTCATCCTGTCCAGAGAGTCGCTGGTCAACGTTCTTGTAAGCGATGACTGCACTGAGACATGGGTAATCTTCAATCTTGAGCAGTATTCGGAAAACCTTGACGAGGCGATGAACAAGATCGCTCCGCCGGCCATGGAGATATTCAATTCAGAAAGCTTTAAGTCTGCAAAATACAGAATCCTTCCTGCAGGCCTCAGCTATACTGAATACGAGGAGGAGAAGGCCACCATAGAGCAGTGCGTCTCTCGTATCGCAATAGGTTTTGCCGTGATGGTCTTCTTCCTCATCGTATTCGTCAGATCTTTCAAGGGTGTAATTGTACCGGCAATTGCCACGGTCTTTGCACTTTGCACAACGCTAGGCTATTCAGCTTGGATGAGAATCGAAGGCAATATGATCATGATTATCGTGACCTTGCTTTTGGCAATGGCCCTTTCTGTCGGTTATTCGATTCATTTCATAAACGCTTTCAAACTTCACTTCAGAAGAACAGGTGAAAGAAAGGAGTCAATCGCCCTTGGTATCAGAGACTGCGGATGGGCACTTCTTTTCACCGTCATAACAACAATGGCAGGAATGCTCAGCTTCCTTGCCGGCGGCATCAAGCCGATGAGGTGGGTCGGAGGAATAACGGCAGCCGCGGTTCTTTCCGTGTACCTGTACACGATGATTCTGCTTCCGATTCTCTACAGCTTCGGCAACAACACGACCCCCGATCCGAAATATGTGTCCACGGAAGGCTCCACAAAAACCGACCTCAGAATAGAGGCCATGGGAGACAGGATTCTTAGCCGCAGATGGCCGATTCTCTGCGTGGGAATGCTCATCCTTCTTGCTATGATTCCTGGAATCGCCAAAATCAAGGTCAACATGGATTACTCCGACATGATGGGCGAGAGGACTCCTTATATCAAAAGACTTCTGGAGATAACGAACAGCAAGCTGGGAAGCCAGTACAGCTACGAGGTTCTGATCGAGTATCCCGATGAGGATGCCATCAAAAACCCCGAGGTCCTGAAGAACATGGATGAGCTGACAAATCGCATCGGAACACTTTCCATGACCAAGGTCTCAAACGGAAAGCCACGTGTCAGCTCCGTGACGAAGATCATCAAGGAGATGAACAGGACCCTCAACGAGGATAATCCCGAATTCTACGTCATCCCCGACGACCAGGACCTGGTCTCACAGATTCTCTTCTTGTACGAGATCTCCGGAGGCAACGATGTCTACCAGTATGTGAGCGAGGACTTCAGCGCCGCATATCTTCATGTCGAGCTCTGCGGCTACGACGCCGAGGAGTGCGTGAAGAATGTCGATCAGGTTGAAAAGTGGGTTTCCGAGCTGTTCCCCGGAACGGAGACAGCCGGAGTAGTAGGCGAGGTCATGCAGTATGCTGCCATGAACGGCAAGCTGGTGCGCGGATCGCTGAGATCCATCGGAACTTCGTTCATCGTCATCTTTATCCTTCTTGTTCTTGCATTCAGCTCAGTACGAACCGGAGCCATCGCTATGATTCCGAATATCGCTCCTGTGATGCTCATCGGCGGAATCATGGGTTATTCACATATCGTACTTGATATGGTCACGGCACTGATCATGCCTATGATTCTGGGAATCGCAGTTGATGACACGATTCACTTTACAAATCACATCAAGGTCCACTATGAGGAGTTCGGAAACTACAGAAAAGCAATTCTGGAGTCCTACAGGGAAATCGGAAAAACCATGGCCATGACGACCATAATCCTCTGTGCCATGTTCTTCATATTCGTATTCAGCACGATGAACGCACTTGCCAGAATCGGCTACCTCTCGGTTGTAGGTCTTGCCGGAGCTCTGGTTGCGGACTATACGCTGACACCGATTCTCATTCTGGTGACTAAACCTTTCGGAAAGGAGGGAAAGAGATGAGAACAAGCAGAATAATTGTTATCGCCACATTCCTGGTTCTTCTGGGAATTGCCGTCATACATGCACAGGACCAGACCGGTCTGGACATCATAAAGAAATCACATGATGTTCCCGAGCCCAAGACCTCATCGGTTACCGCCACATTGGTCATCCACAGCAAGAAGGGAAACGAGAAGACCCGTCAGGTCATCATGAAGAGCAAGGACTACGGTGATGTCACAAAAGAGGTGATTGTGTTCACTTCTCCCAAGGATGTCTCAGGAGTAGGCTATCTTATGTTTGATTATCCTGAAGAAGCAGACGGCTCGAAGAAGGACAGTGACAACTGGCTTTACATGCCTGCCATGAAGAAGACGAAGCGAATCGCCGCAAGCGGTACCGAGGCTGAGGGAAGCTTCATGGGAACGGACTTCACCTATGAGGACATGGGAGAGAGGGCCATTTCAAAGGATAATTACACACTTCTGGGAAATGAGACGGTAAACGGTGTTTCCTGTTACAAGATCAAGTGTGAGAGCATCGCCCGTTCGGAGGCGGACCCCGACAGGGTGGTTTACATCGGAACTGAGGACTATCTTCTTTACAAGTGTGAGTTCTATGACCGCCACGGAGCCCTTCACAGGGTTCTGACCTGCTCGGACATAGAGTACATAGACGGCTTTGCCTGCACCAAGGTGATGAAGATGGAAAACGTTCAGTCCGGCACTTGGTCTGAGATAACGATGTCCGATGTCGTCTACAACACAAGTGCCATCGATGACAATATCTTCACTGTGGCGGCTCTGGAGCAGGGCAGAATAAGATGAAAAAAGCAATTCTGATTCTTGTTGTAGTTCTACTGGCCTCCATGGCATGGGCAGCCGATGTGTCGTTTTCAGGTGAGACTTCTTTTTCCTCCTCTATATCTGTCCCGCCGGTAGACGATGCCTGGAAGTTCACAAAGGCCGATGTGAAGCAGCGCTTTGAGCTTGATGCGTACGGTGATGATACTTCCTTTCATCTGGACGCCGGCTTTGGCTATGATGCCCTTGAAAACACTCTGAATCCGGTTCTGACTGAAGTCTATGCAGATTTCTTTTTGGGAAAAGCTGCATTCAGGTTCGGCCGTCAGAAGGCAACCTGGGGAGATGCAGAGATCTTAAGTGCCGTTGATGTGATAAATCCGTCTGACCTCACCAATCCGATTGAGGGAGAGAAACTTGCAATAGATGCCCTTAAGGTTTCCTATGATGCATTCCCGTTTGCCTTTGACCTTTATTGGATTCCGCTGTTTACTCCAAGCAAAATTCCCCCGGTACTGATTCCCATCATCAAGCCTGAGACAAAGCTTGAAAACAGCGAAGTGGGTGCAAAGGCCTCGGCCTATACCTCGGTCGGAGATTTTGCGTTGTACGGATATTATGGCTGGGAGGATGTGCCCTCGGTGCACGGAGAATACCCGGCTTTGCACGGAGAATATGACCGCCTGGTAATGTTGGGAGCATCGGCTGCAGTACCTGTGGGAGAGGTGACATTGAAGGCGGAGGCCGGATGGTATCCGAAGCGTGATAAAGTCGTCGCGGCCTCGGCTGGCGTTGAGTGGATGAAGGATGACTTTACACTCATAGGTGAGATTTACGGAGATTGGGACAAAAACGAGGAAAAGCTTTCAAGTCAGGTCGGTGCAAGTTTCGGCTATGACCTTCTTGACGGGGATCTGGAGCTTTCAGTCTCGGGCATTGTGGAGCTTGGCGACTTTGACGGAGCGGTCATGGCCGGAGTTGACTACTCCTTTACGGATGAACTTAAGGCTTCGGCTCAGGTCGTCTATCTGTTCGAAGGCCCTGACGCTCCCGGAACCTATGGTTCTTGCAAGAATCTTGATTGCGTGAAGCTGAAGGCCGTGTACAGCTATTGAGTTCAGGAATTGGAATATGGCGAAGAAATATCACATAGAGAAAAACACGGTTCAGGAGACCTTGATTATTCCTCTTTTCGGAAGGCTTGTCTGTTCTGAGCGTTTTCCTTCGCTTTTCGCCGATCCTCAGGCAAAAAGAATATGTGATTCTCTTGATTACGATTTTGCAGAGAAGCGAAAAAAGATGGAATCCGCAATGGGACTGTTCGGCGCCCTGGAGGTTGCACAGCGTCAGTACGACCTGCGCTGTGAGGTGAATTCCTATCTGAAATCTCATCCGGAGGCTGCCGTTGTGAATCTCGGCTGTGGTCTGGATGACACTTTTTCCAAGGTGGATAACGGGCTTTGCAAGGGTTATAACATTGATTTTCCGGATGTAATCAAGGTCCGAAATGAACTTCTTCCGGCCAGGGACAGAGAGACCAACCTCGCCTGTGATCTGAACGATTATTCTTGGATGAATAAGATCGATGCCTCAGCCGGTGCTGTTTTCTTTGCTGCAGGCGTCTTCTATTATCTGAGAAGAGACGATGTAAGAAAGCTTTTTGCGGAGATGGGTAAGCGCTTCCCCGGTTGTGTCCTGGCGTTTGATTCCTGCAACAGGCGCGGAGCTAAAATGATGAGGTCCACTTGGTTGAAAGAGGCAGGGATTACCGATGTGGACGCTTTCTTCTCTCTGGAAGATGAGCAGGAGATAAGCACTTGGGACAAGGCTTTATACTCGGTTACGGCAAAAAGCTATATGCGCGGTTACAGAGATATTTATAGGGATGTGAGACCGCTTCACAGACTTATGATCCGGTTTTGTGACAATCTCGTGAAAATGAAGATAGTCAGAGTAGAATTCAGGGAGAAGGCATGCTGAAGTATTCTTTGAAAGTTGAAGGAATGATGTGCGGTATGTGCGAAGCGCACATCTGTGATGTAATTCGGAAGACTGTCCCCGATGCAAAGAAGGTCAGTGCTTCAAGAAAGAAAAATGAGGCAACATTTGTCTCTGAAGCCTCTGTTGATGAAGAGAAACTGAAGGAGGTGATTAACAACACAGGATATACCTGCACAGGTGTGCAGATTGTGTAGATTGGGGGCCCTTAGGGGCCTTTTGTTTGGAATAAGGGTTAGAGATATCTAACCAACGAAGGAATAGATTATGAAGGAAAAGAAAAAAAGCGATGTTGCTGTTCTTCTGGGTTATGCCGGGAACTACAAGATTCTGACTTTTCTGGGTCTGGGTCTTTCAGCGGTAGCCATGGTTATGGGCATGGCACCGTACATCTGCATCTGGCTGGTCGTACGGGATCTGGTTGCCGTAGCTCCGGCCTGGACGCAGGCTACGGGAATCGCACGTTACGGATGGATGGCTTTCATCTTCGCCGTAGCCGGAATTCTTGTTTATTTCTGTGCCCTGATGTGTACGCACCTTGCGGCTTTCCGCACTGCTGCGAACATCAGAAAGCAGGGTATGAAACATCTGATGAAGACTCCGCTGGGATTCTTTGATTCCAATGCATCCGGACTTATCAGAAACCGTCTGGACGGAGCAGCAGGTGAGACGGAGACACTTCTGGCTCACAATCTTGCAGACATAGTCGGAAGCGCGACAATGATGGTTTCGATGATTGTCCTGATGTTCGTGTTCGACTGGCGCATGGGCGCAGCCTGTCTTCTGGCTGCTGTGATTTCCCTTTTGGCCATGTTCTCCATGATGGGAGGAAAGAATGCAAAGCTCATGCAGGAATATCAGGCGGCGCAGGATACGATGAGCAAGGCCGGAACAGAGTATGTCCGCGGAATTCCTGTTGTGAAGGTTTTCCAGCAGACGGTTTACTCTTTCAAGGCATTCAAGCAGGCCATTGAGGATTACAGTGCAAAGGCAGAGCACTATACAGGCGATGTATGCAGAGCTCCGCAGTCAATCAATCTGACGGCCACAGAGGGTGCATTTGTCTTCCTTGTTCCGGCTGCTTTGTTTTTGGCTCCGGCGGCACTTAAAAGCGGAAACTTCGCCACCTTTGTCACCAATTTCGCATTCTATGCGGTTTTCTCTGCAATAGTCTCAACGGCCTTGGCTCGTATCATGTTTGCCGCAAGCGGCATGATGCTGGCAAGCACTGCCTTAAGAAGAATCGACATGGTCATGAACGCTCCTGTTCTTGAAGTCACGGACAATCCCAAAAAACCGAAGGACAACAGCGTAAGGTTCGAGGATGTATCCTTTACGTATGAAGGCTCCGAACTACCGGCTTTGGACAAGGTTTCATTCAGTGTTGAAGGCGGACAGACCGTGGCTCTTGTAGGACCGTCGGGAGGCGGAAAGACAACAGCTGCCAGTCTGATTCCCAGGTTCTGGGACGTAAGCTCCGGAAACGTGAAAGTCGGTGGTGTGGATGTTCGTGATATGGATCCGCATGTTCTGATGGATCAGGTGGCCTTTGTGTTCCAGAATGACAGACTGTTTAAGGCCAGCATTCTGGATAACGTCAAGGCTGCAAGACCCTCTGCCACAAGAAAAGAAGTCATTTCGGCTCTTTCAGCAGCCCAGTGTGACGATATCATCGCAAAGTTGCCGAAGGGAATAGACACGGTGGTCGGAACGGATGGGATTTTCCTTTCCGGAGGTGAGCAGCAGCGTATAGCTCTGGCACGAGCGATTTTAAAGAACGCCCCCATAGTTGTTCTGGATGAGGCAACGGCCTTCGCGGACCCGGAAAACGAAGCTCTGATTCAGAAGGCCTTTGCCGTTCTGACAAAGGACAGAACGGTCATCATGATAGCTCATCGTCTTTCAACAGTAGTCGGAGCGGACAAGATCATAGTCCTGAACAACGGACATGTCGAGCAGGAAGGCAGTCACGACCAGCTGGTTGCTTCAAGCGGTCTTTACGCAAGGATGTGGGCCGATTACAACAAGGCCGTCAAGTGGCGCATCTCTTCAACAGAGGAGGAAAAGTAAATGTACGGCAAGAAGTTTCAAAGAAAATATGCTCTGACAGATCAGGGCGTCAAGAATGCAAAGAAAGGTACATTCTGGACTGTCATAGTCAATCTTGTTGTGATGGGTGGAATGGGCATCCTGTATATGATGATGACGAAGTACATCGCAGTTCTCACGGGAAGCGGACAGCTTCCGGGCATTGCAGTCTTCCTCATCGCTGTTGTTCTGTTTTTCCTTCTTTCATTTATCACCCACTACCAGCAGTATCGTGCCACCTATGGTCTTGTTTACCGTGAGATCAAGACGGTTAGAATAGGACTTGCAGAGAGGATGAGAAAGCTTCCTCTTGGGTATTTCGGAAAGCGTGATCTTGCTGATCTGACGGAGACCATCATGGGTGATGTGAACCGTCTGGAGCACGTCTGGTCACATTGTATCGGCTATCTTAACGGCTCATTCATCTCAACCGGGATAATAGCCGTGATGCTGGCTGTCTACGACTGGAGAATGGCTATCGCATGCATGTGGGGAGTTCCTGTCGCATTTGCGCTTCTATTCGGAAGCCGTGCAAAATCAAAGCGTGTTTCCGAGGTTGCAAAGAAAGCCGGAATTCAGGTTTCCGATGGAATCCAGGAGACTTTGGAGAATATCAGGGAAATCAGGGCGACCAATCAGGAAGACCGCTTTCTGAAGACTCTTGACGACAAGGTCGACAATTACGAGAAAGAGCTTCTGCACGGAGAGCTGGTGGCAGGACTCTTTGTCAACGGTGCAAGCGTGATAATGCGTCTCGGAGTAGCCACCACCATACTGATGGGAACAAGTCTGATTCTGAAAGGACAGATAGACTTCATGCTTCTGTTCATGTTCCTTCTTGTGATAACCAGAATCTATTCTCCGTTTGACCAGGCCTTGGCTCTTATTGCCGAGATGTTCATGTCACAGGTATCTGCAAACCGTCTGATGGAAATCCATGATACAAAGACCGCCGAAGGTTCTGAATTCTTCATGCCGGACGGACATGACATCGTCTTTGACAACGTCAGTTTCTCTTATGGCAACGAGCAGGTCTTAAGCGGTGTGAGCTTCACTGCAAAGGAAGGTGAGGTTACGGCCCTTGTCGGTCCTTCGGGCTCCGGAAAGAGTACATGTGCAAGGCTTGCCGCAAGACTTTGGGATATAGACAAAGGCTCGATCAAGGTCGGAGGAGTGGACATAGACACTGTGGATCCGGAAGTGCTTCTTTCCGATTATTCGATGGTCTTCCAGGATGTCGTTCTGTTTGACGATACGGTTATGGAAAACATCCGTCTGGGAAAGCACGGAGCCACAGATGAAGAAGTTCGTGCTGCCGCCGCAGCTGCCAACTGCAATGAATTCATAGATAAGCTTCCCAAGGGCTTTGATACTCCGATCGGCGAGAACGGTGCGAAGCTTTCCGGAGGCGAGAGACAGAGAATCTCCATAGCCCGTGCTCTTCTGAAGAACGCTCCGATTGTTCTTCTGGATGAGGCCACGGCTTCTCTTGATGTTGAGAACGAAACCAAGGTACAGCAGGCCTTGTCCCGCCTTCTTGAAGGAAAGACCGTTCTGGTCATCGCACACAGAATGCGCACAGTCGAGGCTGCTGACAAGATTGTTGTGCTTTCCGATGGAAAGATAGCGGAAGAGGGAAGTCCCCAGAAGCTTCTCAAGAAGAAGGACGGTGTGTTCCAAAGAATGACCCAGCTTCAGAGCGCCAGCAATAAATGGAGTATTTGATTCAGGGTTGTTGACACAAATAATGATAAATGTTAGATTGGTCTCAGTTAGAGACATCTAACTCAAAACAGTCTCCTTTTGGAAGAAGATTCCTATTTTGTGTGGAGGGTCCCTGATGGGGCCCTCCTTTTTCTTAATCCAAAACATGCGAAGGGGACATGAACCGTTTTTTACACAAGCTGAACTATATCGGGAATGAATTCTTCTGAAAGGGGACCAATGAATTGTAAAAGGAGTTTCATCGATATATGAAGCAGAAAAAAACAAGTGCTATCGGTAGGATATGGCAGATAGCAGAGAAGGAGCATGGGCGACTTCTGCTGTCTGTGATCTATGCCGTATTCGGTGTCATCGCCGGGGTGGTTCCATACTTTGCGGCAGCAAGGATGGTGTCGGGAATTATTGAGGGAAACAGGAATCTGAACCACTATCTGATTCTGGTTCTGGTTGCCCTTTCCGGTTATGTTTTAAAAAGCGTACTCTATTCGGCAGGACTCAGCGTCAGCCACAGAGCCGCTTTCTCTCTTCTTGCGGAAATCAGGAAAGCTATTTTTGCAAAGCTTCCCAGAATGCCGCTCGGAACCATAATCGATACTTCAAGCGGAAAGCTCAAGCAGATTATCGTTGACGAGGTCGAGCGCCTTGAGCGTCCTCTGGCGCATATGATTCCGGAACTGACTTCCAACATCATAGGTGCCATAGCGGTGTGGATCTATATGATGGTCATCGACTGGAGGATGGGTCTTATCTGTCTGATTTCGGTTCCCGTCGGTCTTTCCTTCTTTGCATTCATTGCAGCCACATACAGCAGTGATTATAAGAAATCCGTTGAGATTACCCAGGACATGAACTCAAGCATCGTGGAGTATGTTCATGGAATCGAGGTCATCAAGGCCTACAACCAGGGAAAAGCTTCATACAAGAAGTTCAAGGACAAGGTGATGGCCAATGCCGCCTTCTACTACCATTGGATGAAGAAGACCGAGCTGAACAACGCACTGTGTTCATGTATCGCACCATGTACTTTGATCACGGTTCTTCCACTTGGATGGAAGATGTATCAGTCAGGAAGCATCACCGCTCAGGTTTTCATGACCTGTATCATGCTTTCAATGAGCATCGTCGGTCCCATTCTTCAGGCTATCAATTTCACTGATTCCTCTGCAAAGGTCGCCACTACGGTGAAGATGGTGGATGAGCTTCTTTCCGGCGAAGAACAGGAACATTCAGACAAGCCGGTGGATCTGAAGAGTCATGCGATAGAGCTCAGGAATGTGAGTTATTCCTACCATGAAGGAAATGAGGTCCTTCACAATGTCAGCCTGAAGATACCGGAAAAGAGCTTCACCGCTCTGGTAGGACCTTCCGGAAGCGGAAAGTCAACCATTGCAAAGCTTATCGGCGGTTTCTGGGATGTGAAGCAGGGCTGCATCACAATGGGATCCAAAAATCTGCTTTCGATTCCGCTCGAGCAGCTGTACGACCAGGTGGCATATGTGTCCCAGGACATATGGCTTTTTGATGACACGATCATGAACAACCTGAGGATGGGAAAAACCACAGCCACAGACGATCAGGTTCGTGAGGTCGCAAAGGCCTCCGGATGCAACGACTTCATCGAATCTCTTCCCAACGGTTACAACACCCAGGTCGGTGCCGGAGGAACACATCTTTCCGGCGGTGAACGGCAGAGGCTGGCCATTGCCAGAGCCATGCTCAAGGATGCCCCTGTGGTGATTCTTGATGAGGCCACAGCCTACATCGATCCGGAAAACGAGGCTCTGATCCAGAGAGCTCTTTCCAAGCTTGTCAAAGACAAGACGGTCATCATAATAGCCCACAGGCTCTCTACAATCGTCAACGCCGACAATATCGTCCTTGTCAACAACGGAACCGTTGAGGCTACCGGTAAGCATGAAGAGCTGATGAAAAAGAGCAGTCTTTACAACAGCATGTGGCAAGCCCATATCAGTGAAGGAGGTACAAGATAATGCTGGAGGCAATCAGAAAAATAATAGATTTCTCCGGACAGGAGAAAGGAAACATCTATAAAGCCATTGTGATTTCGTTCTTCAGATCACTTCTTTCAATGCTCAGAATTGCTGCGATTTATTTTGTTGTCCTGGCATTTGAGGCAGGGGAAAGAGGAATGAAGCCGGCTTACACTGCACTGATACTTCTGGGGTGCAGCATCATCGGAACGGTTGTGCTCAAGATGGCCGCAGACCTCAGGTCCGTCCATGCCGGATACTTCATGACTGCGAACAAACGTCTGGAGATAGCAGACAGACTCAAGAAAGTCCCCATGGGTTATTTCAATGATACGAATCTGGGTGAGGTGACGGGAATTGCCACCACTGTGCTGGATGTCGTGGAGAACCAGGGTGCCAACGTACTTGTGACGATCATGAGCGGACTGATGAATGCACTGGTGTTCCTTCTGTGCATGCCGTTCTTCAATGTCTATTTCTTTTTGATTGTTCTGGTCGGCATGGTTGTCTATCTTCTGTTCATTTCATCCATGGAGAAAAAGACCAGAAAGCTTTCACCTGTAAGACAGAAGAATCAGGCGGCTTTGGTATCCAGAGTTCTTGAAAGCCTTCAGGGAATGAGCGTGATCAAGTCATTCAACTTGACAGGAAAGGGTGATGAGGCCCTGAAGAAGGCCATAGACGGCAACAGAGACAGCAACCTGGCTCTGGAGAAGATGTTCATACCCAGCGGAATGCTTCAGGGAATAACCCTTGGCATCTTCAAGTCCTTGCTTCTTGTTCTTGCCGCAGTCCTTTTCATCAACGGCAGCATTTCAATGACTTATGCCCTGATGATGGTCATAGTGTCCTTCCAGGTTTTCGCAGATATTGAGCAGACCGGAGCAGGTCTTACCGTGCTTCGTGTGGTCACAAGCTCCATTGAAGAAGCAGACAAAGTCAACCAGCTTCCCGTCATGGACGAGAACGGAAAGGATATCAGGCCTGCAAACGAGAGCATAGAACTTGATAATGTTTCGTTCTCCTATGGTGACAATGAGATTCTGAATAACGTCAGTCTGAACATTCCACAGAACACGATGACCGCATTCGTGGGACCTTCGGGTGCCGGCAAGACCACCATGGCAATGCTGATAGCCAGATTCTGGGATGTAAACAAAGGCTCGGTGAAAATAGGAGGAAGGGATGTCCGTGACTATACCCTGGAGAGCCTGATGTCGCACATCAGCGTGGTGTTCCAGAACGTCTATCTCTTTGCCGACACAATCGAGAACAACATAAAGTTCGGAAACAGCGCTGCAAGCCATGAGGATGTTGTAGAGGCGGCCAAAAAGGCATGCTGCCATGACTTCATACTGTCATTACCTGACGGTTACAACACGGTGATCGGAGAAGGCGGAGCCACTTTATCCGGAGGTGAGAAGCAGAGAATCTCAATTGCAAGAGCCATTTTGAAGGATGCTCCGATAATCATCCTTGATGAGGCCACGGCCAATGTGGACCCTGAAAACGAGGACAAGCTCACCGCAGCTTTCGCTGCCCTGACAAAGGATAAGACGGTCATAATGGTCGCACACAGACTCAAGACCATCCGCAATGCCGATAAGATTGTTGTCTTTGAAGGAGGAAAGATCTCTGAGGGAACTCATGAAGAGCTTCTTGCGGAAAATGCCAGATACAGCAACTTCATCAAACTCAGGGAGGAGGCTGCGACCTGGAAGCTTTTGTGATACAATGCCTTTGTTAAAAGGATGGGTTTTGCAAAATGAGTACGGTTCTGACAGGGCTTCTGATTCCTTTCTTGGGCACTTCACTTGGGGCTGCCTGCGTGTTCTTTCTGAAAAAGGACCTGAAAATCAGCGTCCAGCGGGCGCTGACAGGCTTTGCCGCAGGCGTGATGGTGGCGGCCTCCATCTGGAGTCTGATTGTTCCTGCGATAGAACAATGTTCTGACAGAGGCCGGTGGGCCTTTCTTCCGGCCTTCATCGGCTTCTGGTTCGGAATCCTGTTTCTGCTTCTTCTGGATGAGGTCATCCCGCACCTTCATGTCGGAACTGATCAGGTCGAGGGACCCAAGAGCAAGGCAAGCCGCATAGTGATGCTGGTTCTGGCCGTCACGCTTCACAACATCCCCGAGGGAATGGCCGTAGGCGTGGTCTACGCAGGTCTGATATCCGGCTCTGCCCACATCACCGCAGGAGGTGCACTGGCACTGGCTCTGGGTATTGCAATCCAGAACTTCCCCGAGGGAGCCATCATCTCCATGCCCCTCTATGCCGAGGGCAAGAGCAAGAAAAAGTCCTTCGGCCTCGGGGTCCTCTCGGGAGCAGTTGAGCCGGTGTTCGGCTTCATCACAGTCCTGATTGCCGGCCTTGTGGTTCCCGCCATGCCTTATCTTCTGTCATTCGCAGCCGGAGCCATGCTGTATGTCGTAGTTGAGGAGCTGATTCCCGAAATGTCTGCAGGAGAACATTCCAACATAGGAGTCATATCCTTTGCCTTCGGCTTCAGTCTGATGATGGCACTTGATGTCGCTCTCGGATAAATAGTATATTACAGGTCTAGTATTACTAATATACTGGGACTGGAGTTAAAACTATGAGAGTATCGCTGAAAGCGAAGGTCATTTTTCTTATTGTCAGTGTTGCCGTTCTTATCGGTGTCAG
>Ga0265298_10004429_pt1 | contig 17968 bp, 11 predicted proteins | sample AusTroGonzalo_MG_3_FD_193486 | JGI IMG/M metagenome (GOLD analysis project Ga0265298, IMG submission 193486) | Bovine rumen microbial communities from tropical cattle in Woodstock, Queensland, Australia - Gonzalo_01 | ecosystem: Host-associated > Mammals > Digestive system > Stomach > Rumen ... | reverse complement strand
GGTCAGCTACCCGAACAAGGCCGACGAAATGAAGATTCTCGACGCCGTTGCCGGTGCGGGCCTCCGTCAGCCGCAGGCTGTCGCCACGAAGGAAGATATCCTCGCCGCCCGCCAGATGGTGAAGCAAGTGTACGTGGACGAACGCGTCCGCGAATACATCGTGAACCTGGTGCTTGCGACCCGCGATCCGGGCAGCATCAAGCGCAGTGACTTGGTCGGCTTTGTGGAAGTGGGCGCCTCTCCGCGTGCGTCGATCGGCCTTGCGCAGGCCGCCAAGGCCCATGCGTTCATCCAGGGCCGCGCCTACGTGACGCCCGAAGACGTGAAGGCCGTCGCGATGGAAGTGCTCCGCCACCGCATCATCCTCAGCTACGAAGCCGAAGCGGAAGAAGTCTCCGCCGAAACCGTCGTGCAGAAGATTCTCGATTCTGTCGAAGTGCCGTAAAGGTTCGGTATAGCTCGATTGTCGTTCAGTTATAAGTGACGCCCCTGTCGGGGCGTTTTCTTTTCTTATTTTTCGGATGATGAAAATTTTTCGGCTTGTTTCTCTGCTGAACCGCGTTTGGATTGTGCATGCTCTTTTGCTCGCCTTTTTGGCGGCGTGCTCCAATTCCGTCATGGAGGAACCTCAGGAAGCCCAAGAACCACAAGAACCCCAGGAAACGGAGACGCCGGCGGATACTGTGTTGCCGGAAGTTCCTGCGTTTGCTTTGGTGGAGGTGGATTCCGTGCACTCGGAAATGATGCGAGTCTCGCCTAATGGCGCTATGGCCATTTTGGGCAGCGATGGCCCGCTTGCCAAGGCGAACGAGAAACCGCGGATGCGGGTGAAACTGGATTACGACTTCTCGCTTGGTGAGCACGAGGTGACATGCTTGGAGTTTAAGCGGTTGTCCGATGTGGAATACTGGCGTGTCGAGCCGGTTTGCGAATCGGATAGTGCGCCGGTTGTCGGGATTTCTTTTTATGACGCGATTCTTTATGCCAATGCGTACAGCAGGGTGAATGGTTATGATACGGTGTATACTTATTTCAAGCAGCTTAATGATGCGAATGGGAACTGCACCTATTTGGAAGGTTTGACGTTCCACCCGGAGGTGAATGGGTACCGCTTGCCTACGGAGGCAGAGTGGGTGCTGGCGGCTTCTGTTGCCTGGGATCCGTCGCAGAGCTGGAATGCCACGAATGCCGAACTCAAAATTCACGAGGTGTGCAGTTTCCGCGATTCCGCGGGCTTTTGCGACTTGGCGGGGAATGTACTTGAGTTGACGAACGATTGGCTCGGTTCATTCAGGGACACCACGGTGGTTGATTACGTTGGCGCTCCGGTGGGGGGCGTGCTGCGCGAGAAGGTCGTCAAGGGCGGCATGGTGGCGCAGCAGCCTTCCGACATGAACTTGTACAGCAGGGGAGATGTTTATGCGGTGACGGCGTCGTCCATTGCCGGCTACATCGGGTTCCGTCTTGCGTTCGGAGCGATTCCCCATGCGACGTGGATGGACAACCGCGGTTATGCCTCCGACGGGCAGGCCTCGGTCCGTGCGTCGTCCGCCGACATCCGGCGGCTGGTGGGAACGGTTCGCGCGAAGCTCGCGTTCAGGAATGACCGCACGGGTAACCTCGCTTTTGTGGACTACAGGGAAGGGGTGGTCAATGCTGTCGAGATATCGGACACCTTGCCTGTTTATCATCCCGACATTTCGCCGGACGGCATGAAGGTCGCCTTCTGCACTGGGATTGAGGGGGTCAAGGGCAAGTCCGCGCTCTACGTGAGGAACCTGGATGCCGACGGCAGCGGTCTCGTGAAGTTGGATGTGGAAAGCGCGGCAATTCCGCGCTGGTACGTGGACGGGCGCGGCGATACGTCCATCATTTATGTGGACGATGCCGGTGACAATAGCGGTGATGCAGAGTTCTTTTCTAGGGCGACTTGGAAGGTGCCCTTTTCGGCCGGGAAGTTCGGGAAGCCGAAGAAGCTGTTCGATGGAGCCTATCATGGCGGCTTGTCGCCTGATGGGCGACGTGCCGTTTCGGGTGCGAAACGGCTCCGTGTGAACGTGGATGGGCGCGATGAGGTCTGGCTCGGAGGGGCGCAGGCTTGTAACGCCTCGCTTTCCGGGAACGGGACGGACAGGACGCTGTTCCTCGATTTCGGGAGCGAGCCGGGCCGGAAGTTCGCCGGTACGAAGTACGGCGTGCACGAGCGCCTGCTCGTCGCTGACAGTGGCGGACGGATTGTCGCCGCGGTTCCTGCGCCGTCGGGTTATTCGTTCGACCATTCCGAATGGGCCGGCTGGGGGAATGTTGCCGTAGTTACGCTCGTGAATGCCGGTGGCGCCCATGGGAAGATTGCGGCGGTGAACTTGGACGATTCCAGCGTCGTGGAACTGGTTGAGGCGGAGGAACTGTGGCACCCATGCTTGTGGGTCATGGCGAATCCCGCCACGGGGAGCGGCTCGCTCGACTTGGATAGTGCCGGTGTGTACCGCGATATTGTCTACGGGCCGGACGAAAGGGCGATGAGCTTGAAAATGCGCATGTTCTGGGACATGAAGGATTCCGTAGAGATGATTGCCATCGGAAGTTCCCGCACCGAAAGGGCGGTGGACCCGTCCCGCATGTCGATGCGCTCGCTCAATTTCGGCTATGTCGGCGGGGATATGTGGGCGACGCTCTACCTGGCCGACAATTACGTAGTCCCGCATGCAAGCCACCTCAAGTATCTCGTTTTCGAGATTTCTCCCGATCTCATGAAGAATGCGAGGTATTTCAGGATGACTTCGGTGTATAACCAGGCTCCGGGTTTCATTTACGATATGAATCATGGCTTCTGGAAGGATGGACTTCCGCAGGGTTTTGTAAGCGTTGTCGACGAGAATGTCCGCTATACCGCCGCCGATTCAGCAGATTACGTCAATACGCGGGGAATGCTGAAAATCGAGGCACACGGCTGGGGTGGCGAGAACCCGGAAATCCTGCGCGATACGGTGATGGCGGATTATTTGAACGAGCTTTTCGCGAGTTCCGTCGACAGCGTGACGGCATTTATCGATAGCACTGCTGACAAGGGCTTTAAGATTATTGGGTTAGTTTATCCACAATCTCCGGAGTACGCGAATACCGGAGCGTTCGGTCGTCACGGTATCAAGAGGAGCCTAGCGATGGAGACCTTTGCGTATTTCGACTCGCTTTCGCGGGTATACCCCCACTTTGTGCTGGTGGACGAGAACCAGTTCGGCTTGCATGGCTATACCGATTCCATGGCGAACGATTTCGACCATTTGAGTACGGCGGGTGCAGAGCGGCTTACGGACAGGCTGGATTCGTTGCTGAAGGCTTTGGACCGATAGCGGTTTTGCGGTACGCTCGCTCCGATTGGCGGAAAAAGTGGGGACATTTGCCCGAATTTGGGGCGCACGAGGTCCGTTTGGGCTCATTTGCGTCTGTTTTTTTACTTTCGGGGCCCGTTTATTGTGGGGCAGTTTTATATCTTTATGGCGAAAAAGGGCTCCTTGGAGGTGCCTTGGAGTTTCCCTTTCTGTTGTTAAAGATTAAAACGAAGGAAATATGGCAAATCGTGTTGTGATCGGCTCCCAGTGGGGCGATGAAGGAAAAGCCAAGATTGTTGATTTTTTGACGCTCGATGCGGATATCATCGTGCGCTTCCAGGGTGGAGCCAACGCTGGCCACACCGTTGAAGTCGGTGACAAAAAGTTCGTGTTCCATCTGATTCCGTCCGGCATCATGCATCCGGATAAGATTTGTGTTATCGGTAACGGCGTCGTTCTCGACCCGATTCAGGCCCTCGCCGAGATTGCGGACCTCCATACCAAGGGAATCAACCCGGAAGGCCGCCTGTTTATTGCCAACAACGCTCACGTTGTGCTCCCGTACCACTCCGCTCTCGACAAGGCGAAGGAAAAGAAGGCCGGCAAGGCTGCCATCGGTACGACTGGCCGCGGTATTGGTCCTTGCTATAGCGACAAGGTGAACCGCATTGGCGTGCGCGTCGGTGACCTCATGGACGAACGCGAACTGCGTCCCCGTGTCGAGGCCATGGCGAAGGTCCACAACGAAGAATTCAAGGTCATGTACGATGTGCCCGAGATTGACCCCGAACAGGTCATCAAGGACTACCTCGATCTCGGCCAGAAAATCAAGCCGTTTGTGCGCGACGTGAGCGAGATGCTCTACAAGGCCGTCAAGGAAGGCAAGCGCCTCGTGTTCGAAGGCGCCCAGGGCACAATCCTCGACGTTGACCAGGGTACGTACCCGTTCGTCACGTCCAGCAACACCGTCGCGGGTTACGCAAGCTGCGGCGCCGGCATCGGTCCTACGGTGCTGGATCAGGTGGTGGGCGTCGTAAAGGCCTACACGACCCGTGTAGGCAACGGCCCGTTCCCCACAGAACTTTTGGACGAGACTGGCGATACTCTGCGCAATATCGGTAACGAGTTTGGCGCGACGACGGGCCGCAACCGCCGCTGCGGTTGGTTCGACGCCCCGGTGGTCCGCAAGGCTGCCGTGGTGAATGGTCTGACTCACCTCGCTATTACGAAGCTCGACGTGCTCGACACGTTCGACACGATCAAGATTTGCACGCATTATATGTGCGACGGCGAAAAACTCGATTTCATCCCGAACCAGCTGTCGAAGGTCGGCCGCTGCACGCCTGTCTATGAAGACATGCCGGGCTGGAAGGTCGACACGAGCAAGTGCCGTAAGTTCGACGAACTTCCGGAGAACGCCAAAAAGTACCTGTATCGTATGGCCGAACTGGTCGGCGTGAAGATAGGCATGGTGTCTATCGGCGCCAAGCGCGATCAGAGTATCATTGTGGATTTAGATTAGTAACCTGAAAACCGAAGGAGATTTATATGAACGAATCTATTCTTGGCTTGTTGAAAGGTGTGGAACTCTTCTCTGAACTGAATGAGGAGCAGCTCAAGATGCTCGCGAATTTGGTTGTCGCCCAGAACTTCGTTCGCGATGAGACTGTGGTTCTGGAAGGAGACGACTCGGTGCAGGCTTTGTACCTTATCGCTTCCGGTTCCGTGCAGGTCTATATGACCGGCGTGGACGGTCGTGAGACGATTCTTTCGTTCCTTGAACGTGGCGACTTCTTCGGTGAAATGTCCTTGATTGACGGCGAGCCCCGCTCGGCTTCAGTCCGTACGGTTACTGATGCTCAACTTCTCATCATCCACCGCGAATCTTTCCTCACGCTCATCCGCCAGTCGCCGGAAATCGCGATGGGCCTCTTGAGCGAGATGAGTAAGCGCCTCCGCAAGGCGAACCGCCAGATCGGGTCGCTCTCCACGATGTCGGTGAGCGGACGCGTGGCGGGAACGCTGCTCAACCTGATGCAGGAACGCGGCGTGCGTATCCACACGGACAACGGCAAGATGGTCACGGTCATCCACAACCGTCCCACGCAGCAGCAGCTGGCCGACATGTCCGGTACGACCCGCGAGACCGTGAGCCGCATCTGCTCGCTGCTCGTGAAGACGAGCGCAATCGCGATGACCGGTAAGGACATCGTGATCTTCGACGAAGACATGCTCCAGGAAAGGGCGACTAAGGGCTAATTATGGATAAACTAAAGGCTGTCTGGGCGAAGCTGACGCGGCGCCCTGTCGTCAAGGCTCTTCTGATTTGGGCCGTTGCGCTCATCTTTTTGGCTTTTATTGTAGACAAGATTGTGATGCCCGTTTTTGCTGGGCACTTGACCAGTACAGAAATTGTCCCTAACCTGGAAGGCATGGACAGGGCCGCTGCCGAAGCCGCTCTGGCCGAAGCCGGGTTCAAGGCTGAATGGCTGGAAGAAGGCCGTTACAGTGCCCAGGTGCCGGCTGGCATGGTGCTTGTACAGATGCCGAAGGCTGGCCGCGAAGCGAAAGTCGGCCGCACGGTGAAACTCACGCCGAGCCTTGGGCTACGCGAAGTCGTTATCCCGGACCTCCGCGGAACGAGCCAGAAACAGGCTGCCATCTCGCTTTCCCGTGCGGGGCTTGTGCAGGGCGAGATTGTCAAGGGCGCACACGCAAGCATTCCGCGCGGCGTCGTGATCCGCACGATTCCTGGTGCGGGTGACAAGGTCCGTATTGGCGATACCGTGAAGGTCGTGATTTCGGCCGGTGCGACCAAGGGCAAGATTTTGCTCCCGAACTTCGAGGGCGTTCCTTTAGACGACGTGTACGCGAAACTGGAAACTCTTGGATTTGTCGTTGGCAAGATCAAACGCATCAAGGATCCCGAAGATAGGGGCTATGCTCCAGGTACGGTCCTTGAAACGTTCCCGAAGTATGGGGACTATCTGCCTCCGGACACCAAGATCAATTTCGTCATTGTTGACTAGGAAAATTTATGAAGGGATTGTTCGGAACTTTTTTGACGCTTGCGGCATGCGTCCTCTTGATGGATGCGTGCAGTTCGGCGCCTGCAAAAAAGTCCGATAGTTCCGCTTCCGAAGCTTCCGCTGCCGCTATGCAGAAGGAAGATGATGCTTCGGAGCCCGATTCCCCGCAATATCCGCAGAATCTGGATGTCGCCCATGCGGCGTACCTGCAGGCTGTAAATCTTGAAATGCGCGGCGCCCACGACATGGCCGATGTGTTGATGATGCAGGCCTATGAAGCCGACCCCGGCAACCGCTACCTGGGTTTTGAAGTCGCCGACAGGATCGCGATGCGCGGCGATGATTCGCTCGCCCTGGTCTATGCGCAGCAGGCGAACCGCCTGAAAGGAAAAAAGCTTGCCCGCCAGTATGCGCTGCTTGCCCATCTGTACGTGAAGGATGGTTCGGCCGATTCCGCACGGAAGTATTTCAACCTGGGACTCGATTCCTCGCACTACCAGGATATGGCGCTGCTTTACGATTATAGCCTGTTCCTGGAAATCGTGAAGGACAAGAAGGAACTGGTCCGCGTCTACGACCTCTTGCTGCCGCAGGTGAACTACATGCCCTCGTTGTTCCAGCGCCAGTTCGCATTGCTTGTCGAGATGAACAAGGACTCCGCCCTGGTGGATTTGCTTGAAGCGGGTTATGCTGCGAATGGGGACCGGGCTATGTTGCAGCAGATGGTGCAGATCTTGATTCTGCAGAAACGCATTGCCGAAGCCCGCGCAATTGCCGATACGGTCATGTCGTCGGATGAGGTTGCCGAGAAGATTATCGTCGGCGTGATGACGGCTATTGCCGAAAAAAATCGAGACAGCGCACATCAGTTCCTGAAACATAAGTATTATACGGATTCCGTCCGCACGCCCATCCTGACTAATTTCTTGGGCCACTACGAATATATCGCGATGAACCTGGACAGTGCGAAGGTGCACCTGAAGCAAGCCGCTGAACAGCTGGGTTCGCAGCCGGTCTACGTGGCGAACGCCTACCGAGCTTTGGCAAGCATTGCCTTGAGCGAAGACGACAAGAAGAGCGCCGTGCTATATGCCGAGAAGGCTGATTCCGCGTCGATGGGTGGCGAAAAGCCCATGCTCGCGATGACGTACGGATACGTGGGCGAATACCGGAAGGCTTACGCGATGCTCGATTCCCTCCTGGCGGTGTGGAGCAAGTGGAATCCCCCAGTCGGCGTGGACTCCGCGTCGGCGAACGAGATGAGGAAACAGGCTAGCCGCATGCACCGGCAGTTCCGCAACGCCTATGCGCGCATCTACACGTTCGAGGCCAGCGATATCGAGAAAAACGCGAGTGCCACCGATTCGATGAAGTCTTATGCCAAAGAAGCCCGTGAGAGAGCGGAACTTTTCTGGGAGAGCCTGCTGCTTGCGGATTCCTCGGACATGGGAACGCGGGTCTACATGGCGATGAACCTGGAACGCATGGGCCGTTACGACGAGTCTTTCGCCCTGTTCGAACTGTTGCTCAAGCAGCCGGAATCTTCCGGGTTGGATTTCCCGGAAATCATGAACTATTATGGCTATTCGCTTATCGACATGAACCGTTCTGCCGCCGATGTGGACCGCGGGCTTGCGCTTGTGCAGAAGGCTCTCGACAAGACTGGCAAGGCTCCGGCTCGTGAGGCGTACCTGGATTCCAAGGCCTGGGGCCTATACCGCAAGGGACTTTACAAGCAGGCTTACGACGTGATGCTGCTTATCGACGTGAAGAACATGCTCGAGGACGCCGTGTACTGGGAACATATCGGTGCCATCCAGGCGGCGTTGGGCATGAAGGCCGAAGCGACCAAGTCTTACAAGACGCTGCTCAAGTTGAACCCGAACCATCCCGACGCCAAGGCATTTTTCTCGGGCAAGAAACAGTAGACGGCTATGTTCGGGGCTGCGAAAAGACATCTGCCGCTATTTTGCGTTTTTGCGTGTGTCCTGTTGGCCGTTGCCGTACTTTGCGGGTGCGCGGGGACGAATGCGTCGCGCAAGCCGGATGCTGCCGGCGGTACCCAGGCGGAGGCTGTTTCCGATAGCCTGAGGGCGAAATTCAAACTTAGCCTTTTCGACAAAAACGGCAAGGAACAGGAATTTGACGCGGTGCTGTTTTCCGTGCCCGGCAAGCGTTACCGTATGGAACTTACCGGCGCGATGGGTATCGGCGTTGCCAGCGTGCTTTGGCAGGAAGAGGGCTGGCAGGTCGTTTTCCCGACGGAAAAGATGTACGTGAAGGGGGCCGGCTACATGGTGGGCATCTTTAGCGACAATACGATCCCCATGGTGCATATCCACCAGGTCGCCTCTATTTTTGAGGGAAAGCTTCTGCCTGCGAGATATGAGGATCTGGGCGACGGAAAGGCCAGGGAACCGAGCGGTCGTGAGTTCAGTTATGGCAAGGAAGGAACGGATGTTGCCTGGATTCGCCGCACTGGCCGCGATGGGCAACCCGAGACAATGCGCTTTGACGGGTTCAAGGAATTTGAAGGATCGAGGATTCCGGCTCACGTAGTTCTCGAACGGGGCGAAAAAAAGTACCTGGAAATCCAGGTAAAGACCGTGAAACACCGGCAACCGTTCAGTTTGGGCGTTTGGCGCCTAAATATTCCCAAAAGTTACCAGCGTATTGAATGATGATTTTTTGTAGATTGGGTAATGTATGACGAAACTCATTTTTTCTCTTTTGCTTTGTTTGTTCACTTCGGCGGCTCTCGCTGCTGACACGTTGGAAGTTTTTGCCTTCTTGGTCCAGTTCAAGCAGGAAAAACCAGATAACTCGCTCACGACGGGTGATGGCACGTTCGGTTCCGACCTGAAGAACAAGGAAGCCTATAGCCTGGATCCCGTGAAAATGCGCAATTCCGTTTCGTACTGGAAGAAGCATTTCGCATTTGCCAACGCCTATTACCAGGCGGCGAGTGGCGGAAAGGTGGCCATCAAGGCGAGAATTTTCCCCGATTCGACTTCGGGACAGTCGGTTTATACGTTAAAGAAGCCGATTATCGACTATAACCGTACCAAGAAGATGAAGGGCGAGAAGACGGCGGCGTACGACGAGGCCCGCAGCCGGGACTATCTTTCGTTTGTCTACGACGCCGTGATGGCCGTACATGGTTCCAAGAATTCCCCGTTTAACATCCCCCTGTCCGAAAATCCGAATACGAAGCGCGCCTACATGATTATCCATGCGGGAGCGAGCCGTTTGGTGGATGGCGGTTCCATGGGGACCGACGGAGCGGACACTCCGGGTGATTTCTGGGATAGCTACGTTTCGAATGACGCTTGGGAATACCTTTCCCCGGATTCCGCCTACACGGCCGTGCAGAAGGTGAGCAAGGATTCCTCTCTGGTGACTGGCCTTGTGCTTAAGGACGCCGCAGTTGATACGCTGAAGACGATGATGGTCATGAGCGAGACTGCGTCGCAGGATGGTCTGAACTGGGGTGTCAACGGATTCCTTGTGAACCAGATCGGGCGAGAACTCGGGATGCCGAACACTTACGATGTGGTGAAGGGCATTTCGCGCCTGGGTTACTTTGACGTGATGGATTTTGCTGGTTACAGTTCCGGCAATGGTTTCATGCCGGCCTTGCCGAGTGCTTGGAACCGCTCGTACATGGGCTGGGGCAAAGTCAAGGAGGTCCGCCCCACTGCAGGGAAAAGTGTGACCGTCGATATCGCTGCCGCCGGTAGCGGACTCGGTACCGAAATCGTGAAGGTCCCCTTGAACGGTAGCGAGTACTTGCTGATAGAGAACCGTCAGCGCTCCTGGAACAAGAACGGCAAAGTGGATGTCGTGCTCGGGGATGCTTCCGCCGACGAGGAGACTTCCGTGACGACGGTGCCTGCCGACAGTGTTTGGTCTGTTTTTGAGGATAGCATTTGCGTCAAGGAAAAATGCGAGGTAAATCCGAATAAGGCGAAGGGGCTGATTCTTTCGCTGAGCTCGTTCGATGCCGGTCTTCCGGCCAGCGGTATCGCCGTGTGGAAGGTGAACGATTGGTATTTGCGCGAGTCGCTGCAGTATGGCGCCGTGAACTTCTGGGGCGGAGACACGCTGCGTGACCATCAGTTCGGCATCTCGCTTGTCGAGGCGGACGGCGTGATGAGCATCGGCAAGACGTTCAAGAATGCGCTTGACCGCGACGTTTACGACTATGGTGCCGGTACGGACTTGCTGCCGCACAAGCGCTTCGGTTCCGGGAAGTTCGAGACGCTCAAGACAATCATGCCGACTGGGTATGCCAATACGCAGACGACGCAGGGCGGCTATACGGGTATCAAGATTTCGGTGAAGGTGCCGGATGGCGCACGCAAGGAAAAGACGGCCAATTTGTTTATGGGCGACAGCGTCATAAATTATGCGGCTCCGGTCATCAGCGTGACGATCAGCATTGACGACGGGAGCATTGAAGGCTCCAAGTTCCCGAAAAAGGTCGGCCTTACTAACGCTGCCCGCGGCGCCGTATTCGTGGACAGCGAAGGGGATGACAAGGTTGTCGTGTTTGCGTCGGCAGGCGGTACGCTGCAGGCGATGACCGCTCTCGGCGATTCGCTGTTCCCGGCCGATACTGTCGTTTCTGTGGGGAAGGTTGCTTTGAATGATTCCGTGGAATCCGTGCCGCTGTACCGCCTGGGCCCGAGCTACGGGCCCCTCGTCGGCATTGCCGGCGACGGCGCAAACGCATACTCCTTGCACCGGAAAAATCTTGTCAGGACTTCGTTCAAGAGCGGCATTCCGGAACAGGATATAATCGAGTTCGATGCCGTGGGCAATGGCCTAGTCATTGATTCCGCTGTGGCGGGGCCTGTCGTTGCCGGGACGCACTTGCTGTTTGCTTCGGACACGTCGCTGTGGACGGTTGGTTTTGGCGACCAGAAGAAGGTCTTTTCCTCGACACCGCTGAAGTCCATGCATGCGCAGGACTTGGCGCTTTGTGAAGATGCCGGCGATTCCCATATCGCGAAGGTTGTCATCGTTGGCAAGGAAGGGAAACTTTTCGTGAAATCGTTGGAGAAGGAATCCCTGAACAATCCCGATGTGGCGCCTGTTTATCGTGATTCTTCGATGCTTTTGGAAACCAAAGGTCTGCAGGGACGGTATTTCCGTGTCGCCTGTACGGACATGGATCGTGACGGGGTCGTAGATGCCATAGTCCTTGGGAGCCGTGGCTCTGTAATGAGCGTGAGCTTGACTGCGAAAACGTCCAAGCCGAATTGGATGCGTACTTACAAGCGCGGGCTTTCCGGAACGTCCGGATTGAAGGACGAAAATTCCGGCATCGCTATCGGCGACATCAATGGTGACGGCTATCCGGAAATCGTGTTCCTGGGCGATAACCTGGTTTATGCGCTGGATCGTTTTGGCCTTCCGCTTCCAGGATTCCCGGTGAAGTTGACTCGTGGCGTGCCCCTCGTCGGCTTCTTCAGCGATCCGCTCATCGTCGACGTGACGGGTGACAAGGTCCCTGAAATTCTGGTCCCGAGCAGCGACGGACTTGTGTATGCCTATACGGGTGCCGGCAAGCAGGTGAAGAACGGTTTCCCGGTCGCCGCGGGTAGTTTCGAGTATGGCGAGACGTACGAGCCGCTGTCCATTTTTGTGACGGATGCAGTGACTTCGAAAAAGGCGTCCGGGCCGGAACTGTACGCGTTCCACCGCGACAATGTTTCTGCGGTGCGCCTGGCGAAGGCTTCGAGCGGAGCCGAGAAGGCTTCTGCCGCTTGGGCGCTCCCGGCGGGCGGCAATGAACGTACCGGTTTCTTTGATGCAAGTCGTCTTGGCGACGTGAAAAAACAGGAGGCCAAGAAGGAAATTTCGGAATTCTTCGTCTTCCCGAACCCGGTGAAGAACGGCGTGGCCAAGGCGCGATTTGAAATCGGCGCTCCTGCGAAGTCTGCGACCATTGAATTCTACGATATCACGGGCCTTTGTGTCTACAAGAAAAAGTTGGGCGGACTTGAAGCCGGCCGCAACCAGTTTGATCATCTCGACCTGAAATCCCTGGGAAGCGACGTGTATACGGCTCGCCTGAGGGTGGAATTCGAGGGCGGAAAAACGAAGCAGAAACTGTTCCGCGTTGGTATCGTCCACTAGGGAGTTGTCATATGTCGTGCGTCAGATCGTCCAAAGTCATTGCCGTCGGGTTTGCGCTTGCCGCGTCCTTGTTGGGCATGGCCGCCTGTAGCACGAATGGCGAAGCCGTGGATATTGAGCCGGTTCAGGAAGGTTTCGGCCCCGCCGGTAACGGAGGCTCCGGCGACGAAGGAAATGAGGACGAGGGCGAAAAGGACGAAGGCGAGAAAGGCTCCGATTCCACGGAAACCGAAGCTGTCGATTCGATAGGAATAAATCCTTCGGATGTCGGCAAGGTCACGCTTTTCAAGGATTCCACGGATGGCTTGAAATTTGTCCATATCCCGTCGGTGGTTCTTAACCGCAATTCGATAAAGTATTCCGTTTCGGCGTACTATATCGCGACAACGGAAGTCACTCAGGGACTGTACAAAGATGTGGTCGGATCGCTTCCTAGTCAAGATAAACTGGACGATAATCTGCCTGTCGTGAATGTCTCTTGGTACGATGCCGTGCTGTTTTGCAACGCCATTTCCAAAAAGGTTGGCCTGGATACGGTTTATAAATACAAGTCCGTGGGTGACAAGAATTTCTTGGAAGGCTTGGAGATCGACTACTCCGTCGAGGCGATTCGCCTGCCGACAGAAATGGAGTGGGAAATTGCGGCCCATGGGGGCGTAATGGAAACCACCTATTACTGGGGTTACGAGCCGGCTTCTGATTATGCGTATTACGGACAAACTAAAGGTCCGGTAAAGGTGGCGAGCAAGAAACCCAATGCTTACGGCCTTTACGACATGGCTGGCAATGTTGCTGAATGGGTGAACGATTGGTATGCGAGTTATTCCACGGCCGATGCGAAGAATCCGGTTGGCCCGGCTACGGGAAAAAACAAGTGCATTCGTGGTGGTGGATGGACCGATAAGGTGACAAAGCTCGCTCCGAAGGAACGCGACAAGAAAGACCCGCTGTACAGTGGGGTTACTCTGGGTTTCAGGATTGCGTATTCAAAAGGCTTTTAGCCTAAATTGCCTCAGCCGAACTTGAGCTGGATTCATTCCCGTAAATCACATAATAAAGATTAGATGCGTCCTGCGCGTAATCTTTATTTTGCTACATTTTTCTTTATGATGAAGTTTAGATTGGTTGCGCTTGCTATATGCATCGGCTTGCTTGCATGTTCCGAGCAAAAGTCGGAACCTTTGCCGGAATTGCCGCGTATGGAGATTCCTTCGGAACTGGCTGGCCTGTATTCAGGACAGCTCCCTTGCGATAACTGCAAGGCGCTCATTGTCCGCGTGGTCCTTTCTGCAGACAGCGGCGTGACCATGGTTCGTACTCAGGTTATGGATACGATTGTTGTTGATACGCTCCAGGGCTCGTATGCGATGGGCGCCGACAGCGTTATCACTTTCTCTATGCCGGCTTGGCGCAATTGGAACTACAAGCGTAATTCCATGGGCAATCTTGAACTGTTGAATGGCTCTGGCCAGGTATATTTGAACGAAGATGGCCTGAAGTGCGAACTTATCCGTATCTTTACCATGCCCAAGATGAAGCCGGTTGTGGATTCGGGGGATTCTCAGAAGGCTGTGGAGTAGTTTATGTTGTGTAGAGCCCTCATTGTCGATGACGAACCTCTCGCCCGTGTTCGCATGCGTTCCCTTTTGGAACCTTATGCGCAGGAATTGGAAATTGTCGGTGAAGCGTCTTCTGGGACCATTGCCATATCGCAGATAAGGGATCTTGTCCCGGATGTCGTGTTTCTCGATATCCAGATGGCGGACATGAACGCCTTTGACGTGCTGCATGGCTTGGATATGGATGACGACATGCCGTTGATTGTCTTTACGACGGCGTTCGAGGATTTTGCGCTTCGCGCCTACGAAGAAAATACCGTTGACTACTTGCTCAAGCCGATAGAACCTGCCCGCCTCGAGGCGACTATTGCAAAGTTGCGCAAGCGTTTCTCGACGATGGCGACTGAACAGCAGATGCCTGGCGATTTCTCGTGGGACAAGTTCCGTGCCATGGTGAAGGGCGATGAACAGTACATGCAGCGGATCCAGGTGAAAATCGGTGACCGCATCCTACTCGTGAACGTGGACGAAATCATCCGGTTCCAGAGTGAGGAAAAGTATACCACTGTCTATACAACGAATAACCGCTACATTATCGATACGCCCCTCGTCGATTTGGAAAAGAGACTCGACCCGAGGGTGTTCGTGCGGATTCACCGGGCACACCTAGTGGCCATCGACTACATTGCCGAGATACGCAAGACCGATGCGAGCCGCTTGAATGTCGTGCTGCGCGACAAGGACCACACTCAGTTGATGGTGAGCCGTAATTTTGTGAAGAAGGTGAAGAACCTTTAATTTGGAGTTCCTGATGGACGTTGACAAGAAAACTTTTTCGTTATCCAGATTTTTGAAGTCCCTGACAAGGGAGATTATCGTTCCCGTTGCACTTGCTCTTATTGTCATCCAGTATGTGGTGCAGGCGTTCCAAATTCCGAGCGGCTCGATGGAAAACTCGTTGCTTACGGGAGACTTCCTTCTCGGGCTCAAGTTTACCTATGGCTCGCCGATTCCTTTCACGAACCAGAAGTTCCCGGGCTATGCTCTCCCGGAACGCGGGGATGTCGTGATTTTCCGTTATCCGGGCGAACCCGAATATCCGGACAACAATCCGTCGCGCTACACGCACATGTTCAATGCGCTCATGTTTGGCAACGTCTACTGGGACCATGAGCCTGCTGACGGTCAACCGCATCTGGTGCATTATCCCGATGGCCCGAAGGACTACATCAAGCGCTGCGTGGCTGTGAGCGGCGATACGGTGCAGGTCCACAATGGCGTGCTTGCCGTAAACGGCGTATGGCAGCGGACGCTCCCCGCGAAGGGCAAGTGGACGGCGTCCAGGCGTACGGCCTCGCCACGAGACGAACGTGGCCCGTTTGTTATCCCTTCTGTCGGTGACACCTTGTATACGGATTCTCTTTCGCTGGAACAGCTGTGGTGGCTGCGCTCCGTTATCGTGCAAGAAAATCCGGACTCCCATGTGGAATACGATATCTCGCTGTGGAAGGACGGCCTCGAGGCGAACAACTATGAGTTCGACGATTTTGCCATTCCGGTCGAAAGCGAAAGAGGCTTTACCCTGAACGCGCTGCTCCAGAGAAACCAGCTTGTGCTGCAGCACGTAAATCAGGGCGACACCGTCCGCGGGAAGATGCCTTTCGCGTTCTATAAGGACTATGCGAGAATGGCTTTCTTGCCTGTCATGATTCCCGAGGAAATGCAGGGATCGTTTACCCGCAAGGTCAGCTATATCGCTTTCGAGGGAATGCAGTTGCAGGATCTCGAGGGCAATGTCGAGAGGTTGAATGCGCAGGCCGATGCCGATACGGTCCAGGACTCAACGGCTGTGGCTGCCCAAGATTCCTCGGTCGCTCCTGTCGCATCGCATTTCGAAATCCGCAGGCAGATCCTCGTGGATGGTAAACCGATCGACCACTACGTGATCAAGACCCCGCTGTTCTTCATGATGGGGGACAACCGCGACAATTCCGCCGACAGCCGTTACTGGGGCTTCGTTACGCTCCGCAATATCCGGGCCAAGGCTTTCGTCCTTTACTTTTCCTTTGAGAACGACGACCAGGCGTTTGCGCTGGGCAACCCGCTTACATGGTGGCGTCTGCCCTTCAGAATTCGCTGGACTCGCATCGGCAAAATTATTGACCTGATAGATTGACAATGAAGTTCGCTCCGCTTGTATTCGCTTTTGCCGGCATGGCGATGTTGCTCTCCTGCGCGACGCAGGTGGCTCCCGGCGGTGGTCCCGAGGACAAGTTGCCCCCGCGTGTGGCCGCTGTCTATCCGGCTCCGAATACGACGAACCATCCGAACGAATTGTACGTGAAGCTTGAATTTGACGAGTGGATCAACGCGTCGATACCGCGTAGCGCTGTTTCCATATCGCCTCCCATCGACAAGAAGATGAAATTCGAGGTGAGTGGCAAGACGCTCGAGCTCACGTCGCGTGCCGAACTCGATACAGGGACGACATACACGGTGACTTTTGCAGGTGGCATCAAGGACCTGCACGGCAACATGCTCGCAACTCCTTTCCAGATTGTGTTTTCTACCGGAGCGAAGATCGACTCGCTCAAGCTGGTTGGGCGTGTGTTGGTGAACGATTCCCTGATTCGTAAGAAGCTCTATCCGAGTATCGGGCTTTTCTTGATGGGTAGCGAACGTGAAAGCCGCCATTACCTGGAGAAGTACCGCGACACAGCGACTCACGTATTGGACACCCTGCCGATGCTGACCAAGGAACCGCCGCTGTACCTTACCCGCACGGACAGCGTGGGTAACTTCGTGCTGTCCGGGCTGCGCCCGGGACGCTACCGCGTTGTCGCGTTCCTGGATGCGAACGGAAACCAGAAAATTGAGTCCAGTTCCGAATTGGTTGGCGTTTGGACGGGCGACCTGTCGCTGGATTCCACGACGGCGGATACGCTGTGGGTCCCGCTTGCCGACCAGGATACTACAAAGCTTGAACTGTCATCCTTGAACCAGCCGGGGGCCTCCGTGCTCGAGGCGACATTTACCCGCCCGGTCTATTTTGATTCCGCATTTGCCGATACGGCGAACTGCAAACTTATTGCTCCTGACAATTCGGAACTTTATCCATCGTATGTTTACCTCGGTGCGACATCGAACAAGCCCAGGTTCTACTTTAACCAGAAACCCAAGCCGGAAACTTCGTACAAGTTTGTTTGTGCCAACGCGAAGGATTCGCTGTTCCGTTCATTGGACACGCTTCGCAGCAAGCTGGATTGGGAATGGCAAGAGGTAAAGGGCGACACGTTGCCTCCGTCTGTTTCCAAGACGGCGGTTCTTGGGAAGGCAAAGGCCGTGTTCCCGGGTGATTCGCTTGTGTTTGCCTATAACAAGCCGCTGGTTGATTCTTTGGAAGATACCTATTACGTTGCTATAAACAAGGATACCGCACAGGTGCAGGTCAAGCGGCTGGACGCGATACGCTTCTTGGTGGTTAACGAAAAACCGTGGCCGACCGATGTGACTGTGGATTTCTTGCAGGGCTACCAAGACACAACTTTGGCCGCTGCTGACAGCAATGGTGTCCGCGATACCGTCATTTCGCTCAAGTATCGTCGCTTGCTGCGTTTCGAGACGGTCTCGAAACTCAAGCTGGCAATGTTGCGCGGAAGTATTCCTGGCGCAAAGGCCGGCGCAAAAGTCCGTCTTTACTCCATTGACGCCAAAACGTACTATTATGCGGTTTGCAGCACCAACGGTAGTTTCGTTATCAATGATATTGTCGAAGGAAATTACTTTATTGATTACTACTATGCCGAAGAAGGCAAGCGTACGCCTGATGCAGGCTCGCTATTCCCCTTCCGTTACGGGAAACCCTGGAGAGCGCCTAACGACACGATCAAAGTGAAGAATGGCGATA
>Ga0265298_10004428_pt1 | contig 17977 bp, 13 predicted proteins | sample AusTroGonzalo_MG_3_FD_193486 | JGI IMG/M metagenome (GOLD analysis project Ga0265298, IMG submission 193486) | Bovine rumen microbial communities from tropical cattle in Woodstock, Queensland, Australia - Gonzalo_01 | ecosystem: Host-associated > Mammals > Digestive system > Stomach > Rumen ... | reverse complement strand
TGTTGCACCCTTTGCAATCTCGCTACGCAGCACAAACCATCCGTTGTTGTGGTTCATGCGTCCATCGTAGAGTTTCAGCATTCCCGTTAGCGACTCTACTGTCAGTTTCTGCCCTTTGTCGTCAGGACGCGAGGTAAACTTGCTGCCCACAGCATATGGCTCAGCAATGATGTCGTCGGCACGCAGCGGACTATACCCGTCGCCGTCTAACTGCGCCAGATCGGCCTTCAGCCCCCGCCCTGCAAAGTAGTTTCCGTCATTGCCACGGTTAGTAGCCACTTGTAGTAATGGTGCGTTGGGCTGTTGTGGATAGATGCCGCTCTGCTTGTCCATCACCCATGGTTTGCCAAACAGGTAGCCAGGATAGAACTCCAGATTGAATCCCACCTTTCCTAAGAGGTAGTCAGGCACGGGTGTGTCAAGGTCTACTGTAACAAGTAATCCCTTACCCTGTGGCTCAACAGTTACGGTATAGTTAACGTTCCAGTTGGGATATACCATCGGATTGAATCCTGTCATATGGCGCGATGAGTCTGGGTAGCAAAGTGTGGTTACTATGCGGTTGCCTTCTGCCTTCCTGCTTAACTGCTTTGGCACGGGCTGCCATTGTCCTGGTGTTGCTTCCAGACGTATATCGCCATTAGTGGCAATACGCAGTCCGTTCATTATTACGCATACTCCTCCCTGATGTCCCTCAGGATAAAAATCACTGAACGCCATCACGTCCGTTCCGCCTGCATTGAAATAGCCGTCGGCATTAAGTCTGAATGTCTGTGCATGTACTGCGATAGCCATCAACATAGCTATTGCAGCAATAATAGTTTTGGTTTTTGCCATATCCATGATTTCTAATAGTTTTTGTATCACAATTACAACTGCAAAGATAATAATAATCAACCGATTATGATTTTTTTTTGCATCAAAATTATGATTGTTTATGATAAGTTTCAAATTTAATTCCTATCTTTGCAGCGACAAAAGGAAATATTCAATAATTACTTAAAATGAAAAAATTAATCACCACTCTCTCACTACTTCTTGTAGCTATTGTTGCTATGTCTCAACAGGAGGCAACAGTCACCGAGTTTTCAATGAAGTCTAAGTTCTTCGACTTCGAGCGCAGGATTTTGGTCTATACCCCCATAGGGTTCGACACATACACAGCCACCGATTACGACGTCTTCTACGTGTTCGATGCGCAGGATCGTGGAAAATTCGACCTCGTACACTGCCTGATGGAAGTAGGTGATACCTATTTGAGTAATAATGGCAAGGAATTCATCATTGTTGGCGTCTGCTCGCCCTTCATACCCGAAATATTTTACACGCGTAATACTGATTTCCTGCCGATGCCTATCCACGACATCGGTAAAGGACAATTTTCTGTTGAAGGATGCTATGGCCGCTCTGGCGACCTGAAGAAGTTCTTGAAGCAAGAGCTGATGCCGTATATCGAAAAGACATACAACGCCATAGGCCGCAAAATAGGTGTCGGCCACTCGCTTGGTGCATCGTTTGTACTCGACTGTATGTTTACCGACGATCTGTTCGACGACTACATCGCCCTGTCGCCAAATTGCAGCTACGACGAGTTCCGCGTGGCCAGCGATCTGGAGCAGTACCCCTTCAAGAACCACAACGAGCCCCGCTTCATCTTTGCCTCTATGGGTAGCGAACGAGTAGGATTCGGTGAGAAATGGCATCAGGGATGGTTAAGAGCCAGCGCTTTCCTAAGCGACAAATCCAACTTCCCCAACAACACTATCGTATCGGTCAAAAACTATCCTGACTACAATCACCAAACAGTTTATCTGCCAAGTCTTCAAGATGCTCTGAATCAGTATCTCGAATACTCTGTATCATTCCTGCCGCAGTTCACTAGCAAAGAAACTTACCCCATTCATATAGAGCTGCAAGGCGAGGCGCTGAAGGGCGATGTGTATATCACCGGCAATCAGGCAGAACTGGGCAACTGGGAAGCCAAAGGCATCAAGATGACGCATGTCAACGACACCACCTGCACCATCGACCTCCAGCTTCATCTGCCCGCCTACTTCAAGTTCACCCGTGGCGATTGGGACCATGAGGCTTTCCTCGAAAACAGCTGGCCCGGCCGCAACATCATAATCCAAAAGCCCGAGCCCAAGGCGCGCATCTATCGCCTCGAACCCAAACAGCCTTGGTCAGGAGAGAATAAATAAATAGTCGACGAGACGCATCAGGACTTCGACGAACAGCTTATTTTACGAGCAGTTTTTTTGTGCCGACAATATTAATGCCGTGTTGGAGAGTGTCGAGCTGTTGGCCCATCAGGTTGTAGATGGTGGCCGACTGCGAGGCTGATTCAGTTTGTTTGGCTGAACTTACAGCTGTTGGTGCATCCTCTATGGCATCGTACTCTGCCATTGCTTCGGCCATACGTGTGTCAAGATCGGAGAGGCGATAGAGGCCATCGTTGTTGGCATTGAGTCCATCGATAGTAACGGGAAGTACCATTGGCGGTGCTGCGGGTGAGAGTAGGGTGCGCCCCTGCAATTGACCGATGGATTGGTAGACAAGGTTCACTGCGACATATTCGTCAGAACCATCGCTCCACTTTTCGAACACAAGTTTTGAACCAATGGGCGTATGGAGCTCAAGTGCATTCTCTGTCTCTGGGAATTGCATACCAAGAGCTGCTCCTATACTTGCCAAGTTGGCATCGTGACCACAGAGGAACATAAACTTACGATCGCTACGGTTAAGCTCCTCGCGGATGCGGCTCACCAGCGGATATGACAGGTTTACAGCAGCCCTATGCGTGGTGAAGAGCAGACCATCGTAGACCTCTTTGACAGCACAGATAGCGCGGAACTGCTCGATGGTGAGTTCATGCCCGAAGGGGGCCATATTCTCTGACTCATAACACTGCAGTACCAAGGCATCGGCCACACTATTTATTAAAGAATAGCCGCCTGTCATCTTCGGTTCGCTGCCCTTTTCAATCTTGAATTGTGTATCGCCAAACCAGAAGTGTGTTGTGTCGCCCTGCAGCGCGGCTGGCGAGTGCGCTATATCGAGCACCTGCTCCATAAGGTCGATTGTTGGCTGTTGGGCTGCCATCCATACCTGTGGACCTCCGTTCAAAGCCTGCATATCGGCCAATACCTGTTGGCGATATGTATCGTTCATCTTAGTGAATTGTGGTGTAAAGACCGGATCCATCTTATCCTCGTCCAACTTATGCGTGATCTCTACGTTGGCGAACGGCAGGAATCCAGCAGAGAAATACTTTGCCGTGGCAAAAGTGCGTTGGCGTGAGTTGGCATAGAACAGCACCTCGTCGCCCTCAGGACGATAGTTATCGGGCAGCAGCCCCTCGCTTACCACCCACTGACGGAAGAACTGGCCCATCTCGGTCTCGAGTACACCACCGCGTAACGACAGCTGACTGCTGGGCGATGTCCATTCAAACCATTTGTGCGGGGTGACACGCATATAAGCAGCACCTCCCGACGTAAGCGGTGAACGGATGTTATGGCGGCTCATCACCACCACCTCTTTAAGTTCATACTTCGCATGGAAAGCGTCCGAGCGCTTTGTCTGTGCCTGAGCATTTGTACCGCATATAAGGATGGCGGCTATCAACCAAATTAGATTCTTTTTCATGATTAGTATTCTTTATTTCACAGCCTCAGGCTGCAAAGATAAGAAATAAAAATGAAACTAATCGTATTTTTTAGAAAAAAAACAATGCTATCCACGACCTGGATTGGCTCCACGCTGACGACATGGAGGCATTCAAACAGACTATGGAAAAGTTCTGCAAACAATAAACTATATCGTGCACGATGTATTGTTAAACCTTCTTAAAAAAACAATTAAATCGTATGCGATATAGAAAATTGTTGTATCTTTGCAGCGTAATTAATTTAAATAACAAACAATTCACTTAAAACAAATAACATTATGGAAAAAATGAAATCAATTGAAGCTTTACAGTTTTTCGTAACTCATCTGGCTGAGGGTGCTATGGTTCACAAGCAGCAGGGTATGATTTTCAAGTCACAGGGTATTACAAAACTTGGACAGAAATATATAGACCACTTTAACGAGGAGATGGGCTGGGTAGAGAAGTTCACAGAGCGTATACTCGACCTGGGTGGAGATGTTAAGTTTGAGGGCATGAAGAGCCGCGACCTCATCAGCGATCCCGTTGAGTATGTAAAGGCTGACCTTGCTATTCAGGGACCTGGTGTTGAGATGCTGTTGAAGTGCATGGAGGGTGTGAAGGATGATCCTACTACCTACGACCTGCTGAAGGATTACCTGAAGGACGAGGAGGAAGATCTGTACTGGAGCCAGGGTGCTATGGAGCTCATCGAGAAGATCGGCACACAGAACTGGTTGATGTTACAGCTATAATTTTACTTTCAATTTGATTGAAAATATAGGGTTATAAGTTACAAATCGTAAGTTTGTAAGCTTTTGAAGATTCAAAGTGACGGCATTTGCATAGCAATGCCGTCATTTTGTTTTAATTTTGCGCCCGAAAGTTTTCAAATAATCAAAAAAGATAGGTATGAAGGTAAAGAAACGTTGGGTAATTCTGATGACGGCAATGACTCTGATTGCCTTTGCAGGTGTGTTTGTAGGCGAGCCTACATTCGAGTGTGACTGGTCGGTAATCTCCGCTGCCGATGTGGCTTGGCTGATTACGGCTACAATCTTTGTGTTGATGATGACACCTGGACTGTCGTTCTTCTACGGCGGTATGGTAGGAGCAAAGAATGTGATTTCAACTATGCTCCAGTCGTTTATCGCCATGGGACTGATATCAGTGCTGTGGGTGGTAATAGGTTTCTCGCTGTGTTTTGGCGACGACATAGGTGGCATCATAGGTAACCCATTGACGTTCCTTATGTTCCAGAATGTAGGTGCCGAGGTCTATACCACGCCGGCAGGAAACATACTTGGTGGTGCAACAATACCGTTGGCACTGTTTGCCTTGTTCCAGATGAAATTTGCCATTATTACGCCATCGCTGATCACAGGTTCGTTTGCCGAGCGTGTGCGATTCTCGGCCTACATGTTCTTTATGATGTTCTTCTTCTTTGTTATCTACTGTCCGTTGGCTCACATGACGTGGCACCCCGAGGGTTTGTTTATGCGCTGGGGCGTTATCGACTTTGCCGGTGGTATCGTGGTTCACGCATCGAGTGGTGTGGCAGCATTGGCCGGAGCAATATATCTGGGCCGACGCAAGGCTGAGACACGCAAGAGCGAGCCTGCCAACATTCCGTTTGTGCTGCTGGGTGCAGCTATGCTGTGGCTGGGATGGTTCGGATTCAATGCCGGTTCGTCATTACATGCCGACGGACAGGCCATCAAGGCATTCCTGAATACTAACACCGCATCGGCTACGGCTATGATGACTTGGATATTCTTCGACTGTCTGCGCGGACGTAAGCCATCGGCCATGGGTGCTGCAGTGGGTTGTGTGGTAGGTCTGGTGGCCATCACACCATCGGCAGGATATGTAACCGTTGGTCAGAGCATATTTATTGCTTTCATAATCACACTGATATGTAACATTGCCGTTTACTGGCGCTCGCACACCAGCATCGATGATGCTCTGGATGTATTCCCAACACACGGCACAGGTGGTATCTTCGGTACTGTGCTTACAGGTATCTTTATTCAGGAGGGACTTATAGCCGGCACATGGGATGGATTTGTTATCTTCCTCTATCATCTGCTGGCCATTGTAATAGTATTCGTATATACCTTCGTGATGAGTTGGGCTGGTTATAAGCTTATCGATTCACTCATCCCAATGCGTGTTTCTGCTTTCAGCGAAAAGGTTGGTCTTGACTATTCGCAGCATGATGAGCACTATGGTCTGGCACGCATAGGCGAACGCGAGTTAGCTGAATACGAGGAGCACATACGCGAAAAGAATAAATAAAAAAGAGCAGCTATTGCTGCCCTATCGCATCGCTTAATTGCTTAAGCGCCTGTTGGAGTAAGGCCCTCGGAGTGCCTACGTTCAAACGCATAAAGCCGTGTCCTTCGGGGCATGGCTTTTCGTAAAACATCTCGCCATCGTTAAGTGCCAGATGGGCACGGTTCACAAACAGGTCGACAAGTTGCTCGTGATTCAATCCCAGTGCCCTACAGTCGAGCCATACCAGAAACGATGCCTGTGGACGGATAGGCTTGATGGCTGGCAGATGTTTCTGGCAGTAATCCTCGAGGAACAGGATGTTACTCTCAACATAGCTCAACATCTGCTTGCGCCATTCTTCACCATGCTTATATGCTGCAATGGTGGCGATAGGTGAAAATAGTGGCGGGTCGTTAAGCTCGTTGGTCTCCAACCATGTGTAGAACCTGCGGCGCAGGGTGGGGTTGGGTACTATTGCGTACGAGCTTACAATGCCTGCAATATTAAATGTCTTGGATGGAGCGCCGAAGGTGATACTGGTCTGTGCTGCTTCATCGCTAACAGTGGCAAACGGTATATGTCGATTGCCAAACAAGGCCATATCGCTATGTATCTCGTCTGAAATCACTATGATGCCACGCTCATAGCAGAAGTGGGCCAGGCGTTGCAGTGTGTCGGCATCCCAGCAGATGCCTGCAGGGTTGTGGGGATTGCTAAGTATCAGCAAACGGCACTTCTCGTCGGCAACCTCAGCCAACTGCTCAAAGTCCATCTCATAGCTGCCATCGGCTTTCTCCTTCAGCGGGTTATACACTACTTTGCGACCGTTGCCATGTGGTGTAAGTCGGAAGGGGTGATATACCGGAGGTTGGATTATTACCTTCTCATCGTTCTTCACAAACACGTTGATGGCCATACCAATGCCTTTTACTATACCTGGAATGTAGGTGAGCCACTCGCGTTGTACCTGCCATTGGTGGTGGTCGTTAATCCATTTGATTGTGGTGCTCCATAATTCCTCGGGCACAACGGTGTAGCCAAACAACGAGTGTTCCAGTCGCTGGCGTAGTGCCTGGGTGATAAACTCGGGTGTCTCAAAATCCATATCTGCCACCCATAGTGGCAGCAGGTCGTCGCGTCCGTATCGCTCTTTCAGTACATTATGTTTCAGGTCGCCGCTGCCTGTGCGATCTATTATCTTGTTGAAATCGTATTTCATTTATCAGTAAGTGCTTGTTTAATATCGTTCAGTATGTCTTCTTTGTCCTCCAATCCTATTGACAGGCGTATCGTTGTCTGGCGCACATCCATCTGCTGCAGCTGCTCGTCCTTAAAATTGCCAAAAATGGTAGATGCCGGATGAATGGCCAGCGTGCGACTATCGAAGAGATTGGTGGCACGGTGTACCAGCTTCAGGCGGTTCAGAAACTTGAAACACGCATTCTTCGACTCAAGGTCGATGGTGAGCATAGCACCTGATGTCTTTCCGAATTGCTGTTGTGCCAACTCATGGTAGGGATTGCTCTCCAGTCCGATATAGTTTACTTGTTTGATGCTTGGCATCTCCGAAAGCTGCTGTGCCAGCCATAGGGCATTGCCTGCCTGTCGTTGATAGCGCACATCGAGTGTTTCAAGTCCTAATGTCTGCATATAGGCTGCCTGTGGAGTCATGTAGGCACCAAGATTAAACAACAGTTCGTACTTTACACGTTTGTTTATCTCGGGCTGGGTGCCGTAGTCTACTATCAGTCCGCCTAATGATGTACCGCCGCCCGACAGGTATTTGGTGCTCGACAGAACCTCTACATCAACTCCAAGTTCCTTCAGGTTTGTCTCGGTAAATGGTATCGCAGTTGAGTCGGCTATCACAGGCACGCCTTTCTTGTGCGCAATCGTTGAAATTGCTTTCAGGTCGGCCACTTCCATCTGTGGGTTTGTAAGCACCTCAAGGAATACGCATGCTGTCTGTTTGTCTATTGCCGACTCTACAGCTTCAAGATTCGTTAGGTCTATGAGTCGTGGCTCCACACCAAATCGTGTTAGTGTGGTTGTGATAAGTGCCAGCGTGTTGCCAAACAGGTGGCGCGAGGTAACGATGTTCTTGCCTTGTTCTGTTGCTGCCAATAGCGCATTGCTGATGGCGGCCATGCCTGAGTTGAATGCTGTTACATGTTCGGCTCCAGTCAGAGCTTTTACGCGCTGTTCTAAATTGGTTACCGTTGGGTTTTCAACTCGGGCATAGTCGGGGGCTTTTATGCGGTTACAAAAGGCATCGGCCATCTCCTGGGCATCGTCAAACTCAAATGCCACATTGTTATATATGGGCACAGCAAGTGCCCCGTACACGTCCTTTCGGGTGTAGGGCGTGTTGATTGCAATTGTTTGTTTCTTCATCTACTTATGTATTATTATATATAGAATTCCGATGGGTCTACAAGTCCTGCACGAATGGCGTATTTCACTACCTCGTGGGCTGTGTTAACACCCAGTTTCCTGAAAATGTTCTTTCTGTGAGTGGTTATGGTGTGTACGCTCGAGAATCGCTCTTCGGCTATCTCCTTAGTTGTTTTGCCTTGGGCTATAGCCTTTACTATCTCGGCTTCGGTGGCAGTCAGTATGTCGGGCTTTTCTTCCTCGTACTGCTGATGTATAATCACCTCAAGCGCTTTTTGACTGATAAAGCGCTCGTGTCTGTCGATGGCGTGCAGGGCATCGCGCAGATCCTTCATCGGCCCGTCTTTAAACACAATGCTGAACTGATGTGAAGAGTATATCACGCGACGCAGAAACTGTGGTGTAAGCTCGTCGCTTATCAGCAGCCATTGCGACAGGGCAAACCTCTCGCTGACTATCAGCAACTGGTCTTCGTCGGCAAAATCGAACAGCGTGTAGTCTAATATCACTACGGCGTGCTCGTGCTCTTTCAGGTAAGCCACCAGACTGGTCTTATCCGATGCACGATACACAGTGTTTTGCTCGTCTTGCTTTATCAAGCTCTCGAGTGCATACCTTGTTATCTCCTGATTATCTGCTATAATATACTTTCCCATAACTGTATTGATTTTGGGTGCAAAGGTAAAACAAATAGATATATTCTCCAAATTTTAATCAAAAATAGGAGAATATACCTGTAAAATGGTAGCTATATATTGGTATTTTCTTCTTTCTGCTCTTTTTTTAGCTGTTTATAGAATATTATTCTTTTTCGGTCAGGTCGTGGTTAACCATTGCGGCTACGCACGAGTCAGACCATACGTTCTCGGCCGTTTCTATCATATCAATAATGGTATATATCGGCAGGATGATACCTAAAATGGCAACAGGTGCGTCAATACCTGACATCAGCGATAGTGTTAGGAAGTAACATCCCATGGGTACGCCGGCATTGCCGATGGCCGATACTACTGATATGATTACCCACGTTGCTATAGTAGTAATTGTGAGTGGTGTGCCGCCATTCTGCATTACAAACAGCGATGTTACCAGAATGAATGCAGCGCAACCGTTCATATTGATGGTTGTACAGATGGGCAGTACAAACCGGGCTATGTTCTGGCGTATGCCTAAGCGGTTCTCGGCAGTATCCATGGTGACGGGTAGGGTAGCGGCGCTGCTCTTGGTGAACAGGGCCATAAGCACTGCAGGCATCATCTTGCCAAGCACGTGTATTGGGTTAAGTCCGCGAGCCAGCAGGAATAGCGGCAGTACCACAAAGAACTGAATAACGTTGCCGCCCAGTACCACCAATACATACTTGCCGATGGAATCGGCCACCACCCCTGCCGATACCTGTGCTGATAGTTGAGCCGAGAAGGCAACGATGCCCAATGGCAGAGTCCATATCAGCCAGCGTATCAGCAGGAATAGCAGCTCCTGCAAGCCTAGCAGTCCTTTAGTTATTATGGTTTTATTCTCTGATTCGGGTAGTTTTGATAGTCCTAAACCCACAGCAAATGCCAATATCAACAGCGATAGTACATTTCCGTCAAAGAATGGCTTTACTATATTATTAGGTATAATACTAACTATGTGGTCATAGTATGTAACATCAGGCTGTTGCGGTGCCGATGTCTGTTGAATCGTGTCAAGGCTGCCTGGTGCAATAATAACGTATAGTATCGCACCTATGGCAGCAGCTGCAATAGTTGTAAGTAAAGTATAAGTAAGGGTATGTCCGAAAATACGTCCTGAACCCTTTGATCCGAACGTGGCAAACGTAGTTATCACAGCCAGCACAATGGTTGGCACTGCCAGCAGTTGGAACAATCGTGTATAAATTGTAGCTACGAAGTCGGCCGTAGCGTTAATCCAGTCCTGTCCTAATATTCCAAGTATCGCACCCACCACGAGTGCTGCAATCCATAATAACGTCTTCTTCATCTTATCTTGTCTTTGTTTCCGCCGGCAAAGGTACGAAGTTTTTCTCTATCACGAAATACCAATGTTGCGGTATTTTGATAAAAATAGCTTGATAACTACCGATTCATTCAGAAAAAAGCAGTAACTTTGTGCCCAAATATAATAATATGGTAGACGAGAAAGATATTTTTCAGAGGTCGGAACTCCTGTTAGGTGGTGAGGCGATGGAGCGCATTGCGCAGAAGCGTGTGATTGTTTTCGGCGTGGGCGGTGTAGGCTCATGGTGTGCCGAGGCTCTGGTGCGAAGTGGTATCAAACAACTCACCATAGTTGATTCCGATAGCGTATGTGCCAGCAATATCAATCGTCAGCTTATGGCTACCACCGAGACGGTTGGACAGGTTAAGGTAGATGTGCTGCGTCAGCGTCTGCTAACCATCAATCCTGCAGCACAGATTACTGCCATCCACGAGTTCTTTACTGCTGAGACTGCCGAGAGTTTCCACTTGGAAAACTACGATTATATTATCGATGCTATCGATTCGCTAAAGGATAAGGCTTTGCTTATTCTTTTGGCCTGCAGAACCGAGGCAAAACTCTACTCGTCGATGGGTGCCGCTTTAAAGCTTGACCCCACACGAATAAAGATTGCCGAGTTCTGGAAGGTTCAGGGTGATCCTTTGGCTCGTGTGCTCCGCAAGCGATTCAAGCGCGAAGGCCAGTACCCTGAACGCAAGTTTCAATGTGTTTATTCCGATGAGCTTGTTGAGGCTCAAGGCGAAGGCAAGGGCTCATTGGTTCACATCACAGCAATATTCGGTATGATGCTGGCCGGCTTGGTTATTCAGGATTCTGCTATCACCTCAATTTCAACTAAAGCACCTTTGGGCAGTGTCTTTACAGCTACGGCAGAGCGGGCCGGGAATGGCTCAGAGAAAAATTCTGCATAAACAGAGTTCATGTCGGCAAAGTCGGCCATATCAGCCATAAACACTGTGGTCTTAATCACATTGGCCATGCTGGTGCCAGCCTCCTCGAGAATAGCCTTGACGTTAGTGAGCGACTGTCGTGTCTGTTCCTTGATGCCACCTTCTACAAATGAGCCTGTGGCAGGATCGATGGGAATCTGACCAGAGGTATAAATGAGGTTTCCAACGCGGATGGCCTGACTGTAAGGGCCGATGGCAGCAGGTGCCTTAGGGGTACTGATAACTTGTTTCATATCGCAGATAATTTAGTCTTCTTTTACAATGGGATAGAGCTCTATGAACTCGCCCTGATGATTCTGACCGTCGTTAATCAGCTCAGCAAACTTCTGACCAACGGTCTCAATGTCGTGGAAACCAGGCAGAGCCATGTTGCCATTCAGATCGGTAGTGGTGGGGCCTGGATGAACTGAGAAAACCTCAACAGGAGTATTGCTCTGCTGGAACTCGATGGCCATCACACCCATCATTGCATTCTGGGCAGCCTTGCTGGCTACATATGCCAGTGGATGCCAGTAAGGGCTAATCTCTGAAGGAACGGTGACATTGGCAATACGGCCCTGATTCTTGGTGAGCAGAGGAATCAATGCCTTTGTCAGGGCGAAGGTACCAATAAAGTTAACGTCGAGTGTCTCCTTAATGTCGCTTAGCTCAGTATGCTCGCTGTTAACGCTCATATCGCCAGGAATACCGGCGTTGTTAACCAATAGTGTTAACTCTGGATACTTTTCATTTATCTGCTTAGCAGCCTGCTCGATGCTGTCAAGACTGCGCAGCTCGAGATTCACCCAGCCCAGCACGTCGACACCAGCCGATTTCAGCTCACTGATAGCTTTCTCGGCGCGCTCTTCATTGCGTGCTGTAATAACAACCTGCCAACCGCTCTTCCCGAGGTACTTGGCTATTCCAAATCCGATGCCCTTGTTGGCACCTGTTACTAAAACAATCTTTGCCATATCTAATTTATGTTTTGAATCTGCGTGCAAAGGTAAGTAAAATAATGCAAACTAGAGCATCGGAAGTTAAAAATTATTTATGTGTCTGTCGCCAGGTGTGGATATAGTCTACCAACTTGCGCAGAATTTCCTGATCTACATCGTTGAACACAGAATCGTCGGCACCGAAGATGAAGTTGGCAGGTGCATCCTTCAGAATCTCGTCGACCTCGGCTTTCAATGCTTTCAGATCTCCATCCTTGAGAGCCTGACTGCGGTTATTAAGCCCACCAAGTACAGGGCGCTTGAAGAGCTTGCTGATGTCGGTAAGACTGAGACCATTGTCCTTCCAGTTGTGGAGTGGGGGATTGATAACACTACCGGGATAGTCGAGATAGTCGTTGAAGGTCTCAGGAGTGAAATGACCACCGCTCTCGCAGATATGGAGGATGTTGAATGGGGCAACCTCGGCAGCAACATCGCTCAACTGGCGATCGTAGGGCTTGATGATATCGGCAAACACACCACCGCCGAACTCTTCGAGGTCATCGCCCTGACTTGAGATGTAGAATCCGTCGGCACCTGCCTTACGAGCCTCACGGATATAGTAAACCAGACTCTTAGTAACGGCATCGAGAGCAGGTTTAATAGCTTTCGGATCCTGTTTGATGAGTTCCACAAAGTGGCGGCGTCCCTCTCTGTCGCTCGACAGCTGTGAACCTGCTGTCTGAATGAGTACACGTAGCGGTGAGAATACTGTTGGGATGATGAGTGCCTGGCTACCCAGTTCGCTCTTGAGCTGGCGTACTACATTGAGTTGCTCCTCCCAAGTTTCTGGAGCAAAGGGCTTGATTTTCTTCCAGTCCTTAGGGCTGCTGACAGCCTGGATCTCTGGGAAATATTCGTATTTAACATTCACAAAATCAACGTGAGTGGTCTTATACCAGTCGATGTGCGACTGCACAGCCTTCTGGCCCTCCTTGTCAGGGAAGTGGATATTGAAGAACACGGGTACATAGTCATTGGCACGACTCTGGTCTAATACTTGCCACAGCAGTTCACGCTTATTGTAGTCGGTATACGTCTGGGCTTTTGCGGCTGTGCTGAGCACTGCCAGTGCGATGATAGCTAAACTTGATTTCAATGTCTGTTTCATAATAATATCCTTTCTTAATTCTTAATTGTCAATTCTAAATTATATATTACTCCCATCCTAAGGCTGTATATGGGTCGCCTGTTGTTTCGCCTGCGTAGCCCCAGTTCTGTTCCAGATTAGGATTCAGCACAATCTGATCCTCTGGTACTGGCAGGTAATAGTTGCGTGTGCTGATGTTCTTGTACTTCAGATCGTCGGCAGGTACTTTATCCTTGATGGTTTTTACCAGAATGTGCCAGCGCTTCAGATCGAACCAGCGGTTACCCTCAGTGACGAATTCACGATAGCGCTCGTCCTGTATAGCCTTACGTAGCTGCTCCTTGCTGAGACCTGAAAGATTTACGGGCGTACCATCGGCAGGTTGTTGTTGACTGTCAGTATATGGATCCCAGTAGGCGCGGCGACGTATGGCATTAAGTGCATCGTAGGCTGCTGTAGTTGGACCGTTGAGTTCGTTCTCAGCTTCGGCTTTTACCAACAGCACCTCGGCATAGCGTAGTACTGATGAACTGGTGTTCTGACCAGAAATATAAGGTGCACTCTCGTTGGCCATATAGAGCGTATCAATATATTTGCGGAAGCGCAGACGGTCGAAGTTGAAATCCTTACCAGTGGCAGGGTCGTACAAACGGAGAGTCACTGAGGCATAGCGGCGCTGGTCGTGAGCATCGAACTCATAGTACAGGTTATTGTTGATAGCTGCGATAACAGGTAGTTTCTCGTTAGTAAAGCCTGTTGAGAATACGCAGTGGCCTGTTATGTTTCTGTTTATGCCAAACTTATGCTCGACAGTAAAAATCAGCTCTGGGCCCTCTTTTTTGTCTAGTGACCAGTTGTCGATGAACTTATTAATCAGCTGATATTTGCCTGATGAGATAACTTTGTTGGCTGCATCGATGGCCTTCTGGTACAGTTCTGACTGATGAGTTTTCGAGTATTCGCTGTCTGTTTGTGCCCAGGTGATATACACCTTTGAAAGCAGACCTGATGCTGCTTGTGATGAAGCCTCGCTGGTGAGTGTGGCAAAGTCGGCTGTGATGCCCTCGGCCTCAGTCAAGTCGTCTACTATCTGGCGATAAACCTCGTCTTTACTGGTGCGGGGCTCCCCCTCGCCTTCGCCATCGTGAATTACCAAGGGTACATCGCCAAACAGGCGTACAAGGTCGAAGTAATAGAGTCCGCGTAGGAACTTGGCTGCGCGTACATAGTTGTTACGAACATTATCGGCTAATTGGCGGTTGTCGCTCACCTTGTCGATGAGTATGTTGGCACGATTGATGGCTGTGTAACGATAGAGCCAAGCTGTTTTGACAAAATCATTGGTAGGCGTGATTGCAAAATTACCTATCTCTGTGATGGCTGCACTATTGGCTGTACCGCGGCGTGCATACTCGCTTTGCAGATCGTTCAAGAATATCAGTTCATCGTTCCAGGGCGCATTCATGCCACCATCGGTAAGTGTTTGATAAATGCCATTGAGAGCTACTCTTACATCTGACTCACTCTGATAGAAATCGTCCTTGTCGATTGAACTGATGGATGTCTGGTCCAAATCGGCGCAACTGCTAAGCAGCAGACCTGCCGAGAGGATATATGTAGAAATATTTTTTTTCATAATTATCATTTTTCAATTATTAAAGAGTTACGTTTATACCAAATAGTACGGTCTTTGCTGTGGGATAGGTGGCCATATCAATGCCTTGGTAAAGAGCACTCTGCTCATCGGCACCATTACGTCCTCCCTCAGGATCATAGCCTGAATAATTGGTGATGGTAATGAAGTTCTGTAATGATAGGTACAGTCGCAGGCGGGCATCCTTGGTAAGCTGTGGTATGGCAAACGTGTAGCCCAGCTGAATGTTCTTGACTCTGAGGTAGCTGGCATCCTCAACATAGCGACTATCGGATACTACTGTCAGGTCGTTGCTGGCCTTCTGAATAGTGTTGCTGGGGTTGATGGGTGTCCAGCGATCGGCTACTACAGCCAGACTGTTATAATAAGTAGAACCTTTGGTAAGGCGTGTAGCAAGACCGTTGTATAGCTTGTTGCCATACGAGCCGGCGATGTTCACAAACAAATCCCACTGTTTGAATTTAAGAGATGAGTTAAGACCATAAGTGAACTTTGGCTGTGAGTTACCCAGAGTAGTCTGGTCTTCGGTATTCACCACACCATCGCCATTAACATCCTCGTAATATGGATTTCCTGGTTCCAATTTGTTGATGGTCTGAGGGGTGAGAGTAGCTGCCTGCTCCTCGCTCTGAACAATGCCCTTGAACTTGTAACCATAGAAGGTGCCGAGAGGCTGACCAACAGCTACGATAAGTGGTGAGATATACCCCAATGTAGCACCACTGATACTAGGGATGATTGATGAGGCTCGGCCCAGGCTTGTAACCTCGTTTTTGTTGTGTGCGATATTTCCATTAACGCTCCACTTCAGATTCTTGTTTTCAACCAGGATACCACCAATCTCAAGTTCAATACCCTTGTTAGTAACGGCTCCGATGTTGCGTAGTGATGTTGCGTAGCCGGTAACACCCTCAACAGGCACCTGTAGTAACAAGTCTGTGGTCTTTTTATAATAAACATCGAGGGTGACGTTCAGACGGTTCTGGAAAAAGCCAGAACTGATACCTGCATTATATGATGCAGTCTTCTCCCACTTCAGATCGGGATTGGCCTTATTAACGATATAGTAGGCTACAGTCTCTTCGCCATTATAGATAAAAGGAGTTGATGTTGGAGAGACGTTTGCGCCAAACTGGTAGTCGCCAATCTCCTGATTACCTACGATACCTGCCGAAAGGCGGAACTGTAAGTAGTCTACATTTTTACCAAAGTGTACGAATTTCTCTTTATCGATATTCCAAGATAAACCAGCTGATGGAAACCATCCCCATTTATGGTTCTGTGCAAAACGACTACTACCATCGGCACGAAGAGTGAGTGAGACGTTGTAGCGCGAATCGAAAGAGTAGTTGATTCGACCTAATACGGATTGAAGCGTGCTGATGGTGGCGTTGCTTGTTGATCGATACAGATCGCTACCAGCCGAGAGGTTGTCATAGCCTGTAGCATCGTTGGCAAAGTTACGTACGGTAGTGGCAAAACCGCTGCGGTCGGTTCGCTGAGTGGTATAACCACCAAGTAGGTTGACGTGATGCAGGTTCTTGAATGTGTTATCGTAGGTTGCAGTGAACTCGGCCTGCCATACGTTGGTACGATTATCGCCCACAGAGGCTACACCATGATACTCCAGACCAGTTGTGGTGTACGATGGAGAATAATTGTTCTCCTTGGTGTTTGATAGGTCGGCACCTAGATTAACTTTCAGTTTCAGGTTCTTAACAGCTTCCCACTCAGCGTATGCATTAGCAATAAGACGTGTATTGCTGGTAGACACCTTTATGTCGGTCAGATCGGCTATGGGGTTGCCCACAACGTTTTGGCCGTCTCTTACAAACACATCCTGACTGATAGGAGTTGGCGAGTAGTTATATGAACCATCGGCATTGTGGATAGACTGTGTAGATGGGGTTATGAGAGCCGACATCCAACTGTTAGCAGCCCATTTAGCTGTTTGACCAGAGTTCCCGTGATCTACATTGCGCAGACCGCTCAGATTGCTGTATGCCCCCGAGGCATTAATGCCCACTAGCAGATTCTTGAATAGGTTACGCTCGTAGTTGATGCGACCAGTATAGCGCTTCAGATCGGTGCCGATGATGATACCCTGTTGGCTCTTATAGCCACCGCTGATAGAGTAACGTGATACTTCGTCGCCACCTGTAAAGCTGATCTGGTGCTCCTGTGAGAAAGCCTGACGCAAGGCTGCATCCTGCCAGTCGTAGCTGGTTGTTGGGGTTGAAAGCGGAGCGCTGGGTGTCAGCTCGTTATACAATTCGGTAAACTGTTGGGCATTCAGAAACTGGAGAGCCTTAGCTGCCTTGCTCCATCCAAAAGTACCTGTGTAACTGATGTTATTACGACCGTGTGAGCCTTTTTTTGTGGTGATGATAATCACACCGTTTGCACCACGCGTACCATAAATAGCAGTGGCTGATACATCTTTAAGTACCTCTATCGACTCAATGTCGGCTGGGTTTAGGAATGCCAATGGGTCTAAGGCTGCATCGCCACCGGCGGCATCGGTTTTGGTTGATGCTACATCGTTGTAAACAATCAGTCCGTCGATAACGTAGAGTGGTTCGTTTCCACCTGTGATGCTGTTTCCGCCACGGATGCGGATATTGCTTACTGCACCTGGCTGACCAGAACTGGTTGATACATTCAGACCTGCTACGGCACCTTGGAGTGCATTCTCAACAGATGTGTTAGATTGGCTCAATATATCATCGCCTACTGATGAGATGCTGCTGGTAAGTTCCAAGCGCTTTTGAGCACCATAACCTACTACTACCACCTCGTTGAGTTTGTTTGCATTATCAACTAGTGCTATTTCTACCGGTTCCTCGAAATCATATACATCTACATCAAGGGCACGATAGCCTACGTATTCTACACGGAGGGTTAGGGGAGCCTCGACATTTGTCTGGAGTTTAAAGTTACCATCGATATCGGTAACTACACCTTTGCTCTTTTCGCTCTTTA
>Ga0265298_10004427_pt1 | contig 17980 bp, 14 predicted proteins | sample AusTroGonzalo_MG_3_FD_193486 | JGI IMG/M metagenome (GOLD analysis project Ga0265298, IMG submission 193486) | Bovine rumen microbial communities from tropical cattle in Woodstock, Queensland, Australia - Gonzalo_01 | ecosystem: Host-associated > Mammals > Digestive system > Stomach > Rumen ... | reverse complement strand
AGGCGCTTGCCTGCTTCCCTGAAGAGGTCTGGAACAAACTCATGACGGAGACGTTCTACCTCTCCTTCAAGCCGGACGAGAGCTTCGACTCCTACCAGATCCGTATCACGGACGGTTGGTGGACGGCCCAGTGGCGCCCCGACGATCCTTCGCCGAGCAGCACGCCGGACGAGATTATCGACGACGGTGACGGCACTTATCACATCGCGATCAACATCAGTTCCAACCCCGATTACGTGGCGGTGCTGGAAGTACAGCACTTGCTGGTTACCGGTGTCGGATATGTTCCGCTCAAACTCTACTTTCTCGAGTAAGGATAGTTAGTAGATTTGTTTTCCCGGGAGGCTGGCCGTGAGGTCCGCCTCCCTTTTTTTGGGGCTAAATGTATCATAATCAAAATAAAGTGTTAAATTTGTGACATAACCACAAATAACACCTATTTTGAAACATTTTTCGCGCTTTTCTGTCGTTTTTGTAGCCTTTTGCCTGTCGCTTTTTGTTGCAAACGCACAAATGGCCCGGCTTTATACCACAGAATCGAACCTTCCCAACAGTCAGGTTAACCACATTTACCAGGATGGCCGCGGCTTTGTCTGGATTGCCACGGAGAACGGTCTCGCCCGTTTTGACGGACTGGATTTCCAGACCTTCCGGTACCGTCGGGACAAGGCGGACGCCCTGGCCAGCGACCTGGTGCTGACGGTTTTTGAAGACAGCCGCGGAACCCTGTGGGCGGGTACGTCCATGGGCCTGCAGCAGTTCGACAGCGGCAGCCGTTCCTTCCGGACGGTGGACCTTTCGGACCCCGAAGTGCCCGGCTCCAACCAGCACATCCTCTCCATCATGGAGGTCAAGACGGGAATCGGCACGTCGGAACTCTGGGTGGCCTCCTCCCAGCACGGCATCTATATCCTGGATCCGGACACGCATGAACTGAAGACGGAAAGGCGGAACCGAGTCAACGAAAACCTGCCTTCCTCCTTCGTCTATTCCATTTTCCAGGATTCCCGGGGGTGGGTGTGGCTGGCCGGCGAGACGGGCGGCCTGTCCGTCGTGGACGCCGCCACCCTGAAGAACCAGGGCATTACGATGGACGCGAATACGCATATCCGCGCCTTTGCCGAGGAACCCGTCAGCGGGAATATCCTGGTGGCGACGATGAGCGGCCTGTATGTCTATTCGGCCCAGTCGCAGACTATGTCGGTCTCCCGCGATGCGGCGGCGAAGGGCCTTCAGGCCCGCTCCCTCCTCTATAGCAAGGCGCATCAGCGCAGCGGCGGCCGGAGCTTCCTCGTAGGCACGGAAGGCGGCGGCCTGCGCGTGTATGACATGGATACGGACAAGCTGCGCAAGGCCGATATTCCCTCCATCTCCGTGGATATCTCCCGCTGGAAGGTCCATTCCCTGATGGAGGACAAGCAGGGGAACATCTGGGTGGGCGCGTTCCAGACCGGCGTGCTGGTGATTCCCCATTCGATGTACGGCTTCGAGTACATCCGCGCCGACTACGGCTGCGTCTCTTCCATCGCCCGCAACCCCTCCGACGGCTCCATGTGGGTGGGCTCCGACGGCGGCGGCCTCATGCGCATCGGCCCGGACGGCAGCCGCAAGGTGTTCAACGCTTCCAACAGTGCTCTCACCAACGACTCCGTCATGGCCCTGGCCTTCGACCGGCGCGGGACGCTGTGGGTCGCCACCTACCTGGACGGCCTCTTTACCTATACGCCATCCCGCGGCTTCCGCCGTTTCGCCGATGCCGACGCCCTGGGTACCCCCAACCTGGCCTGCCTGGCCTACGACGCCGGGGAAGACCTCATCTATGTGGGTACGTACGGCGCAGGCATGAGCGTCATATCGGCCCTCCAGGGAAAAGTGACGCAGCGGGTGGTGGAGGACATCAACAAGTGGGTGAGCGCCCTCTATATCGACCGGGGAGGCGTCATCTGGCTGGGGACCTTCAATGGCCCCATGTGCTTCAACCCTGCGCTGGGGAGGCTCATCGCCTACAACGAAGGGGACGTCGCCGTCAAGGCCCGTGTCTATTGCATCCATGAGGCGTCGGACGGCCGCATCTGGATCGGCACCGGCGAGGGCCTGAACGCCATCGACCGCACCCGCGGGACCGTCACCGTCTATTCCGAGGCCGACGGTCTCTCCAGCGACGTGGTCGAGGCCATCCGGGAAGCCGGCGACGGGACCCTCTGGATCTCCACTTCCTACGGTCTCAACCGCCTGGACCCCGTCACCGGGGACATCGCCAGCTACTATGCCTACGACGGCCTGCAGGGCAATGAATTCCACTTCGCGGCCAGCTTCAAGGATGCCGACGGAAAACTCTTCTTCGGCGGAACCGGCGGCGTCACGGCGTTCTATCCCCAGATGGTGAACCAGTTCCCGCGCCAGGTCCCTCCGCTGTATTTCAGCCGCCTGACCGTGCTGAACGAAGAGGTACACTACGATGCATCGGCCCAGGACAATATTCTGGACAAGCATATTACGGAAGCGACGAAAATCACCCTCCCGTTCAAGTACAATACCTTTGCGCTGGATTTCTCCGTCCTGGAGTATTCCAATCCCATGAAGATCCGCTACACCTACAAGATGGAACATTTCGACAAGGAGTGGCGCAAACTCCCTGCCGACCTTCACTCGTCCACCTACTCCAACCTGCCTCCGGGCCGGTACAAATTGTATGTGAACGCCTATTTTGACGGAAACTCCCAGGTCTGCTCCACGGCCTCCATCGCCATCCGCGTGCTGCAGCCCTGGTATCTCTCGGGCGTCGCCATCCTTGTCTATACGGTCCTCTTCGGCATCTTCGTCTTCCTGCTGGTCCATTACCTGATGCGCCGCCACGAGATCCGCCGGGAGCAGAAGGTGTCGGAGATCAAGGAGCTCAAACTGAAGATGTTCACCAACATCTCCCACGAGATCCGGACCCCGCTCACCCTGCTGATGTCCCCGCTCAAGCAGATGCGCGAGTCGGAGACGGACCCCCAGCGGAAGGACCTCTACAACCTCATGTACCGAAACTCCCTCCGTATCCTCCGCCTGGTGAACCAGATCATGGATATGCGCAAGGTGGACGAGGGCAAGATGCAGCTGCACTTCCTGGAAACGGACATCGTCTATTTCGTGCGGGATATCATGCAGTCCTTCGACAACATGGCCGTCACGCGCAACATCGACCTCGTCCTCACTCCCGAGGCCGATGTCGTGAACCTCTGGATCGACCAGGGCAACTTTGACAAGATCATCTTCAACCTGCTGTCCAATGCTTTCAAGCATACGCCCGAGGGCGGCCGCATCCAGATCGGCATCTCCACGCCCCAGAAGAACCGCGGCGCCCTGGCTCCGGAAATCCGCTCCCAGGTAGAGATCACCATCACCAACAGCGGCTCCCACATCGAGGATACCCACATGGACAAGGTCTTCGAACGCTTCTTCCAGAGCGACGTGCTGGACGCCCGGACGGGCAGCGGCGTGGGCCTGAGCCTCACCCGGATGCTGGTGGAACTGCACCACGGCGTCATCACGGTCGGCAATACCGAGGACGGCGTCTGCTTCAAGGTGACCATCCCCGTCGGCAGCGCCCACCTCACCGACGAGGAACTGTCGGCCACCTCCCACCACAAGGACCTCTACACCAAGGTGCCCACCTCGGAGGAACTGGTCCACAGTACCGAGGACCTGGCCTTCACCCCGACGGCCGACTCCACCGACAAGGTGCTCAAGTCCAAGCGCAGCGTGGTCATCGTGGACGACGACCCCGAAATCCGCGACTACCTCCTCGCCGAGCTCCGCGCCCTGTACAACGTGAAAACCTTCCCCGGCGCGCAGGAGGCCTGGGCCGATATTTCCGTGACGCAGCCCGACGTCGTGGTCACCGACCTGATGATGACAGGCATGGACGGTCTGGAACTGTGCCGCAGGATCCGTCACAACCCCGTCACCAGCCATATCCCCGTGATCATCCTCACCTCCTCGGCCGACGAGACCAGCCACCTGGAGAGCATTGACAGCGGCGCCGACCGTTTCCTGTCTAAGCCTCTCTCCATCGCGCTCCTGCGCAGTTCCATCGCCCAGGTTATCTCTACCCGTGACACCATGCGGGGCAAGTTCTCCGGCGGCATCCGCTACGACTACGACGAAGTGAAGGTGAACTCCATCGGCGGCGACCTCATGGACCGCGTGATGACCGTGGTGAAGAAGAACCTGGACAATCCGGACTTCGGCGTGGAAGACCTGAGCCGGGAGGTCGGCATGAGCCGCGTCCACATGAACCGCAAGCTCAAGGAGGCGTTGGGCATCTCCCCGTCCAGCCTCATCAAGTCCACCCGCATGAAACAGGCCGCCTACCTGCTGGTCCACGACAAGGTGAACATCTCCGAAATCGCCTACCGCGTGGGCTTCTCCACACCGTCCTATTTCTCCAACTCGTTCCGCAGCTACTTCGGCATGTCCCCGAAGGAATTTGAAACAAAGTATGCGGACGTTATGGACCGCGAAGAACTGGACCGGCTCTTCGAATGAACCGAATTCTTAACAAAATGTATCGAATGTTATAGTCGTGGTTTATTTTTTATAACCACTGAAACATTTTTAGCCCCCTCTCCGGGGGCTTTTGCATAACTTTGCAACTGACATTTGGAACCACAAAGCAAAACATGGAAACATCTAAGACGCAAGAGAAAGGGTTTTATAAACTGAGCTGGATGCAGAGGATCGGTTTTGGCGCCGGAGACATGGCCCAGAACCTGGTTTACCAGACCATCAGCATCTGGTTGCTGTTCTATTATACCAATGTCTTCGGGCTGGCTTCGGAAGTGGCTGCCCTGATGTTTTTCATCGTGCGCTTCATCGACGTGGTGTGGGATCCCGTGGTGGGCGCCATCGTGGATAAGGGCAACCCCCGTTGGGGCAAGTACCGTTCCTGGCTCGTCATGGGCGGCCTCCCGCTCGTCGGCCTGGCCATCCTCTGTTTCTGGAACGGCTTCAGCGGTTCCCTGGTCTATGCATACGTGACCTACGTGGGCATGAGCCTGTGCTACACGCTGGTGAACGTCCCTTACGGCGCCCTGAACGCCTCCCTCACCCGGGATACCCATGAGATTACGGTGCTCACCAGCACCCGTATGTTCATGGCCAACCTGGGCGCCCTCTGTGTGAAATCCCTGCCGCTGATCATCGCCTTCTTCGCCCCCAAGGTGGACGGTGTCGCCGTGTACAACACGCCCGAGGCCGCTCCCGCCTGGTTCAAGACCATGACCATCTTCTCCCTGGCGGCCCTGGTTCTTCTTTTCTTGTGCTTCCGTCAATGCAAAGAGCGCGTGGTGATGGCCCAGAAGGATGCCGCCAGGGTCAAGGTGAGCGACCTGTGGATGGAATTCGTCCGCAACAAGCCGCTTCGCGTGCTGGCCTTCTTCTTCATCACGGCTTTCGCCATGATGAGCGTGGGCAATGCGGCCGACGCCTACTTCATGAATTACAACGTGGGCGCCACCCCGCTGCTGACCACCCTGTTCATGTGGCTGGGGACCATCCCCGCGTTCATCTTCATGCCCCTGGTTCCGGCCATCAAAAAGAAAATCGGCAAGAAGGGAATGTTCTACCTTTTCCTGGGCGTCGCCATCCTGGGCATGATGATGATGTACACCTTCGTCTCCATCCCCGCTACCAAGGATAACTTCGTGCTGCTGTGCATCGCCCAGTTTGTCAAGTCCAGCGGTATCATCACCGCCACCGGCTACATGTGGGCCCTCGTCCCGGAGGTCATCGCCTACGGAGAATATACCACCGGCAAACGCATCGCCGGCATCGTGAACGCCCTCACCGGCATCTTCTTCAAGGCGGGCATGGCTCTCGGCGGCATGGTGCCCGGCCTGGTGCTGGCACTCGTCGGCTTCAAGGCCGATGCCCCCGCGCAGACCCCGCTCGTGCTGCAGGGCATCCTCTCCCTGGTGTGCATCATCCCCGCCATCCTGCTGGTGCTGGCCATGTGGATCATCTCCCACTATGAACTCACCGACGAGCGCATGGACGAAATCAACCGAGAAATAGAAGCAAGATCATAATGAAAAAGACTGTCTTACTGGCAGCCGTCCTCCTGGCTGCCGCCTGTGCTCCGAAGGAGCCTGCCCTGAAGGATGTCTTCAAGGGAAAATTCATCCTGGGCGCCGCGGTCAATGCGGGCCAGATCCGGGAAACCGACGCGAAGGGAGACTCCGTCCTCTTCCGCCACTTCGGAGCCATCGAACCGGAGAACTGCCTCAAGAGCATGGAAATCATGCCGGTCTTCGGGCAGTACGACTGGACCCTGGCCGACCAGTACGTCTCTTTTGGCCAGCAGCATGGCCTGGACGTTTTCGGCCACTGCCTCATCTGGCACTCCCAGCTCACCCCCGACTTCTGCTATGACAAGGACGGGAACCTGGTGACGCCCGAGGTGCTCAAGGAGCGCATGAAACAGCACATCACCACCGTAGTCACCCGTTACAAGGGCCGCATCAAAGGCTGGGACGTGGTGAACGAAGCCATCATGGAGGACGGCAGCTACCGCAACAGCCTCTTCTACCAGATCCTGGGGGAGGAGTTCATCCCCTGGGCCTTCCAATGCGCCCACGAAGCCGATCCCGACTGCGAACTGTACTACAACGACTACTCCATGCACGAGCCCGCCAAGCTGGAGACCGTGCTGGCTCTGGCCAAGAAGCTGCAGGAGCGCGGCATCCGCATCGACGCCCTCGGCTTCCAGGCCCATCTGGGCATGGACTATCCGGACCTGGACCTGTACGAGAGCTTCATCCGCCGCGTAAAGGACGAGACCGGCCTGGACGTGTGTATCACCGAACTGGACATGAGCATCCTTCCCACCATCACCCGCAGCGCCGACGTCTCCATGACGCGCGCGGACTGGGAGCATGTCCTGAACCCCTGGCCCGACGGCATCCCCGCCGAGGTGCAGGAAGCCTGGAACGCCCGCATGGGCGCCTTCCTGGATATGTTCCTGAGGAATGCCGATGTCATCCGCCGCGTCAATGTCTGGGGCGTGAGCGACGGCGACAGCTGGAAGAATGGCTGGCCCATCCCCGGACGGCAGGACGCCGCCCTGTGGATCGGCCGCGACTATCAACTAAAACCTTTCCTTGAAAAGTATGTCAGATAAGACTCCCAAGCGCTATCTGGTCCCCGGGGACTACATGGCCGACCCTTCCGTCCACATCTTTGACGGAAAGCTCTACATCTATCCCTCCCACGACCGGGAGTCCGGCATTCCCGAGGACGACTTCGGGAGCCACTTCGACATGAAGGACTATCATGTAATCCGGCTGGATGGCCCCGATCCCATGTCCTCTCCGGTGCAGGACTGCGGTGTTATCCTCCGCCTCGAGGATATTCCCTGGGCGGGGCGCCAGCTCTGGGATTGCGACGTGGCCCGGAAAAACGGCAAGTACTACCTGTATTTCCCGGCCAAAGACAAAAATGACATCTTCCGCTTCGGTGTAGCAGTGGCCGACAAGCCGGAAGGCCCGTTCATTCCCCAGCCCGCACCTATGATGGGCAGCTATTCCATCGACGTGTGCGTGCTGGAGGATGGAGGGGAGTACTATTTCTACTTCGGCGGTATCTGGGGCGGCCAGCTGCAGCGCTACCGGGACAACAAGGCCCTGGACACGGGCTCGACCTTCCCGGCCGATGGCGAACCTGCCATCCCTCCCCGTGTGGCCCGCCTGCGGGACGACATGCTGGAATTCGCCGAGGCACCCCGCCCGGTGGTCATCCTGGACTCCGACGGCAAGCCGCTGACGGCAGGGGACAACACCCGCCGTTTCTTCGAAGCCAGCTGGGTACATAAATATAATGGGAAATACTACTTCAGCTATTCCACCGGTGACACGCATTACCTGTGCTATGCCATCGGCGATAATCCATACGGGCCGTTCACATACATGGGACGCCTCCTGACGCCGGTCGTCGGCTGGACCACGCACCATAGCATCGTGGAGTACGGCGGCAAGTGGTGGCTCTTCCATCACGACAGCGTCCCTTCCGGCGGAAGGACCTGGCTCCGCAGCCTTAAGGTATGTGAACTGAAATACAATCCCGACGGCACAATTACTACCATGGAGGGATTGGATTGATTGGGTAAATGGTTAGTTATTGTATTGTTTTGTGTGTGCGCGTCCCCCTGTGAAGGATGACGCGCATTTTTATTTCCACGCGCCGTCCTGCAGGAAGCAGGTGCGGTCGCACAGGCGGGCCAGCTCGTTGTCGTGGGTGACGATGACGACGGTCTGGCCTCTGTCCTTGCGGATGTCCAGCAGAAGCTGGTGGATTTCGTCCTTGGTGCGGGTGTCCAGGTTGCCGGTGGGTTCATCGGCAAAGAGGATGGCGGGGGTGTTGATGAGGGCGCGGGCGATGGCGACACGCTGCTGCTCGCCGCCGGAGAGCTCCGAGGGCTTGTGCGTGGCGCGTCCGGCCAGGCCGACGGCTTCCAGCAGTTCATCGGCCTTCTTCCTGGCCTCTTTCGTGGCGGCGCCGCCGATGAGGGCGGGCATCATCACGTTCTCCTCGGCGGTGAATTCCGGCAGCAGGTGATGGGCCTGGAACACGAAGCCGATGCGGCGGTTGCGGAAGGTGGAGAGGGCGTTTCCGCTCAGGCGCAGCACGTCGGTGCCGTCGATCAGCAGCGAACCGCTGTCCGGAGTGAGCAGGGTGCCCAGGATTTGGAGCAGGGTGGACTTGCCGGCGCCCGAGGCGCCCATGATGGCGACGACCTCTGCTTTATCTATGGAGAAATCGACGCCTTTGAGTACATCAAGGGCGCCGAAAGATTTACGGATTTGTTGTGCTTGGATCATTGCTGCTGGGGACGCTGTCCGAATCCGGGCTTGTTACCGGGACCTTTGGGATGGCCTCCCTGGCCCAGCCGGCTGATCTGCTGGTGACGGAATTTCTCTTCGGCCAGGACCAGCTTGGCCACTTTCTCTACGGGGAGCACCTTCTTGAAGCGGGCGATGGACTCGGATTCCAGTTTCTCGGCTTCCTTCTTGGCGTTGATATACTGGTCCAGGAGTTTGTTTACATCGGCCCCATCGATGCCTTCGGAAAGGGCCTTGAAGGCTTCTCCGCTGGCCTTGAAGGCTTCCCGGCGCTTGTTTTGCACGTCGTTGTATACGGGCCAGAAGGCCTGGGCCTCGGCTTCGGTGAGATTCAGTTCATTGGTGATGAAGGCCACTTGTTCGGCGCGGACCTTTTCTCTCCACTGGTCGGCCCCTTTCTTCTTATTGTTGGGCTGGGCAATGGCCACGGCGCTCACGAGCGTCAGGGCGCAAAGTACACTAATAAGCTTCTTCATCGCTTAACATGTTTAATTGTTCGACAGAAATGTTGCTGGCCAGAAGATAGCTCCGGATATCGTCTTCGGTGAGTTCCTCCGTTTCCTTGAGCTCTACCAGCCCGTCGGGATCCAGTGACTGGGCCAGATAGGAAACGTAGTCCCAACCATACTCCTCCGTTGCTGCAGGCTTGCGGAAAATGAGACTGCCGACAGCTACGAGAAGGGCCAGGGAAGCGGCATAGGCCACATACGGGGCCAGCCTGCGCACGCCGTGGGGCGCGGCCGGCTGCATCTCCTGTGTGGGGATCTGCTGCAGACGCTTCTCCAGGTTCTGGAAGTAGCCGTCGGGGACGGATATGGGGTTTCTTTTGGTCATAACTGCTTACTTTGACACCTCTGCATCCGAAAGGTTTAATTGGATTTTTTCTTTCGCTATGTGATAGGATGCCTTGAGGGCGCCCACCGACGTCCCGGTGATGGCCGATATCTCCTCGTAGCTGAGTTCGTCCCACCAGCGCATGATGAAAACCTGGCGCTGTTTCTCCGGCAGGCGGGCGATGGCCTTGGCGGTTTCACGCTCGGCCTCGGTGCCGTTGAAGAAAGGATCGGCCTGCACCTTCTGGACGGCGACGTCGTCGGGGGAGGCGAAGTGCAGCAGCGCCCGCACCTTTTCCTTGCGGAGGTAGTTGAGGGTTTCGTTCGTGGCGATGCGCCACACCCAGGTATAGAGCTGCGCCTCCCCCCGGAAGGTGGGAAGCGCAGTCCATATTTTAAGGAAGATTTCCTGGAGCAGGTCGTCGGCGTCCTCGTGGGAGCCCACCATACGGCGTACGTGCCAATACAACCTTTCGGAGTACTGCTTTACGATGCTGTTGAATACCTGCTCAAGTCCTTCCATTTATTTGCGGGCGATGGCCTTCTTGGCGGCTTCCGCGATATGGGGAGCGTCCAGGCCGTACGCGGCCATTAGTGCAGAAGGTGTGCCAGACTGGCCGAACTTGTCCTCGCCGTTGACGAATTCCACCGGAGTGGGGCAGGACTTGGCCAGGCAGGATGCGACCGCTTCGCCCAGACCGCCGGCCATGTTGTGCTCTTCGGCCACGACGATGGCGCCGGTCTTTTTGGCCGATGCGATGATGGCCTCTTCGTCCAGGGGCTTGATGCTGGCGATGTCGATGACCTCGGCGCTGATGCCTTCGGCCTCAAGGGCCTCGGCGGCCTGCAGGGCCTCCCACACGGTGTGACCGGTGGCGATGAGGGTGACATCCTTGCCTTCATTCATCATGACGGCCTTGCCGATGACGAAGGGCTCGTCGGGATCCGTGAAGTTGGGAACGGAGGGACGGCCGAAGCGCAGGTACACGGGACCGTCGTACTTGGCGGCGGCGACGGTGGCCTGCAGGGTCTGGTTGTAGTCGCAGGGGTTGAGGACCACCATGCCGGGAAGGGCGCGCATCAGGGCGATGTCTTCCATGGTCTGGTGGGTGGCGCCGTCCTCGCCCAGCGTAATGCCGGCGTGGGAGGAGGCGATCTTTACGTTGGTGCTGCCATAGGCCACTTCCTGACGGACCTGGTCGTACACGCGGCCGGTGACGAACTCGGCGAAGGAGCCGATGAAGGGGACCTTGCCGGTGATGGCGAGACCGGCGGCGGCGCCTACCATGTTGGCCTCGGCGATACCGCACTGGAAGAAGCGTTCCGGGAATTCGGCCGCGAAGGCGTCCATCTTCAGGGAACCCTTGAGGTCTGCCGTGAGGGCGACTACGTTAGGGTCTGCCTTGCCGGCGATCAGAAGACCTGCACCGAAACCGCTGCGGGTATCTTTCTTACCTGTATCGATATATTTCTTCATATTAAAAATCTCCTAAGGGGGTTTCACCTAACTGCTTGAGGGCGTCTTCCAGCTGCTCGGGCTTGGGAACGGAGCCGTGCCACTTGTGGGTGCCGGCCATGAAGTCCACGCCGTGACCCATCTCGCTCTTGAACAGGATCATGGTGGGGACGCCGCTGCCCTTGCCGGCCTTGGCCAGCTCGTAGGCCTTGCCGATGGCGTCGAAGTCATGGGCGTCGGCCACGATCACGCGCCAGCCCCAGGCTTCCCACTTGGCGGCCAGGTCTCCTTCGCCGGCGACCTCTTCCACGGGGCCGTCAATCTGCTTGCCGTTCCAGTCGGTCATGGCGATGAGGTTGTCCAGCTTCTGATAGACGGCGAACATGCCGGCTTCCCAGATCTGGCCTTCCTCGCTTTCGCCGTCACCGCAGAGGCAGAAGACGAAGTGGTCGTCCTTGTCCAGTTTCTTGCCGAGGGCCAGGCCGCAGGCGGCGCTCAGGCCCTGTCCCAGGGAACCGGAAGCCTGGTACACGCCCGGAAGTCCCTTGCGGACGGAGGGGTGTCCCTGCAGGCGGGTGCCCATCTGGCGGAAGCTGGCGAGCTCGCTTACCGGGAAGTAACCGGTGCGGGCCAGGAGAGAATAATAGACGGGAGTCATATGACCGGCGCTCAGGATGAACATATCCTGACCCTTTCCGTCGCGGGTCCAGGTGGCGGGGTCATGCTGCATTTCGTTAAAGTACAGGGCGGTGAGCAGGTCCGTGGAGGACATGGATCCGCCGGGGTGTCCGGATTTGGCCATGCACACCATGCGGAGGATATCCCTCCTTACCTGTGTAGCAATGGTTTGGAGTTCTTGCGTAGATTTAGCCATGATGATAGGTTATATTGTCCACAAAATTACACATTTTGCCCCGAATAATCAACCCTATTTCACGCGCCCGTACCTGGAATCTCCCATCCCGCTGCGCGAACTGGTGGTTTTTTGCTAACTTTGTGTTATGAAATTCAAAGCTGCAATCCAATCTATGCGCCTGCGCACGCTGCCTCTTTCGATGGCCGGCGTGCTGCTGGGTATCCTGCTGGCCGTGGCCGACTGGAAAGTTGATGTCTGGACGGCCGTCCTGATCGTGATCACCACGGTGTGCCTGCAAATATTGTCCAACCTGTCCAACGAGCTGGGGGACGTCCTGCGCGGGACGGACACGGCCGAAAGGGTCGGCCCGCAGTACGGCCTCAATTCCGGGGCGCTGAGCGTCGCGGACATGAAAAGGCTCATCGGCCTGTTTGTCGTCCTCTGCATTGTTTTCGGCACGCTCATGACCTGGCGCGCTTTCGGTACCCTCTGGGACATGACTCCCATCCTGGTGCTGATGCTGGGCGCCGCCGCCATCATGGGTGCCATGAAATATACGCTGGGGCATAACCCTTACGGCTACCGGGCCAAGGGAGACTTCTATGTATTCCTGTTCTTCGGCCTTGTGTCCGTGATGGGCGCCTATTTCGTCTGCACCCAGGGTATCGGCCTGCACTGGAAGTTGCTTCTGCCCGCTGCCGGCGTGGGCTGCTTCAGCGTGGGCGTCCTCAATGTGAACAACATCCGCGACATGAAAACGGACGTGGCCAACCGCGTCACCGTCGCTATCAAGCTGGGAACTCATCGTGCGCGCATTTATCAGACGGTGCTTATCGTCCTGGGATGGGTTTGCATGGCGGCCTACTGCCTGTTGTGTTGGCCTTCCCTCTGGCACTGGATGTGGGTGGTCACCCTGCCGCTTTACATCCTGCACCTGAGAGGCATCTGGACACGGGAAGACCGTGCGCTGGATCCCATGCTGCCCCTTCTGGTCATGTCCACTTTCGCCCTGTGTCTTCTCTTCGGCCTGGGCTTCTGCCTCTTTCTGATCTAACGTTTTGCGCAGACTCCAAACGGGGTGGGTTTTGCAAAATCGGGGCAAAATGCGTACTTTTGAAGGCTGAAATAGATTTCATGAAGAACATTCGCAATTTTTGCATCATCGCACATATTGACCATGGTAAATCTACCCTGGCAGACCGTCTGCTGGAGCTCACGCAAACGCTGAGCGCCCGCGAGATGGAGAACCAGGTGCTGGACGACATGGACCTGGAGAAAGAGAAGGGAATCACGATCAAGAGCCACGCCATCCAGATGGATTACGTGCGGGACGGGCAGAAGTATCGCCTGAACCTGATCGACACGCCCGGCCACGTGGACTTCTCCTACGAAGTGTCGCGTTCCATCGCTTCCTGCGAGGGAGCCCTGCTGGTGGTGGATGCCTCCCAGGGTATTCAGGCCCAGACCATCTCCAACCTGTACCAGGCCATCGACCATAACCTGGAAATCATTCCGGTGCTGAACAAGATCGACATGGACAGCGCCCAGCCGGACGTGGTGCAGGACCAGGTGTGCGACCTGCTGGGCTGTGAGCCCGAGGACGTGCTGCGGGTATCGGCCCGTACGGGTATGGGCGTGCAGGCTGTGCTGGACGCCATCGTGGACAAGGTTCCCGCCCCGAAGGGAGACCCCGAGCAGCCGCTCCAGGCCCTCATCTTCGACTCCGTCTTCAATCCCTTCCGCGGCATCATCGCCTACTTCAAGGTGGTGAACGGCAGCCTCAGGACCGGAGACAAGGTGAAGTTCTTCTCCACCGGCAACGAGTACGAGGCCGAGGAAGTGGGCAACCTCAAACTGAAACTGAACCCCACCGGCGAAGTCAGGGCCGGTGACGTAGGTTATATCATCACGGGCATCAAGGCCGCCGTCGAGGTGAAAGTGGGCGACACCATCACCCACGTGGAAGAGCCTTGCAAGGAAGCCATCGCCGGCTTCGAGGAAGTGAAGCCGATGGTGTTCGCCGGCCTGTATCCGGTGGATGCCTCCAAGTTCGAGGAACTGCGCGCCACGCTGGAGAAGTTCCAGCTGAACGACGCCTCCTTCACCTATGAGCCCGAGAGCTCCCTGGCCCTGGGCTTCGGCTTCCGCTGCGGCTTCCTGGGTCTGCTGCACCTGGAAATCGTGCAGGAGCGCCTGTTCCGTGAGTTCAACATGGACGTGATCACCACCGTCCCCAACGTATCCTATAAGGTATATACGACCAAGGGAGAAGTGATCGACGTGCACAACCCCTCCGGCCTCCCGGCCCCGTCGGTGATCGACCATATCGAGGAGCCTTACATCCGCGCCCAGATCATCACCAAGAGCGACTTCTACGGTCCCATCATGAAACTGTGCATGGAGAAGCGCGGAACGCTCATCGGCCAGCACTATATTACTACGGACCGCGTGGAGCTCAACTACGACCTGCCGCTTTCGGAAGTTGTCTTCGACTTCTACGACAAGCTCAAGTCCATCTCCAAGGGTTACGCCTCCTTCGACTACCATGTGACCGACTTCCGCCCGGCCCGCCTGGTGAAGCTGGATATCCTCCTGAACGGAGATCCGGCCGATGCCCTGAGCACCCTCATCCACGAGGATCACGCCTATGATTTCGGCCGGAAGATCTGCCTGAAACTGAAGGACCTCATCCCCCGTCAGCAGTTCGACATCGCCGTCCAGGCCGCCATCGGCGCAAAGATCATCGCCCGCGAGACTGTGCGCCAGGTGCGCAAGGACGTGACGGCCAAGTGCTACGGCGGCGACGTCACCCGTAAGCGCAAACTGCTGGAAAAGCAGAAGGAAGGCAAGAAGCGCATGCGTCAGATCGGCACCGTGCAGGTGCCCCAGAGCGCCTTTATGGCAGTCCTTAAACTCGACTAGGATGAGAACGATTTCCCGCACATTCTACAAGATGCAGGTGGTGACCATGTTCATCGTGGCCGTCCCCCTGTTCTTCTTCCTCTTCGTACTGGCGTACAAGCCGTTCCAGATGGATGAATTCCTTGCAGTGAATGCGGGCCGATACACCCTGAACCTCATCGTGTGCACGCTCATCGTCCTGGGCGTGATCACGCTGTCCAGGATCCTGCTGTTCCTGCTTCGCCACAAGATTGACCTGAACTGGCCCCTGTACCTGCTCTGGTGCGTGGGCGAAGTGGTGATCTGCGGCCTCTTCATGTCCATCCCGATGGGAATCGGCTGGGGAGGGGAGCGGGCCTATTTCTCCGTGATGTCCCTCTGCGTGCTTTATATGGCCGGCATCCTGGTGTTCCCGCTGTCCGCCCTCTCGTGCGGCATCCAGCTGTACGTCCTGGCCAAGCAGGCCAACCGGAGCGTCGTCCCCGATGAGAAAACCCTCATCCGCTTCTACGACGACCAGAAGCGCCTCAAACTGGTCGTGTCCTCCGAGGCCGTCCTTTATATAGAGGCCGAGGACAACTACGTCCACGTGGTTCACCTGGACAACGGCAAGATCAAGGAATTCATCCTGCGCTCGTCGATGCGCTCCCTGGAAGACATCCTCCAGCGCCACGGCCTGGTCCGCTGCCACCGTTCCTACTTCCTGAACGCCGCGCACGTAGGCCTCCTGAAGAAGGATGCGAACGGTTACGCCCTCGCCCAGCTGGATCAGGAAGGTGCCAAGGAGATCCCTGTTTCCAAGCGCTATTATCAGGCGGTTACAGCGCTCCTGTAACTTATACTTTACTTAGTAAAAATATTTATTTGATTGCGGTTTGTTACTTTTATTGGTTTTGACAATAAAAGGTCGTAACTTTGCAGCGGACAATGAGGGAAACTTCGTGTCCAATTGTTAAGTTCGTTTTATATACTCGGGCGATTCTCTTGGGGAGGAGAATCGCCTTTTTATATAGGGGGCTCCGCCCCCTCATACACCCCTGCGGCCTTTTCGCCCTCTACGACTTTGCTGGCGCAAAGTCCCGGGCCCGGCCGGCGCCCTGCAGGGCGCTACTCTGTTCTGGTGAAAACTGCATTATTCCTTATTCAAATGAGGATTCTTTTGAAAAATTGCGATAATTATCGTATATTTGCACGTTTTAGAGTGAAAGATATTAACCTAACATTAGATTTATGGCAGAGATAAAGAAAAGAGTCTATCGTTTCGGCGGTAAGCACGCCGAGGGCGATGGAAAAATGAGAGAGCTGCTGGGTGGTAAAGGTGCCAACCTGGCCGAGATGAATCTCCTGGGAATGCCTGTTCCCGCCGGCTTTACGATTACGACGGAATGCTGCACTGAATATTATCGTCTTGGCGGTGGCTACACCCCCGAGCTTCGCAAGGAAGTTGCCGAGGCTCTCGAGGCCACCGAGAAGATCATGGGTAAGAAGTTCGGCGACCCGAACGACCCGCTCCTGGTGAGCTGCCGTTCCGGCGCACGTAGCTCCATGCCCGGTATGATGGACACCATCCTGAACATCGGCCTTTGCTCCGCTACCATCCCCGGTATGATCAAGAAGACGGGCAACCCCCGTTTTGTGTACGACGCTTACCGTCGTCTGATCATGATGTACTCCGACGTTGTGATGGAGAAGGCAGAAGGCATCGAGCCTGAGGACGGTCAGGGTATCCGTCAGCAGCTGGACCGCATGATGGAGGAAGTCAAGAAGGCCAACGGTTACAAGAGCGACACCGAGCTCACCGCCGACCAGCTGAAAGACCTCGCCGAGGCTTTCAAGGTCCGCATCAAGGAAGTGCTGGGTGTTGAATTCCCGGACGATGCCCAGGCTCAGCTCTGGGGTTCCATCGGCGGCGTGTTCAAGAGCTGGAATGGCAAGCGCGCTATCCGTTACCGTCAGATCGAGCACATTCCCGATGACTGGGGTACTGCCGTGAACGTGCAGTCCATGGTGTTCGGTAACATGGGTGAGACCTCCGCTACCGGTGTGGCTTTCTCCCGTAACCCTGCCAACGGTGACAACAAGTTCTATGGTGAGTGGCTCATTAACGCCCAGGGTGAAGACGTGGTTGCCGGTATCCGCACCCCGAACCCCCTGAACGAAGCTACCAAGAGCGAAAAGAACAAGAATCTGGCATCCCTGGAAACCGCTATGCCGGAAGTATATAAGGAACTGGATGACATCCGCAAGCGTCTGGAGGACCACTTCCAGGATATGCAGGACATCGAGTTCACCATCCAGGAAGGCAAGCTCTGGATGCTGCAGTGCCGTATCGGCAAGCGCACCGGCCTGGCTGCCCTCCAGATGGCCGTAGATATGGTTGAGGAAGGCCTCATCGACGAGAAGACCGCCGTGATGCGTGTGGCTCCCGCCCAGCTGGACGAGGTGCTCCACCCGATCTTGGATCCCTCTTCCGAGAAGAAGGCCGCCGTCCTGGCCCAGGGTCTGCCCGCTTCCCCGGGTGGTGCCGTAGGTCAGATCGTGTTCACCTCCGAGGATGCCATCAAGTTCGCCTCCGAAGGCAAGAAGTGCATCCTGGTCCGTGAAGAGACCTCCCCTGAAGACATCGACGGTATGCACGCCTCCGTGGGTATCCTCACCGAGCGCGGTGGCATGACCTCCCACGCCGCCCTCGTGGCCCGTGGTTGGGGTAAGTGCTGCATCGTCGGCTGCGACGCCATCAAGATCAACTTCAAGGACAAGACTGTCACCTTCAACGGTGGCAAGGCATACAAGGAAGGCGAGTGGCTGTCCCTGAACGGTGCCAAGGGTCTGGTTTACGAAGGTGCCATCGAAACCATGGACGCCTCCGAGAACCCGCTCTTCGCCAAGTTCATGGCCATGTGCGACAAGTTCCGCAAGCTGGGTATCCGTACCAACGCCGATACGCCGGAAGATGCCGCCCGCGCCCTCAAGTTCGGCGCCCAGGGTATCGGCCTGTTCCGTATCGAGCACATGTTCTACGGCCGCAACAGCGAACTCCCGCTGTCCAAGC
>Ga0265298_10004426_pt1 | contig 17988 bp, 23 predicted proteins | sample AusTroGonzalo_MG_3_FD_193486 | JGI IMG/M metagenome (GOLD analysis project Ga0265298, IMG submission 193486) | Bovine rumen microbial communities from tropical cattle in Woodstock, Queensland, Australia - Gonzalo_01 | ecosystem: Host-associated > Mammals > Digestive system > Stomach > Rumen ... | reverse complement strand
CGGGCCTTCGTTTTTCTCCACGATAATCATGCGATAATACCTCCAATCACAATGTACTCAACAACGGCAGACGATGCGCTGCCGGTGTAAGCCAGTTTAAATCCGTTGACCTGTTTGTCGGAGACCACGACTTCGCCGGGATTTCCGACCGCAGTCTTGATCTGGGCAATGACCGCGTACTTGGTGTTTTTCTGGTTTGTGGCCAGAGCTACGGTCTGCTGGCTGTTATTGAACGGGTAGGACGCCGTATTGGTCAGCGACTTTTCGCCGTTTTCACAGACAGGCGCGTCGGCTTCGTTCTGCCATTTGTGCTGCCGGAAAGCGTTCAGCAGGATGGAAAAGGCGATATCCTTGTCCAGGTTCTCATCGTCAACGCCTTTGGCAAGCGCTGCCAGATCCTCCTGGAGCTCTGTGACATCGCCGGTGATTCCTGAGAGCAGCTGATCGGCATACGCCATGGCTTTTTTCAGCGTAAGGAGATCCATGCCTTACACCTCCCGCCACACGTCATCCGGTCCCAGCAGATAGGTTTTGCTCAGATCCTGCAGATATGCGATGCTTCCGGCTGATGCCCTGTTTTCCACAGGACTTGAGCTTTTCGGAAGGTTCGCCACATCAGCAGCAGCGGTGATGATGAACTCGCGGTAATACTCGTCCCGGCCGGGACCTCCGCGGACTACCTGCTTAATCATCTGTCAAAACCTCCAATCACCGCGTATGTGACCTTCACACTGGAAGCGCTCCCGGTGAATGCCATCTTGAAGCCGTTGGTCTGCCGTTCCGAGACTTCAATGTCTCCAGCGGGACCGCCTGTCGCTTCCACCTTGATCACTTCCACAATGTAGTTCAGGTTGTCCCTCGTGATCGTCAGCGGAACCGTCACGATGGAGTTATTGAACGGGAACTCCTGAGTGTTCGTCAGGGTCTTCACGCCGGTTTCCTGGTCGGTAGCCTTTTCAAGGGCTTCGATCCGCCAAAGATTATGGCGCTGCGCGAGCAGGATCTGCTGTGCGCCGACATGGGCGTCCAGGATCCCTTGCTCCATATTGTTGAAGTTGGCTGCGTTCTGGGGCGTGCCTTCAACATACACTTCACCCCTGACCTTAGTATGGGTGATCGTACCGTCAGGATTCGCGGACTCCGTATACCGGTTCTCGTACTGATCGGTTTCGTCCACCCAGTTTGTCCAGATGTACATCAGCTTTCCTCCTCCGTGATTTCAAAGTCAAACCACTGCAGCAGGTTCGTATCCGCTGTTTCGATCACCACGTTGACGGATTTAACGGCCCAGACCTGATTATCCATATTTATCAGCCGGACGCCGGTGATCGTTGTGGCGACTCCCGGAGAAATCTGCACCTTAATCCGGGCAATGCCCGTATTGGTGACTTCTTTGCTCACAAGAGCCGCATCGTACCAGGAGCCGCCCCGCTGGTACTGTGCTTTGTAGATCCGCTTGACAATGTAGTTCCGCAGATCACTGAAGGCTGCAGCTTGCAACATGGTCTATCACCTCCCTTAGAATAGTGAATTGAGCGACGTTCCGCATTTCCGGATGCCGTAGCCGACAGAAACGGAGGAAGCTTCGACTTCCATGCCGCCGTCAGCCCGATCCCCATGAGTCGAATAATCCGGATGCGTTCCGGCGGTCACCATTCCGGTAACAGGAACGTGATACTTCGGACTTCCGGATTCGGACTCAATCACGATATCCTCATAGGACTTATCGCCGTGAGTGGAAACCCGGGGGATCGTACCGGCAGAGGGAACGTGGTATTTGGTGTTCCATTTGTCGGTCTTGATGACGATGCCGCACCGGATTCTCAGAATGGGATATCCGTCAATGTGCGCCCGGACCGGCTTGAAGATGTCGATCATCCGGACCGCTTTGTTGAACGGAACCGTTCCTTGCGTATCCAGGCTCAGAAGAACCCGGAAATATCCAGGATCGCCACCCCATTCGTACCATTCCTCAACGATGGTATTGGGCCATACAGACTGCAGAGCTGTTTCGACCGCTGCCACGGTTCCGAGTCTTTCCCGGACGTGCCAGTTGGTTTTGATCTGCCGGCGCTTCGATTCGATGGGACCATCGTAATCGTACCAGTCCACCTTGCAGTCCTTGGCCAGAATATCCAGGAGACTTTCATCCAGCTCATCAATGTTCTGGAAGATCGCAGGTGACCCCACATTCACCGCGTTGTCTCCGAGTATCCAGCCGATCAGCTTCGCCAGGTCATACATGCCCTTGTCCCGGGCCAGTACGCCAGGCAGCACGCTGAGCATGCTTTCCTGAGTGATTCCCTTACTCATCTTCATAGCCCCCATTCGTGAGGGTTACGGTGCCGATCTTGGCCAGCTGCGGAATGTAGTCCTCCGGATCTGCCGTGTTCGGATCCTCGACTGTTCCGTTCTTCAGCACGGTGTAGGTCGGGGAAGTGATCACGGTCCGCTTTGCGCCGGCGTCAATCACCAACTGGTTCAGTTTGGAAGGGTTGATGTCCCGCCCGATCCGTCCGTTCTCCCAGGCGATGAATTCCTGCACGGCGGCTTCCACGTTCGCCTGGATCGTCGCGGCGCTTTCGGTGGAATCACGGCTCAGGTAATAGGTCATCGTGATGTTGTACGTGACTTCCTCCGCGTCCTCCACGCTGACCTGATCCGTCAGCGGCCGGATTTCCTCATCGTTGCAGGCTGCCAAGATCGCGGCCTTCATCTCGGAGGATGCCAGGCTGCCGTCCTTCATGACTGCGTATATGTTCACGACACAGGGAGACGGGGAATTGACCACGATGTCCCGGATATCGGTGGACACGCTCTTCGCGTAATACTCATATGCTCCTCTGGCGCCTGCCGATGTATAGGCATCCTGGCCGAGCAGCAGCAGGTCATAGAACTCATCGTCCGTGGGAACATCGCTCCCGCCGTCCGACATCGTGGTATTGGTCACGCTGGTATAGTACGCGAACAGGTCTACACAGGTGCTCAGCTGCCCGGCTTCGTACCCGTTCCCAATGGTGCCGGCGGTCTCGCAGGTAGCGGACACCGTAACCGTGGTTTCCCCGGGCGTAACGTACACATCCTCGTCGGTTACGAACACGATCGAGTGATCCGTTGTCGTAACCCGTGTGCCCACCGGAACGAGCACTGAGAAGGTTTGCTCTTCGGAGATGGTGAACTCGAGTGTGACGTGCGCCGGTTTGGCCGCAGGGCGCTCCTTGATAAAGAAGATCTGCGCCAGGTTGTCCAGGCCGGTACCGACCGCCTTGCTCGGGATGTTCTGATTCCCGGCGAAGTTGATCTGTTCGGCCAGCAGCACCATGGCAGCGGATACCCACTGGATGAACAGCTTCTCCGGGCTGGCCGGGTGCACCGTGCGCTGGGTAATTTCCTCATACTTCGCGGTCAGCTTCTCCACCATGGTCTGCGGATCGGCGTTCACGAAGATGTACGGTGTCGTATCCCTACTCAATGTCGCTCACCTCCAGAACAGGATTCAGGATTCCCTGCATGGCTTCCAGCTCGTTCCGCTCAAACCGGATGTTCTCCAGCTGCACGTCCGGCATGTACCGCCGCAGGGCTTCGGTGATCGCCAGCGTCATGGCTGTCTGCGCCGCGTTCACCGGCATGTGCAGATATTCGTTGCTGACGCCGAAGTCCCGGTACAGAGGGCATTCGCCCTGGATCGTGCAGATCAGGATGTAAAGCTCCTGGACCTTCGCTTCCGTTTCTGTCTTCGGGGCAAGCGTCAGCTCGCGCTTCTGCCGTGTGTCAATGATGATCATGCCCGTGGCCCCCTCTCTATGGATCTTCCTTCAGGCTGATCGATGCCTTGTACTCTCCCGGCGTACCGTCCTTGTAAAAGAATTCCGTGTTGAACGTCAGGCTCTCAATGACCCATCTGTTCCGGAGCGGCCAGGTGCCGAGGACGAATACCATGGATTTGCCTTTTTCCATCAGATCTGTCAGCTTCTTCCTCCATGTCTCCGGATTCTCTCCGAACCATGCGGAAAACATCGCTTCAAAGGTGATGGTCTCCGGTTCCGAACCGGTAAACTCAATGATGCCTTTCTTGGCCACCAGCTTATGGGTGGCGAAGTTGGCCTTGTTGGACCGTGACAGGTTTTTGATGGTCCGGTAGGTTTCACTGGACACCTCAAACGTCACGTCTCCGAGCATTCCGGTAATCATCTGATACACCCCACAATATATCCGTGACTGTCACTCCCGGAGGGGAAAAGGCAGATCGCACGGTCATTGATGCGCGGCCACCACTGCAGGTACGGGATCTCGGTCTCGTTCCATACAATGCTGTGGCGGTGCGAGCCGTCCCAGTCCGTCTCATCGCCGGTCAGGTTCCCGCCGAGGGAGTCTAAGATATCGCCCCACTTTTCAGCGATATGGTGCTTATGGGTCGAATACTGCGTGTTCCATGTATGCGTCATCTTCCAGACCGGGGTCTGAGCGATCTGCAGCCAGTCGCTGATGATGCCCTGGGAAGTGAACCGCACCCGGGCCTTGTTTCCTTTGACGTCCACCACCGTGCCGATCCGGACGATCTCGCCGTGGCCCATGGTGTAATCATCGTATCCCTTGCCGGAGTGCTGGCTCACATCGCCGCCGACCTTGATTTCAGTGGTGTACCCGCTGGAGGAAAGCTTGTGCTTCACGCACTTGATCGGATGCTTTCCGTCCCAGTAGCCAAAGCCCACCAGGTCAACGTTCTGTCCGGCCATCAGGCCGGGATTGCCCGGCATGGTGAACGTGGCGCACTCGCCGAACTCGTTCTTCAGCCGGAGCTCCTGCGCGGCGATTTCCTGCGCTTCGCCAGAGCTTTCGACCCGCCGGTTGGTGATCACCAGCTGGTTGTGTTCGCTGTTGTCCGCGTACTTCTCGGACTGTGCCGATCCGGTGATCAGGCCCTTGTCCGGATGCGCGTAGCGCACCAGGCAGGAGTCATAGGAGATATCCCGCGATCCGCATTCAAGGCTCCATTTCGTGTAGGACCCGTCATTGAACCGGATCGTCATTACGCTTGCCGCCCGGGCGTAGGCCGAACTGTCCATCAGGATCATCTGCATGTCGCAGATCTTCAGGCAGATACCGGCTTCCCGGCACAGAGCGCGGAGGAAGGCAAGGTCTGCCATTTCGTCCTGCTCGCGCCGTTCATACGATATGGTTGGCGCGTCATAGACCAGGGACAGCCCGGCCTTTCCGGCGATTTCCCCTGCGATTCCCGCCAGGGTGTAGCCCTCCCAGGCTTTATTCCGCTTCTCATCGCGGATGCCGCCTTTCATGGGAAGAGATGTCGCTTTGATCGTGACGGTGCTGGGCGGCCCTCCGGCCTTCAGGCTGTCCACATGGAAGGTGCCGGCCTTCTGCTGGACAACCTTTTCGCCCTTCTGAACACCGACCCAGGCTTCAATCCTGAGCCCCCGCACGGTGGCCCCGGCGTAGATGGACTCGGTAAGCCACCGCTGCACCCATTTCCCGTCGTTGTCAGCGACCTTGATCTGCAGATCGTCCGTGGATTCGCTCTCATTGTCCGTGATGTCAATTCCGAGAAGATCCCTCATGACCACATCGGTGCAGTCTACGCCGTCAAATTTCAGCTTCCAGGCCGACCTTCTGGCCAGCTCCTGCTTTCTGATCTGCATTTGAGCATTGTAAACATCTGCATCAGCCAATCCGGATCACCTCACTTTTTCCACGGGGGATAGTATTCCTCGTCCGCTGCGTAATTGTTGAATTCCGGTACAACCAGTTCAATGCCGGCGGAGAAAATCATGATGTCGCTTTTATCCATGTTCGCTTCGATCAGCTGCGCGGTGACGTTCTCCGTTCCGGCCAGCTTATGGGCGATGGAATCCCACATATCGCCCTGTACGGTTTTGTAAGTAGTGGCCATGTCCGTCATCTCCTTACACGTAGGACATCCGCATCCGGTCCGTGATTACGTCTTCCATGACGCTGATGATCTGAGCACGCAGGCGCTGTTCTTCCTCCATCATCACGGCCCTGATCTGCGCTGTGTCCCCTCCGTTCACGTTAAACACGGGGGAGAACTGTACTTCAATGTGCCGACCGCCTTCACCGTTTCCCGCGCCGGAAAGGGCGTTTACGGTCTCGTGAGCGGTAAGGACTTTCTCACCGCCGTGCATCATGACCAGCTCGGGGCCTTCTTCACCGACCAGGTGAAGACCTCTGGCAGCGTAATCAGTACCGATGGCGTTTTCGCCTTCTACGGTAGCGCCCAGATCGTCCGGTTTCCCGTTCTCATGGTAATTGATATTGACGTCCACATCCGCGATGGTGGACAGCGCGGCGTTTACCGCGTCCGCGATGGCCTGCGCCTGCGCGGATGCTTCGCCTTCAGCTGCTCCAAGGGATTCAACATAGGCCGACATCGTGGCTTCCGCTGCGGCTGCCGCTTCGGATCCCTTGTCCAGCTCCTTGACGGTGTTTTCCAGTTCCTCCTTCAGCGCGGCCATGCCTTCGGTGAAGTTGGTCTGCATGTCGGCAATGGTGGAAGCCAGTGTCTCCTTCGCGGCTTCGACCTCCGCGAAGTTTTCGTTGATCTTCTGGATCTCTTCCTCGGAAGCGTTGGCCAGGGTTTTCAGGGAAGCAGCGCTTTCAGCGGAACCGTCAACCAGCTGCTTCGCGATCTCCGGAGCAAGGCCTTTGTCCAGGGCTGTCTGCAGGTTATTGTTGTACTGCGTCCAGTAGGCTTCCTGGGCGTTCATGTTCTTTTCCATTTCGGCCGTGGACTTGCTCTCGGCGCCTTCTCCGACCTCATCGAAGGTTCCGAACCGGCCACCCAGGGCCGCCATGGCGCTGGCCTTGGCTTCATCGTATGCCTTCTTCAGATTTTCCATCTGGGTGATGATGTCACCGACCGCGGCAACGGTGGTCTGCGCTTCGGACTGCGCCGTTGCTCCGGATCCTTCCGCTGCGGCTTTGGCGGCATTCACGGCAGATTCGACCTGACTCATGACCTCGGCAACGATTTCCCCGCCGTTTTCGTAGTTCGCAAAAGCGGCGGTCAGCGTAGCTTCAAGCTCTCCGGATTCGATCGTGCCGTTCTGAAGGCCTTCGACCATGTTCTGAATAAACGCGTTCTGCATGGCCCCGGCTTCTGACAGATTACCCTGATAGAACTGAAGGGTATTGCTGGCGCCGAGCAGGACGCTGTTAAGGCCTTCCTCGGAGATTGCCAGGTTGTTCGCGTCCCGGATCATCATGGTCCATGCGCCGGGAGCGTAATTCTTATCAATGCCGGTAACGAGCTCGATAATTCCTTCCAGCTCGCCTGCAGCTTCCTTGAAGGCTTTGTTGTCCATGAGATCCCCGCCGATGTTCATGTTGGCGATGTTCTGCATCTCAGTGGACAGTTCGGCAATCCGGCCCTTCAGCGCTTCCGGGCCTTCGGTATTCCAGTGCAAGGCAGAATCAAAGGCTTTCTGTGCTTCGGCCACCCTCTGCTGCTCTGCCCTGACGTTCTGCATGGATTTGACATAGGCGTCAGACTGGCTGTAGACGTTTTCCTTTATCTTGCTCTTGGTAACCTCCAGCTCGGCCTTCTTAATGTTTTCGTAGGCTTCGATCTGTCGGTTGAGGGCTTCGGTTTCCTGATCTGTGGCGGTGATAAACCCGTCCGAGGAATCGGCCAGGGATTTGGTGACGTCCTTCAGATGGGCTTTCTTTCCGGCGAGTTCCTCAGCTGCAGCAGCTTCGGCCGCTTCGGCTTCAGCCAGGGCGTTCTCATTTTCCCAGGCTTCCTTCAGCTCTGCCACATCTCCGGAGACGTCCACCGTCTGGGTGACCGTACCGTCGGCGTTGATAACCACTTCTCCGGCGTTGACGGCGGCAACAAATTCCTCCATGGTGGAGTAGCCCAGGGCGGTAATCTGGTCGATGCTGACAGTTGCGGACAGCTTCTGATCCACCTTACCCTGTTTGGTCTGAACCGCCTTGATAAATTCCTTGATCTGATTGATCTGGTAGGGAGTGGCGTTCTCCGCGCCTTCAAGGGCAAGGAGCTGCTTCAGCTCATGCTGTCCGTCAGCGGTGTTGACCTTCAGCTTCAGGAACTGGTTCAGCTTCTCGTCCGTGATGTTTTCCACGCCGACCAGCTCAAGCTTTTGCGTCAGTTTGGCTTCGGCATTGGTGACGTCCTTCTTCAGCCTTTCCAGCTGTTGCAGGTCCTTTTCCTTGATCCCGCCGATATCCACTGTCTGGGTGACTTTGCCGTCAGCCGTGACCACGTAGCCGTTATTCTCGGCGATCTCCTTGATCAGGGTCATGTCATCCGGGGCAACCTGTCCCAGGTCGAGCTTCTGCGTGATCGTACCGTCTGCGTTCACGACAACCTTACCGGCAGCCACATCGGCAACGAAGTCCTTGTAGCTGGAATAGCCCATGCCAGCAACGGTGGCGTCATCAAAGCCGATCAGGCGCAGCTCCTGCTCCAGGGTGCCGGAATCCGTGGCAATCGCTCCGGCGAAATCCCGGACCTGCTGGATCATCTCCGGTGTGACTTCATCCACGCCCATCAGCTCCAGCGTCTGTTTCAGCGTATCGTCTGACGTCTGGGCGTTGGCCGCCAGGTCGATCAGCGTCTGCATATCATCGTCCGTGATATCTTCAGCGCCGGCAAGCTCAAGCGTCTGCTTCAGCTCTGCGGTCTTATCGACCATCTTTTCCTTCAGCTTGTCAATCAGCTTCAGGTTTTCCTCGGAGACATCGCCGATGTCCAGCTCAGCCGTGAATTTCATCGCGGCTTCGGTGCTCGCGATATCCGCTGTCAGCTCCTTGTATTCCTCGGCCAGGTCAATGATGGCCTGCTGCTCCTTTGCCTTTTCGTTCAGCGCGTCAAACTCGGCGTCAAGCTGTTCAAAGGAAGGATGCGCGTCATTGTAGGCGTCCGTGAGGGCACTGATGCCGAAGACAAGGGCGCCGACCGCAGCGGCCACACCCATGATGATTCCGATTCCCGGAATGGATCCGGCGAAGATCAGGTTCGCCGCGGATGCCAGTTTCGTAATGGCGGTATAGGCGCCGATCGCGGCAACGGCAACGCCGAGCACGCCGACAAAGGCAGTGATGCCCTGCACCAGCGCCGGGTTGGCTTCGATAAACTCCGAGACAGGCTGCAGCATGTTCGTCAGCCCTTCGGCGAAGGATCCGATCATGGGCGTCAGCGCATCGCCGATGGCGATCTTTACGTTGTTCGCCGCATTCTGCATCATGGTCAGCTTCGCTTCCGTGGTGTTGTACATGACGCCGGCTTTTTCGCCCAGGGCCGTGTTCTTTTCCCACGCGCTGTTGGCCAGGTTGATCGTATTGCTCAGAAGATCCCCGGCAGATGCAAGGCCGAGGATGGCCTTGGTCTGCCGGACGTTGGTAATTCCCAGCTCATCCAGGATAACCACAGCGGACCGGCCGTTCCGTTCCGTGTCGTTCAGCCCCTGGATAAAGGCGTTCATGGTGCCGACCGCATCCTCGCCCCAGGACTGTTTGAACTGCTCCGCGCTCATGCCGGCAACGGAAGCGAACTCTTCCAGTTTGTCGCCGGTTTCGGTCGCTTTGTACAGTTTGGTGATCAGCTGGCTCATGGATGTGGATCCGGCAGCGGCTTCGATACCCAGGGAACCGACAGCTGCGGAAATGGCCAGGATGTCGCGTTCGCTCATGCCTGCCTGGGAAGCGGCAGCAGCCATGCCCTGAGACATTTCGACAACCTTGCTGGCCGTTGTGGCCGTGGAGTCGCCCAGGGCGGCAACCGTGGAACCGAGCCGTTCATAGTCGGTGGTTCCGGTAATGTTCGCGAACTGCGCCAGCATGGTCGCGGCATTGTCGGCGGTCAGGTCCGTGGTGGTACCCAGCTGCGCCATAACGGTGGTGAAGGTCTCTACATCCTTCTGCGCGATACCCAGCTGACCGGCTGTCGTAGCGATTCCGGCCAGCTCGTCCGCCGTGATCGGGATCTCCGTGCTCAGCTTCTTGAAGCTTTCGCCCAGGCCTTCAATAAAGGCATCGTCACCGCCGACCGTACGCTTGACACCGGCCATCGCGGTTTCGAAAGCAGCTGCAGCTTCCGCGCATTCCTTCAGAGAGTCATAGACCATTTCCAGGCCTTTGACAACGCCTGCGGTTTCCAGTGCCGCGGAGATGCCGCCTAGAACGTCACCGGTACTGCCGGCACTGTTCAGGGCGTCCAGTTTGGCCTTCATGTTATCCATCTGCTGTGCGCCCTGCGTGAAAGCGGAAGTGAATCCGCCGCCGAGAGCAGCGTTCAGCTCGAATAGCATCTGATAATTGGCGGCCATGTCTGCATCTCCTTTCTTTGTATGAATTGAAGGCTACCGTCTGTTCTTGGCAGCCTTCCTGATTTCTTCGTTTTCTTCTTCGATTACGGTGTTTCCGGCTCGGATCCAGCGGGTAAATTCTGCCAGGGGAAGGCTGACCCAGTACCCGACAGGCGTGTGAAAATTCTTCGCCATCCTGATCGCGTTCAGCATCAGCCATTCCCCGGCATCCTCCACACTGGCTCCTACTTCAGTAAAAAATTTCTGGTGGTGTCCTTGATCCGGTTGTAATCTTTCAGGCTCATGGCCAGGAAGGCGTCCGAACCAATGGGCTCCTTGCAGGCTTTGGCGGCGATGCCGATGATGTAATCATTGTTCAGCGCCCCGACAACCACAGCGCCTTTCTTGCGCTGGATCATCTCCTGCTCGACTTCCATGCTGTCCCGTCCGGTCAGCGCGTCGAAGTCAAAATGAAGCTCGTCATAGATGTGGCGGTTATAATCCAAAGGCTTCTTCAATGTCAGGGTAACAGCACCCGTGCTTTCCTCGGTGGACACATCCGGAGCTGAGGTAAGATCTTTCTTTTCGGTAGCCATTGTGTTTTCGTCTCCTTTCACTGATAAAAACGATGGGCTCTGGCTTTCACACCAGAGCCCGGCGGGTAATTACTTGCCCAGCGCCTTGCGGATCGCCGCAAAGTGATCCACACCGTTGACGGTGCAGATGTAGTTATAGGGATCGATCTCCCAGAGCTTCTGGCCATCCCGGTAACCGGCGTAGTACGTCACGGAGAACGTATTGGCGGTATCGGCGGGAGTCGCCGGCTGGATGTTGCCGGGGTTCATCGCCTTCGGGCGGGTCACCAGCACATACTTGTCGGCTTCGATGCCATATTCCGCGCCCACGGTGTCCCAATACTGGGCCGCGACACGCAGATCCAGGTGATGGGTTCCGGGAGCCGCCAGGGACGTAGCCGCTTCGGTGGGGCTCCGGAAGTTCAGGCTCAGTTCCATGGCTTCCATCATGCCGGTGATCGGAACATCCACGTTGCCGTTGATGCCGGCGCCGTTGATCTGCTGCACGATGAACGCGACATTCGGGAGAGTGGCCTGGGTCAAGCCCATGTAGTTGTTACCGTCTTCGTACAGTTCGAAGACCACATTGCTTTCAGGCTGCTTTGCCATCGCTTATCCCTCCTCAGCTCAGGGCTTCAGTGACATACGCCGTGTCATACTCGATGACGAAATCAATCTCCTGAGCGGGAGACGGCGGCGTAACGTACACATGAAGCTTCACGATGCCAGCCATGAGGTTGGTCATCGGGTTCTCGGAATCCAGCATCTCGCAGCGGCCGCCCAGGATGTAGCCGGAGCCGGTCAGGCCGTTCAGCCAGATGTTGCAGGAATCCAGGATGGTGTCGATCAGACGCCGGTTCATCGGCTGATCCAGTTTGCCCCAGAAGGTCCGGATCAGGGTGTTGCCAACGAAGTCGATCATCCGGGAAACAGGAATGAAGTAGTCCTTCACATCCTGGTTCGTGGGATAGCAGGCGGTGTAGTTGCCCCACACCTTGAAGCCGCCCATGAAGTTCAGACCGGTAACGACGCCGCCACCGTTCAGGATGTTGGCCTGTTCCAGGCTCAGGATCACTTCACCGCCGGCGATGGTCACCAGACCGTCGCACTGCAGACCCTTGTTGGAGGGGCTGACATAGGGCGCGGAATAGGTGGCATCGGTGGACGCGATCACGCCGGCCAGCTGGGTGGACAGATGGAACACCTTGGTGTCCAGCTTGACCATGGGCCAGCAGACGATTTCGTTTTCGTCCGTGAAGTTGTTGCTGTTCTTCAGCGCGATAACCTCATCGTAGGTGTCGGCACCGCCGGAAGCGGCAGTGGACAGGTCGATCAGGGCCTTGGCGCGGAACATGCCGTTGATCGCTTCAGCCTTCGCGGCCATCACGGCGGCAACACCGGTATTGTCAGAATAGCCGGGCGCCACGATCAGGTCGGGGATCAGGCCGATCGTGCTCATGCACAGGTCAACGGATTCGATCTTGGTCGCCACCAGTGAAGCGGTAACGCTCGCCGGGGTGACTTCATCGAAGGCAACATACAGCGTGTTGGCGCTGTAGGCGCTGCCGCCGCTCAGGACCTCAATGATCAGCTTCTCATCGGAGAAGTACAGATCATAGTCGGTGCCCAGAACCAGGGCAGAAGTGGAGCTGCTGGAAGCCTTCACCACGACGGAGCCGGGGATCGCCTTCGAGGTCAGCTCGACCTTCTTGGAAACGACGTTCTTGTCCGCTGCGGCAACGGCGCTCTTCATGGTGCTGGGATCCAGCAGGTTCACGAAGATCGCGGGAGACACGTTGAACAGCTTGAAGTGGGAATACATCGCTTCGCACAGGGGATAGGTGGCCCAATCATCGGAATAGCCCAGCTTGGACACCGCCTCGTTCCAGGTGGTGGCGAGCACAGGCACGCCGGGAGTGGCCGGGTTTTCAGCGTTCTGGATCGGGGAAGCCCCGATGAAGAACGGGACGCCAGTTTCTACCGTTACGGGAGTAACGGCGCTGGTCGCCTGTTCCGATACGTAAACGCCATGCTTAGCCATCGGTAATTAACCTCCATTCTTATTGAGCAGTACGGTAAGCCGTCTGCAGGTCACGTACAGCCGGTTTCCGGGCTGCTTGATTTGTTTTCTCGCTTCGGCCAGGTCATTACCGCTGACCAGAAGCTGCGCAATCGGGGGATACTTTTCAATCGCTGCCGCCAGCTTCCGTTCCACCTCTTCGCGGTTTCCCTCGATGATGGTGTTGTGCTGGACGGCGCTCTTGATCGTAGGACCGATATACACGAAGTAGCTGTCCTCAGCTACATGTTCAGTGGGTTGTTTCCGTCCCATACGCTTCTCTCCTCACGTTTGATCGGGGGCATCTTCCATACGGACATCATTTCACCCAGGTAAAAGGGCTTCGTGTCATCCGGATACACCAGCTGCTCGATCCCGCCTTCGTAGTCGAGCTTGAACTGCTTTCCTACGATGGGGTTGGCCATCAGGTCGATCCGGATGCGCTCCATGCAGTTGAGCAGCATGAGTCCGCCTTCCTGCTCGTCATCGCAGTACACACAGAACAGCGTCCGGACGTTGGCCAGGCCGAGGGGAAGATCCCCGGGCTGCTGGTTGTAGGCCGTGTTGATGATCGTGTGCAGGATGTACGGAGCGTATTTGTTGGATGATTTCTCATCCGGCAGCCGTGCGCGGTACACAGCCGGCGCCCTGGACGCCGGATCGGGTTCTTCCTTTGTCGGCTTCACCGGCATAATCAGCTCCGCGATCGCGGCTTCCGTGCGTTCCTTCAACGCTTCAAGCAGCAGTACGCTTGTCATGCTTCAGCTCTCCTTTACTTACCCAGGATGCGCCCGATTTCATGGGACAGACGTTCGTTGAACACTTCCATGATTCTCTTGCCCAGCGGATCCGCAACCTCGTCATCCTTCAGCATATGCGGAGTGGACGGGCCGAATTTCTTCCGGATCGGGAATCTCGGCTTTCCGACGCGCTCATACACATGACCGCCGTAGGACTGAATATCGAATGCGTGCCGCAGGTGGATCTCATTTCCGCGTTTTGCCTGGTACCTTACGCCGTCAGAGTCGGATATCTTCGGCTTGAACTCAAGCAGATCCAGCATCGCTCCGCCGTATCGGATGATCACCTTGGTAGCACCGCCACCTCCGCCCATCACCTTGACCGTGGTCTTGGTGTTTTTGGAGAACTGGCTGGCTTTGATGTTGTAAACGGCGGTCGCGTAGCGCTTCGCTTCCGTTTTACCGGCAGCTCCGGCGCGTTTCGCGGCCCGGTTTACGGCCACCATGGCCTTACCGGGAAAGGAAAACAGGACAGTGTTGACATAATCCAGGGAGTTCATGCCGGCTTCGCGGACATTCAGGTTCACGACACCCATTTACTCACCTCATTCGTCAAACGCTTCCAGTTCCAGCTTCACCATTCCCATAGCGACAGAGGATTCGGCGATGTAGTACTGCCGGAGGAATTTGTCATCCGGATCATAGATCGCGAACTTCCTTCCTTTTTCCGGCAGCGAGCCGCCGATATCGTCCAGTTTGGCGTGGAAAATCACGTCTACCCGGTAGATATTCTGCTCATGGTCGCGCATGGTCGTGGTACGGTCCTGCTCCTTCAGGTGGGTGATCAGGCAGGGAATGCCTTCCTCATCCTCACCGTCATAGGTCTCGCCGTCATAAATGACGGTTCTGAGCTCCCCGAAGGTGCTCACGTCCAGGAAGGTCCGCAGGTTATCCGCAGCTACCATTTCCTTGAAGCCCATTATTCGGTCACATCCTCGGCTTCCTGCTCCTCGGCCTTCTGCTTCCTGCCCTTCTTGGGTGCAGGAGTTTCAGCCTTCTGGGCTTCGGAAGTTTCCTCGGCCTTCGGCTCCGCCGATTCGGCGATGCCTTCCGCGATCAGGCGTTCTCCTTCTTCCTGGTCCACATCAATGGGCAGATCGTCCGGAGTCACCGGGATCACGTACGGGCTTTTTCCGCCGTTCGGAAGAGTGGGCCTGTGGCCATAACTTCCGCTGATGATCTTAATCAGCATGTGAAAGCATCTCCTTCCGTGATCCGGAAGCGGATCAGTCCACCACGTCCTGCGGCGCAAGGTCCGGCAGGTCATCGTCCGCCGGGATGCCGGGCATGGCCTGGGTGATCGCGCTGATCATCGCGGCCTTGCTCTTCAGCTTTCCGGTTTCGATGCCCATTTCCTGGGCCATTGCCTTCAGATCGGTGTACGACATCGCTTCAAGATCAATGATCTCGTGTTCGCCCTCTGAGGGCCCGTCCGGCGCGGTTCCGCCCGTGGGCGGGTTCTCGCTCGGGATTGCCGCTGCAGGCGCCGGATTCGCCCGGATTTGGTCGAATTCGGCCACATCCTGAGCTACAAGGCGCTTTGCAAGTTCATCCTCCACGTCATAAGAGCACCCGGGGTACAGAGGACCTGTTCCGTTTTTGGCTTTCGCGCCAATTACGCACAGTGCTTTGATAATCATGGCCGTCTCCTTTCAGACCTTCATCAGGTCACGTTGGCCGCATAGATCCACGGGCTGTAGTTCTTCGGAGCGGCGAAGGGCCGGCTCTCGAGGATGATCTCGCGGATCTTCCGTTTCCGGTCAACGAACAGGTCAGGCACACGCTTGCCGGTGATGGTGTCGATGTTGCCTTCCTCGTCCATGTGGACGATGTGCGCATACATCAGATGGCCGGCGTTGGGAGCGGTGACCATGATGGCGTCAGCGGGGAAGTAGTTCACCCAGGTGGTGACATACGTTCCGGAGCCGGAATCGTAAACCTTATCCTGGTACTGCTCGTCCACAACGATGACGTTCAGGTTGTAACCGCCGAAGTTCACGACGCCCAGCAGGGAAACGCCGTCATACTTGGTCAGCTCCTGCATGATGGGAGAAGCGATGATGATACCGCTCATCTTGTTGACCAGCTCGCGGAAGTCCTTGTTGGCCAGCAGCACATCGGCAACTTCCTGACCGACGATCAGGTCGGTATGGGGCAGGCCGCGGCGAGCCAGGGAACGGCACATATTCCGGACATCTTCAACGATCTCGGTCCAGCCGGTGGAAGTGGTCCACTGGGAGCCGATGGAGTAGGCGCCGTCATTGCCGACGTTGGGATCATAGAACTTCACGGTGGCCACATTGCCCACGGTTTCGGCATCCAGCATCTCGTCCACTGTGAAGCCGTTGTTGATCATGGTCTGTGCACACAGCAGTTCCTCAGTACGGGCAAACCGGCGCTCGAGCAGGGCCAGGTCTTCCTGCACCAGCTTCGCAGCGCGTTCTTCCTCAGTGCTCTTGGACAGGATCGCTTCGCCAAATCCGCGCTGTTTCAGCTGATCGGCGGTCAGGTTACGGCTCTGCTTGATGCAGGTGGGCTCGTAATCATGGATCTCGTATCCGGAACGCTTCACGTTGATCGGATCGGCATCCAGGACCATGAAGGGAGCACGGCCGTTGTCCCCGTCGCGGTACTCAACGAGCACCTTGTTGGCCGCGTAGATATCGCCGGCCCCGGTCGGGAAGTAACGGTCACGGAAGAAGGTATTCACGGGAGAAAGTCCTTCCCAGAGACCCGCCATATAGTAGGTGTCCAGGATATTCACATTCAGTGCCATGGTTGGTGTACCTCCTTACAGTACGTTCTCGCCCTGAGAAGCGCCCAGGATGATGCCGCGGATCCGCAGCGCATCACGGTCAGCTTCGGTCAGGGAAGCACCGCTGGCCAGAATCAGGGCATCTTCATTGAAGTTGCCGGAGATGTAGACCAGGGCGTTTTCATCGTTGGCAGTTCCGACGTCGATATCGCGCACCAGGACGCAATCGGCGGTCAGGGTTTCGTTGCTGGCAGCACTGGTTCCGAAAATGACCAGTTTGCCATCACCGGCAGAGCCGGAGCTCTTGGCCAGCAGAGTGCCGCGCTTCAGGGTACCGGCGGTACCGAGCTTGCGGATCACGCCAGCCTTGGTCAGAGCATGGGGTTCCAGCCCGGCAAACAGGTTCTCCTGTTCCATCACGCCGAGCTTTTCATGCAGATCACGGGTCATGGCTTATTCCTCCTTCTTTCCGGACAGCTTTTCGGACATCGCCTTGCCGGCGGCACGGCGATCCTCAGCGGTCATTGGGGTTTCTTCTTCTCCGGTAGCGGGAGCAGCTCCGACGCCATCAGCGCCGCTTTCCTGATAGTCAGCCTGCAGCTGGTTCAGGAAAGTCTTGCCCTGTTTGGCCATCTCCTGCGCAGCACGGAAGGCCATCTCCTGCGCGGTGCAGGGATTCTCGCCGTACTTGGCAGCCTGGATGGTCGCGTCATCGAACACGCCGCGCAGCTGGTCGATTTCCTCGCACCGAGCGCGTTCAGCCGTTCTGGCAGCTTCTTCAGCTTCGGTGTGGCTGACAGCCGCCTGAGCTTCGGCAAGCAGTTCCGCGGCCGCTTCCGGATTTTCCTTACGGAATTCCTCAAGGGTCATGGCTTGAAAACCTCCATTCTTGCCTGATGCATCAGGCGTATTATCTCCACCGTCTCCGGCTTCGGCTCCCTGTGTGGGCAAGGCTCCGTCCTCCGGATCGGATTCGACCACTTTGATGCCCTCGGGCAGTTCACCCAGGGCAGCGAACCGCATCTTCCGGCCGCAGGCGATCAGGGTGCGGTGATCAGCACTCACCGCCACATCTGCGTCTGCAGCTGCTTCCAGCAGTTCGTCCGCGAGACCCTTGTTCACGGCGCTCCGGCCGGTCATCATGGTCTCTTCGGCCATCATTTCGCGGATTTCCTTAATGTCCATCCCGCTCTTCCGGGCGTAGATCTCTGCCTGGCTTTCGTTGATCACGTCCAGATCGTCGGCCAGCTTCCGCAGCTTCGTGCTGTTGAAGCGGTCCCAGGCGAAAGACCAGCAGTCATGGATCAGGATGATGCTGGAAGGATTCACCTTGACGTGATCGCAGGCGCACATGATCAGGCTGCCGCCCGACATGGCAGCGCCGTCCACGACACAGGTGATGTCCATGCCGGCATCACTCAGCTCGCGCAGCCGGTTATGGATCGCGATGGACACGAACGCATCACCGCCGCAGCTGTTCAGATGAATCGTC
>Ga0265298_10004424_pt1 | contig 17991 bp, 14 predicted proteins | sample AusTroGonzalo_MG_3_FD_193486 | JGI IMG/M metagenome (GOLD analysis project Ga0265298, IMG submission 193486) | Bovine rumen microbial communities from tropical cattle in Woodstock, Queensland, Australia - Gonzalo_01 | ecosystem: Host-associated > Mammals > Digestive system > Stomach > Rumen ... | reverse complement strand
GACAACGATGTCAACAAGGTTCCCAAGCTGGCACTGACTGTCGGCGTAGGTACTGTCATGGATGCCAAAGAGGTGATGATTCTCGTCAACGGTCACCACAAAGCCCGCGCTTTGAAGGCTGCTGTAGAGGGTGCTGTCACTCATGAGTGGACCATCTCTGCCCTGCAGATGCACCAGCATGGCATCATCGTTGCCGACGAGCCTGCTACCGACGAGTTGAAGGTTGCCACCTACAAGTACTTCAAGGATATCGAGAAGGACAACCTTTAATAGTTGACAGTTGACAGTTGACAATTATAAAAAAACTTCCAGCCTGATGGTTGGAAGTTTTTTATTTCTTGAGTTTAAACGAGTTCTCGATACTGGTGAGTTCAGCAGAGAACGACTTGTCGACTTTCAGGCGTTGCTCTACCGTCGAACAGCTATGAATCACTGTCGAGTGGTCACGGCCACCGATGAGCTGACCGATACGCGATGCAGGCATCTTGGTATACTTCTGAGCCAGATACATCGAAATCTGACGCACCATCACATAGTCACGCTTACGGCTCTTGCTGAACACATTCTGCTGCGACACATTATAGTGGTTGCAGACTTTCTCCAAGATGTCGTCAACCGTCAGCGGCTTATTGTCAATCTTGACAGCACGCTTCACCACACGCTCAGCCAGTCGCATATCCACATTGGTATTGTAGACAATTGAATAGGTCAGCAGTGAGTTGATGACACCTTCCAGGTCACGCACGCTACCATTAGCCGTCTCGGCAACAAACTGGATGACATCAGCAGGTATCGACAGACCGTCACGACGACATTTGGCATTCAGGATGTCAATGCACAACTGAGGATTCGGCTTCTCCAACTCTGCTATCAGACCACAAGAGAAGCGGGTCAGCATACGCTCATGCAACCATCCCAGGTCTACTGGCGGGCGGTCACTGGCCAAGATAATCTGCTTGCCCAGGCGGAACAGGTGGTCGAAGATATAGAAGAAGGTTGCCACCGTCTTCTCGGCAGTTGCCCACTCCTGTACGTCATCGACTATCAACACATCGATACTCTGATAGAAGTTGATGAAGTCGTTGACAGTATTCTTACGACTGGCATCCGTAAACTGCACCTGGAAGAGACGTGCCGAGACATACAGCACACGCTTCTGAGGATACATCTCCTTGCAATGCACACCAATGGCATTAATCAAGTGCGTCTTACCACAACCCGATGGTCCATAGACGAAGAATGGGTTGAAGGTAGACTTGCCCGGATGCTCAGCAATAGACAGACCCACCGTACGCGGCAACTTATTGCTGTCACCTTCTATATAATTATGGAAAGTCTTATGGGTATCCAACTGAGGATTCAGCTGGCTGACGGCATCCAGCACCGTAGGTGACTTGTTGCCACGATTCGTAGCGGGTGCCGGCTCTATCGTCGAAGGCTCCTCGCTGGCAATCTGTTGGCTAAGACCATGCTGCTTATCCGTCACGACACGATAGGTCAGCTGGACATTCTGTCCGAAACAGCGCGTCAGCACCTTACTCAGCAAGTTCACATAGTATTGCTCCAAGTACTCGTACACGTACATACTAGGTACCTGTACGAGCAAAGTCCGACTTTCCTCATCGTATTTCTCGAATACGATGGGCGCGAACCATGTTTTATATTGCTGCTCTGTGACGTTATCCTTAATCAGGCTAAGGCAGTTGTCCCAAAGCGCCTTTGGATTATTTACCATGCGGCGTTACTGTTTTTATATATTCTCAAAAGACGGTTTGCAGTCCGGTTATTGTTTTCGAATGCAAAGGTCGCAATTTTTTTTCAAACAAACAAATCCCCATTTTTCACGTCATCCGAGGACAACCCACGTAATCCTCTCATAATACGGAGGTTAAGCGACATTTAAGACTCTTTAATTATTTTGGCTACTTGCAAAATTGCAACCAACTGTCTTTCAGCGTCTTAACAAAAGCACGCACATCCTTTTACAGGTGTGCATGCATTCTATACAGATATCTCCAAAAGCATGAAATATCAAGCACTTCTGACGTTTGGGAAAGAAAAAGCCTTGCAGCCTTCTTATTTAGACAAATTAAAAATTGCCAACTTTTTACTTATCCTTTTTCCCAAAAATGGAGAAGTGCACATAGCGCTTCGGGTGTGCCTTCAAATCTGTCAGCAGAGAGTCTGCGCTGGCAGCTGTTGAAGTCAGATTATTGTAGAGTGACTTGTCACGCATCAACAGTCCCAAGGTACCCTCGTCGCTGTTCAGGCGCTGTGTCATCTGCTCCACATTAGCCAGTGTCTGGTTCACCTTAGCATTCATAGCCGCCACGTCAATCTGCGTCAGGTTATGCGTCAGCTGCTGGGTATTGTCCAGTACCCCGTTGACCTTATTCATCGTGGTGGGAACCTCACGGTTCAGCGAGGCTGACAGTGCTTTCAGTTCCTGACTGGTAGCATTCAGGTTGCCAGTTATCCCCTCTACATTGTGCAGCGTATTGCGCAGGGCAGGGTCAGCCAGCAACAGGTTCAGGCTCGTCATAATGCTGTCGAGTTTAGGTGCGATATTTATAATGACAGGCATAATCTCGCCCACCTTCGTCATGATACCTACCTCCATGCCTCCACTGATGGTATCACCGACGGCAATCATGTTCAGCGGGTCATCACCCAGCACCAGGTTAATCTTGATATTACCCAGCAGGTCGCTGGCCAGCTCAGCACGTGAACCGACGGGCACACGCATCTCTTTGTTCAGGCCAACTTCGGCAACAATCTTTCCGTGAGGGTCGTAGTCGTAGTCAAGAGCCTTCACCACACCCACGCGATAGCCGTTGGCATACACAGGCGATGACACCGACAAGCCAGTAGCATCCGTAAAGGCCACATACATGGTGTTGTCGTTTGAGAAGACGCTCAGTCCCTTCAGAAACTGCAGTCCAAAGAACAGCACAACGATACCGAATATCGACACCAGTGCAATCTTGATTTCCTTTGTGAATTTCATATCTATTTTATCTTTACTTTTTTACCTTTCTGTTTTTAAACTCCTCTATCGCCTTGCGGACATCAGCCTTCTGTCCGTCTTTGAAGGCGATGATGAAAGCCTGTGGGAACTTGTCGAGCAGTGACTTACGCAACTGGTATATCTCGTTATAGTCCGTCGACGCGCCAACAGTGAACTTATACAGTCCGCCTTCTTCATAGCTGTCGATGCCCCCCTGTCCTTTGAACTGAGGCGATGAGAGAGGCAGCTTAGAACTGCTGGCCAGAATCTGCACCTTGAAGACGGGAGCCGAAGAGGCTGCGACAGTTTGTTTCACTGGTGCTGCAGGCTTTTCCTCAGGAACAGGGGCAGGAGTAGGAGCCGCAGGGGTCTCAACGGGTGCGGCAGGCGTCTCTGCCACGACGGGAGTCTCGACGGGAGTAGCAGGAGTCTCGACAGGAGCAGCGGGAGTTTCCTTCGCAACGGTGTCTACCTTCTCCTCAGCCTCCTTCTTCTTACGTTTCTTGTCCTTCTTGCTTTCTTTCTTGCTTTCCTTTTTCGTTTCCTGCTTCACCTCTTGTTTGGGTGCTTCAGGAGCCACGGCGGGCGTCTTCACCTCCTGCTGTTGGGGTTCTTCCTTATATGATACGCTGACATTCGTATCGTATTTACGCTTATAGTCCACGAAAGCCTGGTAGATGCCGCGACCCAACTGGCTGACGCCAGCAGTAGAATTCAGGAAACGCTCCTCGTCAGGTGTGGAGATAAATCCAAGCTCTATCAGACAGCTGGGCATCGATGTCTCTCTCAGCACGAGGAAGCCCGCCTGCTTGACACCCTTGTCCAGACGTCCGGCAGAGGCACAGGTGCGACGCTGCACATATTTGGCAAGTTCCACGCTCTGCGCCATGTTATGGTCTTGCATGAACTCAAACATGATATAGCTCTCTGAAGAGTTGGGGTCAAAGCCCTGGTAGCGCTGCTTATAGTCTTGCTCATAGAGGATTACCTCGTTCTCACGCTTAGCGACGGCGAGGTTATCAGCAGCACGGTGCATACCCAGCGTATAGGTCTCCAAGCCTCGCGAGATACGACCCTTGGGCAGTGCATTGGTATGGATGGAGATAAACAGGTCAGCCTTGTTCTTGTTGGCGATGTCGGCACGGGTGTGCAGAGGGATGAATACATCGGTCTTACGGGTATAGATTACCTTCACATCCGGGCAGTTCTGCTCCACCAGCTTACCGAAAGCCAGTGCCACATTCAAGTTGATGGTTTTCTCCTTGGTAATCTTTCCCACGGCTCCCGCATCATTGCCACCATGACCGGCGTCAATGACCAGCGTAAAGCGTTTATTGGCAGCAAAGACGGTTGCTGTCACACACATTAATAATATAAATAGGTAAAATCTTCTCACTTTCTACTTTTAATTTTCACCGTTCAATGTTCAACGTCACACTCGCCCCCATGCTGTCGGCACCCATCGGCGGGTTACATTTCATAATGCGGATGCTAAGGGCTTCTACTGAGGGGAATGCTTCCAGCACACGCGCCCCTATCCGACCGGCGACATGCTCCAAGAGTTTTGAGGGCTGCGCCATCTCATGGGCCACCACCTCGTAGAGTGCCGCATAGTTGACGGTATCTTCCACCGCATCGCTGACCACTGGGCGGCTGAGGTCTGCCTCAACACGGAGTGATACGAGGTATTCACCGCCCACACGCCGCTCCTGCTCCATCACGCCATGATAGGCATAGAAGCGCATGTCATGCAGTTGGATGCTACTCTGCGTTATCGTCATTATCGGCAGTCTCTACACCGTCACCCAGATACTTCTTCAGGGCACGCTCCACACCGTTCTTCCAGGTATTGATGTTCTCCGACTGCAGCTGCAGCGAAGACACCAGCTTGATGACATGCTCGATGGGCATGCGGTAGCGCAGCACACCGCTAATCAGCTTGGCATAGTTCCAGTATTCTGGATTGAACTTCTCCGACAAGCCCTCTACGGTAATCTTGTAGCCACGGGTATTCTCAAACTGGAAGTCATAGCGTTTGCTACCGTCGGCATTGACCTGCTTGATAATCTTACCCTTGGTGACAGACTTCGGCAGGAGGATACCCTCCTCGTCATCTTGCAGACCCGTGAAGATTTCGTAGGGATAGCCGTTGAGCAAGCCCACCAGGGCCACCCACTTGTCTTTATTGTTCTGGAAGCGTACCACGTCACACTCCAACTCCTTGGGACGGATTTCCGTCACCTCTGGTCGCTGGTTCTGCAACACTTCCTTTACTGTAGCATCAGCCACGGTAGTCACCAACTGTCGTTCTTCGGCAGTCAGCGCACCCAGCATCTTATCCAACAATTGCTGAGCCTGCTGTTCTGTCAGCGGACTCTCTGTGTGCTGGCTGGCGGCTGTCATACGACGAGCCAGGCGCTCCACCAGCGTCACTTTCATTTCTGTCATAATAATCAATAAACGTTTATCGTTTGCAAAGGTACAAAGAAGTTTCCACTTTCGGACAACATTCACTATTAAAAATAACAAAAAGTTTCCCGTTTTGTTTTTTTCTTTGTAATTTTGCAGCATGAAGAATTTACTGACACGGCGTAGCATCCGCCAATATAGTGAGCGTGAAGTCAGCGAAGCGCTCCTCAACCGTCTCCTTACTGAGGCCAGTCGCACACAGACGATGGGTAACCTGCAGTTGTACAGCGTTGTCGTCACCCGCGATGACGAGATGAAGCAACGCTTGGCACCTGCCCACTTCAACCAACCGATGGTGACACAGGCACCAGTGGTGCTGACCATCTGTGCCGACTTCCATCGCACCACCCGTTGGTGTGAGGAGCGCAAGGCCCTGCCTGGCTACGACAACTTCCTGTCTTTCCAGAATGCGGCCATCGATGCCCTGCTCTATACGCAGACGCTCTGCAACCTCATGGACGAAGAAGGGTTGGGATACTGTTACTTAGGCACCACCGTCTATCAGCCCCAGCAGATTATCGACATCCTCCAGCTGCCCCGTCTCGTCATGCCCGTCGCCACGCTCACCGTAGGCTGGCCTGCCGAAGAGCCTCCCCTCTCCGACCGTCTGCCCGCAGAGAGTTTTGTGCACAGCGAGACCTACAAGGACTACAGCCGTGACGATATCGACACCTATTATAATAATAAGGAGAACCTGGAGGAGAACCGCCACTTCTGCGAGATTAACAACAAGGAGACGCTGGCACAGATATTCACCGACATCCGCTATACGAAGAAAGACAACGAGGCGATGTCCGCCGGACTTTTGGAAGCCCTCAGGCGCCAAGGGTTCATGTAACCCTTACACCTGCGTTTTCTTATACAGGTTCTTCACCTGTGTTGCCGCGTCATCCGCCGGATACAATGACAGTATCTTGTCGGCATACTGGGCAGCCAGGGCATAGTCCTCTTTCTCTATAAAATAATAGCTCATCAGGTAGCGGTAGCCCGTTACCAGACGTTCTTTGTGACGCTCGTCAAGGTCTGCCTTCTTCTTGAAGACCTCTTCCATCTGCAAGATGGCAGGCAATGCCGTACCCTTGTGGGCCTCCGGGTCTAACTGGAACTGTACCATCTGCACCCGCATATAAGCAAAGAGGTCATCGTTCATCGTGGTCTCAGGGATGCGCTGTGCCAGTATCGCGTCGGCCTTCAGCAGCATCTGTTCTTTCTCGGCACCCTCCAGCTTCTTTGCCCACTCGATATAGATGTTTGCCAGCTGCATGGTGACGTCATCAGTCATCTGACCATGCTGTCGGCGCTGCTGGGCAAAAGGCTCCATCCACTGGGCAGCCTCCTCGAATTTCCCTTGCTGGTACAGGTAGCGCACCCACCCCATCAGTGCCACGCTATAGTGTACGCTGTCACTATGTTCCAGGACAGCAGGCTGTGCATGCGTCAGGTTCTCATAGGCCGTCAGACTCTCCCGGTAACGTCCTTGCGACACCAGGGAACGGAAGAAGAACCTGTTGAGTGGCAGGCTCTGCGGATAATAGGTCAACGCCTCGCGGGCCTTTGCCACACACGCATCGTTGCGACCGCTATAGAACAGACTCAGGATATACAGCTCCATGTCACCGCGTGACATCAGCGACATCGACATCTGGTCGTAGGCATGAGCCACCTCCGCACGGTATTCCGTACCTTTCCTGTCGGCAGCATCATACAACTGGGCGATATACAACTCAGCAGGGAAGCCGAAGTACTGCTGCTTGAAAGCCAGCAGCTTAGCCTCTGCCGTCTTGATATCCGTCTGTGCCAATGGTCGGCAGATATTCAGCAACGAGTCCACCTGCCGTTGCGTCTGGGCCTCCACACCCAGCGTCAATGCCACCAGCAGGCATCCCGACAATAGTATCTTGCGTATCATTCTCATCATGTATTATTATCCGCCAAGAGCAGTGATAAAGCGCAATGCCAATTCGTTGGTTGGATCTACGTCAAGCATCTTATCTGCCCATGCCAAGGCTGCCTTCTTATTTTTCTTGATGAAGTACTCATGACGCATCATGTACTCATAGCCTAACAGCAGATAGCGTTTCTCGCCAGCTTCCAAGTCATTTCTACCACCAAGAGTACTTACAAGCTTCTGTGCATAGGGCATACCCAAGCCCTCTTTCAACTCGGGATCCAATGCCATGCTATAGTAGCAGCAACGGTGAAGGAACATGCTTGCATTCAGGTCAGAATGGGTAGCAGCCTCATCAAAAACCTTGACAGCATTACGTATTGCCTCCATTCTCTCCATGCCATTCAATTCCGCTGCCCAGTCAGTATATATCGTGGCATAGGCAATCATCAGGTTATCATTTTGGGTGCCCTTATCACGATAGCGCTGCACCATAGGTTCAATGACGGCAATAGCCTGGTCATAGTCACCCAACTGTCGCAACTCGCCAACCTGTGTTGTAATCGTACTGACGATAGCCCTGTCAGCCTGCGATTTCTTCGTTGCCGAGGCATCATCCATCGCCAGCACATGCTCGTACTGGGCAATGGCATCAGCATAACGTTTCTTTCCAGCAAGACAGGTGGCGTAGTACAGATAATCATCGGCATCGACTTTCCTCACGCTGTCAGGCATGGCAAACATAAACTCAGCCGTCTTGATGCCATCGTCCCATTTCTTGGTATTCATACAGCCTACCAGAAAGAATTTGCGCATACCGAAGTCTTGGGGGAAGCGGTCGATACCATACGCTGTAGCCTCATACAACTTATTAAAACGCTCCTCACCCAAATCACTGGCCCACTGCAGTCCCAGCGCATAAGCACCAAGGTCACCAAGGTTTAGCAGTTCTCTGTCCTTACTATCATACACTCTGCCATAGCTCTCTGCCAACTCTTTCATCGGCAGCTTACCATGGTCGCTATACAATTTATAGTACAGGCGTCCCAGTTGCAGGTCCACCTGGAAAGTAGAGTCGCGTTGCTTGAGTACCATCAGCTTTTCGACGGCAGCATCGGGATCGGAGAATGCCAGCAGTTTGGCCGACTCGATATACAGTGACGAGTCGGTAGGATTGGCGGCAATACCTTTGTCCAGCCATATCAGTGCCGTATCAATCTTTGCTTCATTATAATAGATATCGCTGGCCACGAGGTACGACTGTGCATACTTCGGGTCTAAGGCGATGGCCTTGTCCAGGTATTCAAAAGCCTTCGGTACATCACGGCGGTGGAACTGTGGTGTAGGATTGCCAGGCACCATCACATAGTTATAGTATGCCTTGGCGATGCGAGCAGCTAAGATAGAACCTTTTGTTTTATCTTTCTCATATTTACTATAGATGTCGGCCACGAAGCGGTCCACTATCTCGTACTCCGAGAACACACGGATGATGGTGTCAATGGCTGCACCTGCTGCCTTCTCATCGTCCTGTGCCTTCACTGGCGATACTGCCAGCAGCACCATGCTGCAAAGGATCAATATCTTTCGTATCATAATATAATCTGTCAACTATCAACTTTCAACTATCAACTAGGGCTTTAGCCCGTCTACAACTCATACTGCACACCGATATTCAGTGTCTGCAGATACTTCACCGTCAGGAAATCGACACTGGGCAGTTTCGCACTTCCCAGCATATAGAATGTGGGCTCCAGGAATACCGAGATATGGGGTACCATCTTGAAGCGCAACTTGAAACCAAGATGGGCGCCGAGGCCAGAAGACACCTTCATGGGCTCTTCCATACTCACCTCCTCACCTTCGAACAGCGTCTCGTCCATAGACAGATTAGAGTTGTCACCCAACGGCATTATAAATGTAGGGCCGAGGAATGCGCTGAGGTCGAAGCGGCGCCATGACGGGTAGCCGGCAAAGAGGTTGCTCAGATTCGCCTGATAGCCCAGGCTGATCAGTCCGAGGTTGAACTTATGATTCCACATACCATTTTTTATGGTATATCCGCCATTACTCGTATTCGTCACCGTATACTCCACAAGGTTAGAGTGCTTCATCGGCAAGAATTCAAACGAGAGTCTCGCAGCATGCAACGGTGTCAGGTGATACTCGCCAAAGACCTTGCCATTCACTCCTACGCCGCCATCGCCCTCAAAGTTCTTCTTGGTATGTATCTCGTAGAAGCCACCAGCCAGACCAGCCCGTATCTTGCGGAGCGGTTCAAAGACTTCGTCCTCCTCATGGTGGCGGAACTTCTGAGAGCGTGTAGCTATCTGCAGGCCGAAGCTGACAGTGATGGCATCATCTGTGAAGTTCTTGTTCCAATCCACCTCGGTATAGGGCAGCTTATAGACGTAGTGCATATAACGCGGCTCCACAAAGAAATGCAGGCCGTCGCTGAGCTTATACCACAGGTGGGCCCCCACGCTATAGGCCTCACTACGCGTGCTGAGACGCTTCGTCTGGTATTTATCCACCCAGCCATATTCCAGACCGCCAAGCACATACACGCCAAACGGCTGTTCCCAGTTGAAGCTCTTGAAGAATCCAAAGGGGTTGAGCATGGCATCCAGTCGGATACCCGTATAGATATTGTGCTGATAGGCATCATATCCTGTCAGTGCTGCCGATATCTCCGGGTTATTGGTCGCTATGAAGTCCTTGAGCCATGTCGTCTGGTGTACTGAACCCGTCAGGCGCAGACCGATGGCCGGCGAGAGCCAGCGTCCTATACTCAGCGAGAAGTCCGGACCCATTGATTTTCCTGCGCCCACCTGACTGTTTGACAGGAAGTTCACGCCATTGCTATACTCTATAAACCACGGCTGCTGCCAAGTCTGCAACAGCAGGCTGTCATTATCTACCAGGTCATGTTCCTGACGATGCTTGATGAAATACTGGCGCTCACGCTGTGACAGGTTGTTATGGATATAGTAGACGTAGTTGAAGTTGATGCCATAGAACACATCAATCTTTCGCCAGTTCTGGTTCTGGCTGAGGTCCATCTTGTCTGTCGCCAGACCGACATATGGCTCTATGTTGGCATATCCCTGCGGACCAGTGAAGAAACGCAGCTGCAGTCCCATATGTCCCTCCAGTGACATGCCGCTCTTGTCTTTAGGAATGCTCTGGCGGATAATCTCTGCCTCCACCTTGTTGCCCTCTTCCTCATACTGCTCCATACGCTTCTGCATCTCCTCCTCATAGAGGATATTCTTGAAGCTTAGCTTGCTATACTGGACGCCCACGCCAAAGATGGTAGAGATATCCAACAGTCTGGAAGGCTGGAAGCCACTGAAGTATGATGACAGGCTGAACAGGTGTTCCAGGCGCGCACCGTACTTGGTAAACAAGCGGTCTTTGCCTTCCTGATAGCCCCATGCCCCTTGCAACAGCAGGCGGGCAGAGTTGTATCTGTTAAACTGCTTGCCGACACCCACATGCACGGACGTCAGTGCATTGATGCGGTAGTTGTCTGATGGTGCAGCCATCTTCTCCATTCCCACACCGGCCTGCAGGAAGAGGTGGTCGTCCCAGCGTTTGCCAAACTCCTCACCGAAGGCGCGATGACGACGTGACAAGGTATATTGCAAGGCATCGAAACCCGTACGCTGGATTTCTTTCTTCTCTTGGTCGTCTTTCTTCGTATCCTTGGCGGTTTGGACAGGCTCCACGTCGTCATTATCCTCACCAAAGTCTGTGGTGTCGCGTGGGGCGACATCAAACCTGTTGGGGTCTATATGGAGTGGACGGGCAGCAAAGGCCAGTGCCGAGCTACATAGCAGCAGTATCAGCAGTATTCTTCTTCTCATCAGTGTCTTCTTTCTTTTCACCCTCTGCAGGAGCATTCAGTTTTTCCAGTTTCTCCTGCTCCAGACGTGCCTCATAGGCCTGCAACAGGCGGAACAGCTTGTCATAGGCAGGAATGTTTGCTCTCTTATATTGGTAGATCTTACGCATCTCCTCTGGCACGTGAGCCTCGTTGAAGTACATGCGCTTGAACTTGGGTTCCAGTTCGAAACAACGCTGGAAATAGGCCAGATAGAACGGTACATGGTCTATCTCGATATCGTCATCCGGATTCTTGGGTTTCTCCTTCTTCTGCACCTGAGGGAGCTGACCGTCATGCTCCTCCATGTATTTCTCCTTCTGTTGGTTGTAAAGGGCATAACGGTTATAGTCTGTGGCCATCAGGTCCGTTTCCTGGTCTTCCGTCAACAGGAAGAAGCCGCCACCCAGGTCCAGCTTGTCGGAGTTATCATCTTCCTCCCTGGGTTCCAGGTTCTCACGGATGCTTTGCTCGGCATCAAGCTCCATTCCCTTCGTCAGCTTCAGCTTGCCGCTCAGTTCACGCCATGCTATCTGTGCCCACAGGATACCTTTCAGATACCACTTCTTGGCACTCTCGTCAGGCATCAGGTCCACATATTCCATGCCGCCCTTGGTATTTCCCCAGTCAGGAATCTCGGAATACAGGATGGCCTTGTTCTCGTCACTGATTCCCAGCACATAGCTCTTGGCAGCCTCATACTCCTGCTCCTGCTCTGCATTGCGGAAGTTATTATAGTGCAGCGACTTCAGGTTCATGATACGCTCCAGGCTCTCCAGTGCCGGGTCGCTGGCATTATAGCGTTTCAGCCAGCTGATGAAGTACTTACATGAGTCCATCTTCAGCTCCTGGTAGTAGGTCACTGCCTGGTTCAGCAGCACCTCACGGCGGTTCACCGTGATGGTCAGCATGTCGTCAATAGCCTTCTTGGCATTGACGCCGCGCTTGGTCAGGTCGATGAACGGTTCCAGGATACGGGCATTAGGCGTACCTTTCTTCAGGTTTATCAGTGCCACACGGTTGGCCACATACGGTGCAATCTTGTTTTCCGTGGCATACTCAGGATTCCTGGTGATGTCACGGTAGCACATCATCGTCAGCGTATCTATCTCGACAGTATCTGTCAGGTTGTTGAAGATGTTCCAGTAGTCACCATTCGAGAAGCGTTTCTTGCCAGCCTTATACAAGTCTAAGTGCTGGTGGAACTCGTCGACGGCCTCCTGTGGTGTCAGCACCTTCTCACGGATATACTTATACGACGCCTTCATCACACGCATACCTTCCAGGATAGGAACAATCTCCGTCTCGTAGAAGTCCAGCAGGCGCAACTCGCGGTCGGGCGTCTCTGTCTTGCTGGTGATGGCGAGCACCTGCTCGGCTTCTGCTTTCTTGCCTTTCTTCTCCAGTCGCTCCACCACGTCATTCCATGTGTACACGCCACTGGTAGACGACACACGCTGACCACTGGGCAGATAACGCTGGATGAGGCGTGCAGCCAGCTGGGCACGCTGGGCTGCCAGTTCCTGGTTTTTCTTCATGTTACCATCTGGCGAAGCCATACCCTGTATACTCGGTGACAGCAGTTTGTCACCATACGAGCGCAACTCCTCTACGAGCTTGTTCATGTTGACCGTGTTCATGGAGTCCTCTTTCAGGTCGGCCTTACCCACCTCAAAGCTCAGCGCCAGGTCACGCTTCTCGTCGGCAATCTGTGACTGTGCTTCCTCCTTGAACTCCTCGGTCAGCTCCATCTCAGCCAATGCCGGCGTGAAGTCCAGGAACTTAAACGGACGGAAGCGCAGGCATGTACCAGCATAGCCTCCTGTGACATACACATGGTGATAGTCTTCGATGATGTATTTAAAGGCACCACGGAAGCTGGCGTTCTTGTCAACTTTCTTGTATACCAGCGTCGTGTCGATGGTGATATATTCGCCATCCTCCAGCGGTGTGCTGGCCTGATAGCCGCTGCGCAGCGAGTCATTCTCAAAATAGTTATAGTCCATGCGCTTGTTCTGCAGCTCATGGTATTCAGCCCCCTCATAGACCAGTGGCTGACAGTAGGCCAGCGTGTCATCGGTCTCGCAGTCTATGGCATAGGTCTGCACAATCATGCGGGCATTGCTGCGGGCGCCGCCCTTCAGCAGCTTCATCTTCACCTTGAAGTACTCGTTGCCGTCATCGGGGTCACCTGTACCGCCACCAATCTCCTCGCGCTCACCGAGTTTACCCTCGGCATACACTTCCTGCAGTCGCTGTACGTTGATGGTGAGGTTGTATTCCGTCTTACCAGGCACCACTTCCAAGATGTCTGACACCTTGTTCTCCTGACCGGTAATAAACAGGTAGCACATCGTCGTTGCCGTGCTGAGCTCGACGTAACCCTTTGCTGATGTTCTGTTCTTTTCGATGAAACCGTATTTCTTCAGCAGCAGTTTCACCTTTGCCTCCTGGTCCAGGTCGACATTCATGTCGTTCGGTGACTTGTCACCTGTCAGGCGCTCAATGGCGGCATGAGCCTCTTGGGCTTCCTTTTTCGTCAGCATGCGCGAATAAGTCACACGCTCGTTGATATCTTTCTTTGTCTCCTTGTTGTGTACGGTCACCTTCACCTTGATATTCACAGGTACAGGGCCCTGAGCCATCGCGCCCAGCACCATCGTCATCAGTATGATCAGTACAACAAACTTTTTCATATCCGTCGTCTCAACTCTCAATTATCAATTATCAACTGTCAACTGTCAACTGTCAACTATCAACTGTCAACTGTCAACTATCTAAGTATATAGCTTATACTCACGCCTATTCTCGTAGGCAACAGGTAGTAGCCGGAGGCGTTGGGTCGCTGCTCACCGTCGAAGATGTAGTCAGCATCATACTGGTCGCCCTCGAAATACTCCTTGTGCTTATAGTAGATGAAGCCAAAGCCGGCATGGAAGTCGATATTCAGACGGCTCTTGATGGGTAGCACATAGCCGAAGGTCAGGCCCATGCCTAATGCCGTACCGTCATATATCTTTCCCGCCCACTTGATATCGTAGGTGGCACCGATGGCACCGATACCGATAAATTCCTTGTACATCGGACGACCAGAGAAGAAGTAGCGGTATTCCGGCTGTATAGCCTTTAACTTTATATCCTTGCCCAGTGGCTTGGTGGCAAAAAGGCCATGTAGGCCCAGCGTACTACGCTCGCCCACCACCAGTTCTGCACCGATATTGGGAGTCAGGGTGGCAAGCCAGAGGCCATCAACATTGACCGCCAGCATCTGTGCGCGGGCTCCTACCGCCCACATGGTGGCTACCACCACAGCTAACAATAGTCTTTTCATCATTGGTATTTATATCACTTTCAAATTGCAAAGATACGAATAAGTGAGCAAAGAACAAAATAAATTAAGATTTATTTTTCTTTCGAGCAGAAGTACCTTCGGCGAAAAGAAGAAAGTGATACGAGTCACAGTTAATAAATATTCACTGTAATCGCATAGGTGTTATCTGTGCCTGGATAGAAAGAGGTGGCAGCAGCGAGTGGATAGGTGGCAGTACCGCTTGCCCTTGTCACACGGATAAAGTCGCCTGCAGCGATGGTCTGCGGTGGGATGACACATGAGCAACTTGCGGAATTACCCGTAGTAATACTTCCACTATACAAGGTGATGGTCGTAGCCGAACCCTCTGCCGTCAGTCCAGTGAGTGACGGACCGCTAAAGGCATAGCTCGCAGGCGTGAAGGTCAGCGTAGGTTTCACGTTCAGCAGTTCCACCTTGGTGATAGGCTCCACCGATTCATTATTAGTCACTGTCACCGTCACCTTTGCCATCAAATGATGGAATGCCAAGGTGCCCGTCAATGTTGACGTTCCAGTAAGCGTCACCGCATCAGCATGACAGAGGTCGCTGCTTACATAGTTGTCATCAATATTCTGTGCGGTATTGACCGAGAAGCTGACGCTACCGCCATAGCTGGTGGGTGCCGCTGTCGTAGGATAGAGGGCATAGGCGCTCACCGACGTAGCAGCTCCTGGTTTATAGAATGTGGTAGCATTCGTCAATGGGTAATACCCTGCCGACAAGCTGCCCACCGTAAATGCAGCATGGTCATTCGTCAATCCACTGATAGGTACCGCTACGGGGTCAGGACTACCCGGCTTTGTAGCCTGCATATAGACGTTAACGCTTTTCCCCGCAAGGTTACTGAGCAGCGATGTACCTGCACGAGTCACGTCACCATCGCCCACAGCAGTGAAGACGATGGGCACGGCTACCTCTGGACGGTCGGTTGTCACCTCTGTCGAATCTGTCGTACATGCTGCCAAGCCTATGGCTATGGCGAGGACGAGTGGGAAGCGTTTCATTCTTTTCATCGTTTTAGATATAAATAGTACCGCTATCAGTAGCACCTGTCGTCCAGTCGGTAATGGTACTCGTCACACTCAGGCTATAGAGTCCCACAGTGATGGTGAAGGTGTACTTCCTCCCTGCCTGGGCAGTCATTGTCGGAATGGTATAGGTCTTCTCGCCGCCATTGGCCAGCGTCACCTTGATGGTCTTTCCCGTCAGCGTCTGTGGCGGTATGATGCAATAGTTGGTCAGTGCTGTATTGCCAGCCACCTTCACGGTAAAGGTATTGTTGGCCGTTCCCGAGGCTGTTGCCACGCCAGTACTTGGCACCACGCTAGCGGCATTGTACATATTCGCATTACCCAGTTCAACAGTCGCTCCCGTCAGTTGGGCGTCAGCAGCAGCTATTCCGTTGCCGTCACCTTGTATGGTCACCTCCACCTTGCTCAAGCAGTGTGTAAAGTTCAGGTTCACGGCGGCAGCAGCCATCGTGTTACCCGTAGGACGGGCGACAGGATTTGTTGTAGGCACGCCGAACATCAGGTCATAAAGCATGGCATCGTCTGCCCCACCCTGACTGGTACCACACTCTACCGTTTGGGGAGTGGTCGTCGTGCTGGTCACAGTCCCTGTTATCTTATTCTTTGGATAATAGGCATAGAAGTACAGGCCATTGCCCGATGCCGGCCAGTATTTCGTTGTGGCAGCTGAACGCCCTGCATCCGAGAAGAAGCTGAAGTTTCCCACGCCACTGGCTCCCGAGCCTGTAGGAGTGGTAGCCTGCAGATAGTTCACCGCACCTGTATAGGTCGGCGTATTCGCCCCATTCTCGCTGATGAACAGGTCAACATCCGTTCCTGAGGGGAACACTAAATTGCTTCCCTGCGTGACAGGCACTTCACTCGTAGCACGGGTGATGTCGTTCACGTTAGAACTCAGCACGATACGTCCATCCCACTGGGTATCGCTAAATGCCGTCGTTGCGTCATGGTCATCTGACGAACAGGCATTAAGCATCATGGATGCCAATGCCACGCCACAAAGGGCCGCTAAACTTTTTATCTGATAAACCTGTCTCATCAACTGTCAATTATCAATTATCAATTATCAACTATCATTGCGAAGCCACACTTTGACCTTCAGGTCAAAGAACTGTCAACTGTCAACTAAATATACACAACCCCTCCGCCACTGACGCCTGCCGTCCAGTCTGTCACAGTACTCGTCATACTTACTGCCTTGTTTCTGACGGTGACATTATAGATGTAGCGTTTGCCGGCCACGAATTCCCGTCCCGGCAGGGTAAAGGTATAACGCGCCTGGGGCGATGTACCGATGACGAATGTCACCTGGCTGTCACCAGCCACCTGTGGCAGCACGGTAGCCTCAAAGCTCTTCACATAGCCTGCCGCTGCTGTCATCTCTTGGGGGTGGAACACCACCGTCGTGCCACCATTGGTTGTCACTGCTCCCGTCAGCAGGTTCAGGTAGCCCACAGGCGACAGTCCCATGACCTCCATCGATGGATTGTTGGCCAGGTCACCAGCCGCGATACCGTCACCATTCGTAATGTTAAACTGTATCTTACACATACGATGGCTGAACAGCAGTTGGCAGGTAGGATTGTCACGTGTTATCGGTGTCGAGCCACCCTGTGTGGTGTACTGCGTACGACCGCTGCTCATCCAGTCGATGGCCTTCTGGTCGGTCTGGTCGGTCAGGTCGATGGCCACCTGGGTAGGATCAGTGACGTCACCCTTATACGGATAATATGCACAGATGTCTGCTGCCGAACCGTCGGTAGGCAGATAGAGCGGAGCACCTGTGGGGCTGAAGGTCTGGTATCCCGTACCCGCCGATGCCACCTTATACGACACGTTGCGACCGTCGGCCGTTACCATCGTACGGTTATGGTCCAGTGCAAAGACACCGATGGCGTCGTTCGCCTCCCACGCATTACCGGCAGCACGCGTGACGGTCTCTACCGTGATGGTGGGCATGCAGGCAGTCAGTTGAAGCGCCACACGCCCCTCGTCGTCCCTGCGTACAGGGTCGCCGTTCTGTTCGCTGCTACATGCTGTCATCAGCAGCACCGCCATTATCATGCATAGTCCGTATCTCATTCTTGTCGTTCTTCTTTATATATTAGCTCATTCAGCGGTGAAGTTGCCCACCGTTTCATCAGTCCAGTTGGTGATACTGGCCGTCGTCTGCAGGCCTATCTCGTGAATGGTAAAGTTCATTGTCAGTTTTTTGCCAGCCTCATAGCTGTTATAGTCGCTCAGCTTCAGCACGGCAGAGGGTGTCAGCTCACGGTCTACGACAGGTGTCGACGGAGCCGCCGTAGTGTAACGCACTATCTCATACGTCAGCGTCACCGTAGCCGTCTGGTAGTTGTT
>Ga0265298_10004423_pt1 | contig 17995 bp, 6 predicted proteins | sample AusTroGonzalo_MG_3_FD_193486 | JGI IMG/M metagenome (GOLD analysis project Ga0265298, IMG submission 193486) | Bovine rumen microbial communities from tropical cattle in Woodstock, Queensland, Australia - Gonzalo_01 | ecosystem: Host-associated > Mammals > Digestive system > Stomach > Rumen ... | reverse complement strand
GGCCAAGATAGTTGTTGTCTGCATTAGCTGCCGGATAAATGTCGCCAACAGAAGGCTGGTCTGTTTCTAAATTCTTCCAAGGAGTCAGCAAGTCACCAAAATGCTTGATACGGATGTTATAGTAGCTAATACCATTCACATATTTCAGAATGTCACCTGTCTGTGCACGTACATAAGCTTCAACAGCATCAGGAAGAGTCTTATCAGCGCCTGTTCCGTCCTTGTAGAACTTAGTTGCGTCAACAGTAACTCCAGAAGGAAGCGTACAAGTCAGGGCAATAGCAGTCACCTTGTTTTCTGCATCAACAGTGAGGGTACCAACGGTTATATCTGTAGAACTTAATGTTCCAGCAGTAACCCAACCTGTCTGAGCCTCAATATATTCAAGAGCTTTGCTCTGAATGAGCGTTGTCAGAGATGCAAGTGTAAAGATGGATGACTTGTTGCCATTCACGGTATAGAGATCAGCAGCAGTTCCACCATCGGCAACAGCCTGGATAGCCACCTGTACGAGCGTTGTCTTGTTCACATCCTGGTCAGCTACAGAGAAAGTGTTCTCAAAGCAATACTGAGGATTGGTGTCGCCAAACGCTGTTGAGAAAGTGGTGGAAGAAGTAACCCTGTTCAAACTGAATGTAGGAGTAGCAGCATCCATACCCGACTTGTCATAGTTAGCACTCTCTGAAAAATAGGTACGATACTTGTATGTAGCAGGTGAACCTTCAGTGATAACAGTATTACCAATATAGCGATAGACGGCTGCACCCGTTGCAGTACTGTTACTTATCAATGGAAGGAAAGAAGCGTGATTGTTTGTAGAGCGAACCAAATACGAATTGGGGTTACAGTTATCGAGCGTCCAACCTGTTACAGTACCAACAAGTGCTGTAGAACCGCCAATTTTTGAGTTTGACAAGGTTGCGTTATCAATAGCAGACTCCATCGTCACCTTGGCCATACCACGCTCAACATAAATCTGGTCAGCAGTACCAGCAGCAGCGGCAGACTCTGATTCATACACTGTAGTAATAGGAACTAAAACCTGAACTGTTGCACCAGTAATGGGTGCAGTCGTTGAACCTTGCTTATCAGCCAGCGGGGCATTAGCCATATAGAAGCCATTATTATTCATATTGCCGCAGTCAAGTCCGGTTGTTGAAGCAAAGTATTTGTTTGATTGTGTTGTCAGGTCTGCAAAAGTACCAGTGAAGTCAGTCAATGTACCATCTTTCATTACCTGCAAGGTTGATGAATTGGCTGGAATACTAATGAATCCATTGTTATTCAGAATAACCAACATCTGGTAGCCAGGAGCTACACTGCCGCCAACCTTCTGTACTACTTTCGTAGAAACTCGAGTTACTTGGGGATCATCGCTGTCCGTCCAAGGCTTAGTGTCGATGGCCTGAGCCTCCACAAAGTTTCCGCTAGCATCAAAAAGAATCAAAGTAGCATCCTTCACTTCGTACTCAACGGGCATACCATCATTCAAGTCAGCCACATTACCACCATTATCAGTGGCACGAGTCATAGAAGCTGGATTCGTAGGCAAGTTAATACTAATAGCAATGTAATTGCCACCACCATTGTCGTTGGGACCGCTGACTTCGGCCACATCCTTGTCACTCGAGCATGCAGTGAAGCTGAGTCCTACTGCGAATAATGCTCCTAATAAAAAGATTTTTTTCATAATTGTAATTTTTAAAAGGGTTATTAATAAATTGAATTGTAATTATTGTTTCTTTTTGTTTTCATCTTCATTGCAACGCCACACTTGGCTCCAAGAATGTGGCTGTTGTAGTGCCTGATCGAAGGCCTCGTTCAGGCACTACGATCCTACCGATCAGGCTGCATGCTTTCGAGGTACTGTCTCAACTCGTTCAGATTATACTGAGCAGCCTTGCAGGAAGACTGCAGGAAGAGCTGTTCGGCCTCTTCCTGACGGTTCTGCTTAACTGCTAAGATACCACGGGCATTGAAGGCTTCAGCACTCTGTCCGGCCTTCTCCAAATAGCGGGCGGCAGTGATGAGATCGTCACGCTGCAGGGCACTGACGGCAGCATTGAGGTTAGCGGTCTCGTTGTCAGGATACATACGGACAGCAGTCTCAAAGGTATCGTTGAAGTCCTGCGAACCAGGCTCATAGGTGTTTGCCACGAGGAACATCTCATTTAGGCTGAGGTGCTGCGGTTTCTCACGAATCAGTCGTTTAGCCTCATCGACCGTGAAGGGACGCACGGTATAGCTGACCTCATAGTCGCTATGGCGCAAGGCTGGGAAGATGTTGTCAAGCAAGTAGCGCCACTGCTGCGGATATTGCTTCTTCAGCTGACGCTCCTTTTGGTCAGGCTCGTCGTTGGAAGTGACGATAGCCCGGATGGCATCGATGTTGTCCATAGTACCCATCTTGTCCAATGCCGTCAGCAGTCCCTGCCAGTCTTCAGGAGTAGAAGCCACGCTGAAAATGTGAGCGGGCAACTGTATTAAGCTCTGCACATAGTGACAGAAAGCCTCGGCACGAGCCTGTGCCAGATAGGCATTATGCTGATAAGGGCTCTCTGGTGAGGCATAGCCGTGAATGCTGATGTGTGTAATGGTGGTGAAAGAGTCCTGGCGTACCACATCGATGGTGCGCAACACCTTGGCCAGCTCGGCAGCATTGCCACGATATTCAGGCCGGATGTCAGTCTTGTTGACCACGAAGTCAAGGAATGCCTTTCCACTCAGTTGGCGTGATTTCTCTTGCTCAGCCTGCGGCGTCACGTATGCCAATTGATATTGTGGCTTATACAATTCTTTGACGGTAGGTGGTGGCGGAGGCAAAACAGGTTCAGCTTTCTTGCCGAAGACGTAGGCAATGTTCAGAGCTAATTTCGTAGGACCTACGTAATTGTAATGGCCACGTTCCAGCAACTCGCCGCACTCTTCGTTCTCATAACGTGAGAACTTGGTGTGTATATAACCTACGCCGATGGCTGCCTCTAAGTTCCAGTGCTCGCTAAGCTTCCAGGCATGTCCCAACGTGAGGCCACCACCTACAAACCATCCTTCATAGTGGTTGTAATGCAAGGGTTTGAACAGTCCAAAAGGCAGTTTAACACCTGCTACGTTGTACTCCCCCCCTACCCCATGGATACCGGTAAACCAACCACGGAACTGCTCACCACTGAGCCAATAACGATATTCGGGCATGAGCGACCAGTGCTGCAACTTCTTCATTCCATGATAGCCGTTCCACGGATTTAGACCATAGAACAGCTGTAGCGAGGAACGGTTGCCAACAGCAGCCTCAATGCCTATGTTTGGCGTGAGGGTTGCATCGTACAATAGGTTGTTCTTAATACTGACAGTACGTTGTGAAAAAGCTGTCACAGCAATCACAAAGAACAATCCGACTAAGGCTATCCGCCTTGTCTCATTTTTGTATATGTACATGATACCTTTCTTTTTAGTAAATTGGTATATATAGTGTATAAATACGACTGTTGGCAAAGTTAGGCATAAAAAATGATATACCAAATTGTTTAGACAGTAAATAGCCCTATTTATGCTTTTTTAACCTTAGCTTGTTTGCGTAAACGTTTGCGTGAGTTTGTTTTGTCCCACAGATACGCTAAAGTTGAAAAACACATACCTTTGCAGGACAAATACATATCTTAAAGACAAACTAAAACATTTCTGACAATGAAAACAACAAAACTTGGCAGATGGATGGTATCCATTCTGGCCATGCTTTCGGTCATCCCTATGACCGCTATGTTGACCAGCACTGACGGTTCGAACAGAGCCATCGGAGGCGACGGCAGCTACTTTTTACAGACATTCGAAGACCTGACGACGTATCCTGAGACGGAGTCGGCCAACGAACAGGCCTTTATCGTGGAAGGACAGGGCGAATGGCTCTACAAAAATGCGTTCCAGGCCACCAACTCCAGCTACATTCCCGACGGTTCGGAACACGATCTGCGCATGAAGAAGAACGCTTCCTACGTAGTGACGCCCCTGCTGACCAACGGCGTATCGAAGGTAACGTTCGACATCGGTCGTGCCAATGTGAAGGTGTATACCTCTTCTGACGGAGGCAGCACGTGGACGGAAGTCGAGCAGACCGTCAGCAGCAAGAAAGTGACTGTGACTGTGAACAGCGATGCTGTAAACCGCATCAAGGTTGCCAACGACACTGGCAAGGATGCCGACATCGACAACCTGGCTATCTATGCTAACACCTTTGAAACGACGGTGAGAGTGGAAACAGGTGACGTTTCGGACATCGGCTATACCACTGCTACACTAAGCGGTGCCCTGACAGAGACTGGCAGCGAAACGATAATGGAAGTAGGCTTTGTGTGGAGCATCACCAACAAGGAACCTACCCTCAGCGACAACGTGGCCACTGCAGTTGCTGTGACCCCCACCTTCAGCGTGACGCTCAGCGACCTGCGTGAGGGAGCCACCATCTACTACCGTGCCTACGCCAAATATGGCAACACACAGAGCTACGGCATCATCCGCAGCTTTAAAACCAATGTCGAGGACAAGGGACAGACCATTGACGAGCAAGGCCGCTATTTCGTACAGGACTTCGAAGACCAAAGCACCTATCCTGACGAGACGGGCAAGGATGCTAATACCGAACTGGAGTTCAACGTAGTGAACCAAGGCACGTGGATCTACTATAACAGCTACGTTTCGACTAATACTGACTACAACGTAAACGGTTCGACAAAGAACCTGCGCATGCCGAAAAACAGCTCCTACCTCATCACACCGATTCTAAACAATGGTGTGAAGAAAGTTGTGTGGAACCAGATGCGCAAGACGTGTGTGGCCTATACTTCTGCAGACGGAGGCACAACCTGGACAGCAGCCACTATCACGACCGATGCGACGGACAATACCCTTCGTATCATTGAGGTAAACAGTCTGAACGTAAACCGCATCAAGATTGCCAACGAGGCCAGCGGCGATGCCGACATCGACAACCTCATCGTCTATGCCCAAGCCTTCGGCACACCTGCAACGGTGACAACAAGACAGGCTATAAACATCACCAAGAACTCTGCAGAGGTCAGCGGTGAAATCGTGGACCAGGGCGACCAGCCCATCACCGAGAGTGGTATTATCTGGAGTCAGAACGCACAGCCTTCATTAGCCGACAACATCGTGGAGACTGAAGATCCGTCGCAAACCAGTTTCTCCGTACTGATAACAGGCCTGAAAGCCAGCCAGACGATATATTATCGTGCATACGCTCTGTCGAATGCTGGCTATGCCTATGGTGACGTCATGAGCTTCCAAACCAGTGCAGCGACGGCAGCTACCGTAGCTACCAGCGACGTGACGAAGAGTGGTTCGAAGTTCCGCATCGGCGGCATAGTGACTGATGATGGTGGACTGGACCTGACGGAAGTGGGTGTCATCTACGGCAAGACCAGCGGACTCAATTATAATAATGGTACGCGTGCGACTATGAGCCGTCCATCATACAAGTTCTCGACGACGGTCAGCCTGGAGGAGGCTACCACCTACTACATCCGTGCATATGCCATCACTGACTTCGGTACGGCCTATGGCGACGAAAAGGAGTTTACGACCGATAACGTGATTGAACAGCCCGACATTGTGTTAGGCGACATCATCTGGTGTGCACCTGACGGCAATGACGCTACGGCTGACGGCTCTGAATTAAAACCTTTCTTCGACGTACAGAAAGCCATCGACATGGCACAGCCTGGTGACCGCATCTGGATGAAGGCTGGCACGTATGTCTACGATAAACGCATCAACATCAACGACCACAACGGCGAGGCTGACAAACCCATCGAGCTGTTCGGCTACGAGGGACGTGCCGTGCTCGACTTCTCAGGTATGCCCTACCATGCTCACTCCAACAATCCCTACCAGGGTGTTCGTCTCACCAGTTCCTACTGGCATTTCTACCACATTGACATCTGCAATGCCTCGGACAACGGCATGCTCATCGAACGCAACAAGCCTACGGGCGGATCTTCGTCGGACATCATCAGTCGCACGCAGGATGCCCACGACAACCTCATCGAGGAGTGCAACTTCTACAAAAACGGTGACACTGGTCTGCAGATGAAGAACCTTGCAGCCAACAACAGAGTCATTAACTGCGACTCGTATCTGAACTGCGACGAGGACGAGGGCGATGCCGACGGTTTTGCCCCCAAGCTGTCAGTAGGCGACAACAACTATTTCTACGGCTGCCGGGCCTGGGCCAACTCTGACGACGGATGGGACGTTTTTTACAAAAAAGAAGGTGGCTTCGGCGACAATATGACTATCGTCATCGAGAACTGCATCTCCTATAAGAACGGATTCTTAGACCTGCAGACCCTCGCTCCTAAGGGTAACGGCAACGGCTACAAGTGCGGTTCAAACCAGGGTGCCATGAACGTCTACATGAACCGCTGCTTAGCCATCCACAATAAGGCAAAGGGCTTCGACCAGAACCACAATGCCGGTGACATCATCATGAATAACTGTACAGGTATGACACTGAAGAGTCTCTGCGGCGAGAAGAGCTACTCGTACCGCATCTACGAGGAGATTGCCAGCGGCCATGAGGTGCGCCTCACCAACTGTATCGCCATCAACGACAACGATGCTACAGACAAGCGTGACAGCAGCGGACAGCCCAAACCTGGCGAGCATGGCAAGAACGGTCTCTACGGCCGCTTCGAGGTTGACGAGACGCTGGACCGCATGTACATTACGACGTGTGAGTTCCAAAAGGCCGACCCGACACAGTTTGTCGACATTAACAACGACGAAGAGCTGATTGGCGATCGCGACGAGGACGGCAACCTGCCTGAGATGACATTTGCTCACCTGAAAGAAGGTTCGTTCCTGATAGATACCGGTATAAAAGTAGATGCTACTAACTATCGTGGCATCGACATTGCAGGCATTGAGTACAGCGGCAATGCTCCTGACCTGGGTGCTTTCGAGTACGACGGCGAGATAACAAATGCCATCCGTGTGGTAAGCCAACAGTCAGACGACCAGAAGGTACGCCTGATACAGACTCAGAACAGCCTCGTACTCATCAGCATTCAAGCTCCGACGGATATCAATAGTTTCCAAGCAGTCGTCTACGATGCCACAGGCCGCATCTTAGGCCAGCACGCTTTCAACGGCACCACCACTGCCATCCGTCTGCCACAGCAGGCCAAGGGTATGGTGGTCATCAAGGTCATCGGCCAAGGATTTCAAGGCACGACGAAGGCCATGGTGAACGGTGAATGGTGAATAGTGAACGTTATAACTAAAAGAGCGAAACCTTAGGGCTTCGCTCTTTTAGTTTATTGAATTATACTTGACTTATCTGTTGATGTACTTCACACCATTCTTGATGATGAGTCCCTTGTAACCCATGTTGACACGCTGGCCAGCCATATTGTAGGCAGGACCATTGAGAGTATCGGTAGTGACGGCATGGATGCCGGCAGCATCGACATTCTTCGTCAGCTTAATTTGAGTGACACCACTACTGTTGACATTGACAACACCAGTAATCCAAAGCTCTGTACCCTCGTCTACTTTATTCAAGCCCTTGCTATTATTAACAAGAACGACTGTATTGCCTGAATCATCATACAGATAATAGTAATCGATAGTAGTACCATCATCCTTGAATTGCTTTCCGAGTTTACCACCTAACTGAACCAGGTCGCACATGAACTGGTCGACTCCACCAATCCAAGTCTGGTGACCAACGGCCTCTTCCTCACTCTCAACGATAGACAGACCATTTACGTTTGACTGGGTATTGTTGGTAGCCTGAGGCATCTTGTCCTTGTAGAGCGTATAGTTGACAGCTATCGTACCGTTGATGACAGCATTGTTCACAAAGGCTTCCTTCGTGCCTTCGACCTTGTAGAAGCAAAGAGCAGAATTGCCTTCACGGACATAGATGCTGTTACCATCGTTGAAGACAACCTTGGCATTGGTCAGCTGCAGGTTGATATTCTCCGTGAGATTAGAACCAATCAGACGCTCAATGCTGCCTACATTGCTATACTCAGTGGTCGATCCGCCACCGCCTTCCTGGGTATTGCCGTTGAGTGAGTAGATATAACCTGACGACAGTTCAGGAGTGACGGTATCATCCTTCTTATAACTCTGGAGCTTAGCCAAAACGATTACCTCGTCATTCTGCTTGATGTAGTTCTCGTCAGTAATGCTCTTGTTTTCCAGACCCTTCATGCGGAAACAGACAAGATCACCCATGTTAAACGTAGCATTACCATTCTCAGTGTTGATTTCAGTAATCGCGGTCACACTACCCTTCACATAATACTGCTTGGTAGTGATAAAGCCGGCTGAGAACTTGCTGATGTAACCCAAAGCCTCTGCCACTGTCATCGGGTTGTCCTGGGTACCATTAGTGATATCGTCCTCAGGATTATGCGTATCATCCTCAGTCTTGCCGTTGACAGAATAGACGTAGCCGCTGCTGACCTCAGGAGTAATTTCACCTGTGCCGTTGTTCTTATACTTCTGCAGCACACCCTTAACCACCACCTGGTCACCTGTTGTTACAAAATTGGTATTCACAATGTCCTTGTTGCCAAGACCCTTCAATCCGTAGGTCTGTACGGTAGCGGTAGCATTGACATCGTCACCCATGTAGAACTGGGCGTTGGTCGTAGTGATGCTCTTGACAGAAGTACAGACACCCTTCACATAGTAAGAGAAATCAGTCGATGCACCATCTTCCAAAGCGTTGATCAGTTCAAGAGCCCTTGTCACAGTGATGGCCGTCTCAGGAGTCTGACCCTCAGTAGGAGTCGTCACATCCTCCACATCACCGTTCGTGGCAATCTTCTTGACGCGCCAGTGGCCTGAACCGGAAGGACGGGTGAAGACAACAGTAGAAGCATTACCTGTCCAAATGCCAGTTGTAGGATCGTATGTACCACCGTCAACAACATCAGCAGTTTCAGGCTTGTAAGAACCATCGAAGGTAATACCAATCTTGGTCAGCGTTCCTGACTTGGCAGAGATGGTCATCGTACCACCACCATAGACACGGATACCGGCACCTGCGTTGTAATACTTACCGTCATTACCACCACCGCCAAAGGTCACCGTGAAGTCACCACCGTCAAACGGATCAGAGTACTGTACACCGTTCTCCAATCCCAATTCACCAAAGACAATGACGCCAGCATTGGCAGTCATGCCTAACATAGCCAACAAGGCTACAAACGAATAGCGTAAAATTTTGTTCATAAACGTTTGTTTGTTTTTTAGTTAATAATAAATATCATGGTGCAAAGATACGAAGAATTATTGGAACAGCAAGCAAATAAAAGAGAATTTTTTTTGTATAATCATTGAGTTTTTGTCATTTTGTCAGAAAAATATGCTGAAATTTAACACTTACTTTTTTCGAAAATAGCGTGAATTTACTGAAATTTAACACTCATTTTTATCGAAAATAGCGTGAGATACGTGGTAACTGGAAGCTTGCAGCATGCTAACCCCTCGTTAGTGCCGTTCAAACTGCCTTTTTGTACGGCACAAACATGCTATTTGTTACTTACTAACCTGTCGAAATTGACCAATTTTTATATTAAAAACCGTTAATTTTCAGCTATTTTGCTGGTTTAGAAAGCACTATTTTCAGTTTTTTAAACAAAAGCTGCTGATAAACAGGGTATTAGCAAAAATTCGTCTTTTGCCCGTTTTTCCTACTTCTGATTGTCTGTTGACTTTGACAAGGCTTTTTGTGAGTCTTTTGTCAATAAGTTTCAATTCATTTAACATTTGTCCTCAAAGGCTCTTTCGTTCGAAAAAGCAAAGAAAAACAAATTTTCCTTTTGCTTTTTGCTCACTTATTCGTACCTTTGCAAGCTATAAGGTATAGAAACAACAAAAAACAAGCAATACATGGAATACAATTTTAGACAGATTGAACAAAAATGGCAGAAGCGATGGGTAGACAATGGAACCTATCGCGTAGTGGAAGACCAAAACAAGAAGAAGTTCTACGTACTGAACATGTTCCCCTACCCCAGCGGTGCTGGACTGCATGTGGGCCACCCGTTGGGCTACATCGCTTCGGACATCTATGCCCGCTATAAGCGGCAGAAAGGCTACAACGTACTGAACCCTATGGGCTACGATGCCTACGGACTGCCTGCTGAACAATATGCCATCCAGACAGGCCAGCACCCTGAGAAAACAACATTTGAGAACATTGACCGCTACCGTTCACAGTTGGACAAGATAGGTTTCTCGTTTGATTGGGAGCGAGAAGTTCGTACTTGTGACCCCATCTACTATAAGTGGACACAATGGGCCTTCCAGCGTATGTTTAAATCGTACTACAGCATATCGTCGCAAAAGGCTCAGCCCACCATCAAGCTCATCGAGCATTTCGAACTGATGGGTACTGAGAACTGTGGTGCATTAGGTACAGAGGAACTGCACTTTACGGCAGCCGACTGGCACAACTTCTCAGAGAAAAAGAAGCAGGAGGTGCTAATGAACTACCGCATTGCCTACTTGGCAGACACGATGGTGAACTGGTGTCCTGCCTTAGGTACGGTATTGGCCAATGACGAGGTAGTAGATGGCGTCAGCGTTCGTGGCGGCTATCCTGTCGTCCAGAAGAAGATGCGCCAGTGGTGTCTGCGTGTCTCTGCCTATGCCCAGCGTCTGTTGGATGGTCTCGAGGAGATTGACTGGACGGAATCGTTGAAGGAGACCCAGCGTAATTGGATTGGTCGCAGTGAGGGTACGGAGGTGGAATTTAAGGTATGGCAAGACCCATCCAACCTCCCCTGCTTAGGGGAGGCCGAGGATGCCCCCCTAAACAGGGGGGACAGGGGGTCTTTCACCATCTTCACCACGCGTGCTGATACGATGTTCGGTGTGACATTTATGGTGCTGGCTCCTGAGAGTGAGCTCGTGGACCAGCTGACAACTCCTGAGCAGAAGGAAGAAGTAGACAAGTATTTGGAATACGTCAAGAAGCGTACAGAGCGCGACCGTCAGATGGATCACAAGGTGACAGGTGTATTCTCAGGAAGTTATGCCATCAATCCGTTCAACGACGAAAAGATTCCCATCTGGATTGCTGAATACGTATTGGCTGGTTATGGTACTGGTGCCATTATGGCTGTTCCTGCCCACGACTCTCGCGACTATGCCTTTGCCAAGCACTTCAACCTGCCCATTATCCCGTTGATTGAGGGTGCCGACGTCAGTGAGGAGAGCTATGACGCCAAGGAGGGTATCATGTGTAACTCTGCCAGCAGTAAGTTTAGCCTCAACGGCCTAACTGTGAAGGAGGCTATTGCTGCCACGAAGAAGTTTGTAACAGAACAGGGTTTAGGACGTGTGAAAGTGAATTATCGCTTGCGTGATGCTATTTTCTCACGTCAGCGCTATTGGGGTGAGCCGTTCCCTGTCTACTACAAGGACGGTATGCCTTATATGATTCCAAAGGAATGCCTACCCTTGGAGCTGCCTGAGATTGACGAATACAAGCCTACAGAAACGGGCGAGCCTCCCTTGGGCCGTGCCAAGAAATGGGCCTGGGACACCAAAACTGACAGCGTGGTCGATGTTTCCGACATCGACAATAAGTCCGTCTTCCCCTTGGAACTGAACACTATGCCAGGCTTCGCAGGTTCTTCAGCTTACTATCTGCGCTATATGGATCCCAAGAACGAGAAGGCTTTGGTGAATCGTGACATCGATGAATACTGGCGCAATGTCGACCTCTACGTGGGTGGTACAGAGCATGCTACAGGTCACTTGATCTACGCTCGTTTCTGGAACAAGTTCCTCTATGACAGCGGATACTCCTGTGAGGACGAACCTTTCAAGAAGCTGGTGAATCAAGGAATGATTCAGGGTCGCTCGAACTTTGTCTACAGAGTAGAGGAAGGGAGTGAGAAAGGTAAGTTTGTCAGTTGTGGCCTGAAGGACCAGTATCAGGTTACTCCCATCCACGTTGACGTGAACATCGTGTCTGCCGACGTGCTCGATATCGATGCCTTCCGTGCCTGGCGTCCGGAATATGAGCATGCTGAGTTCATTCTCGAAGATGGCAAATACATCTGCGGATGGGCCGTAGAAAAAATGTCGAAATCGATGTTCAACGTGGTCAACCCTGACATGATTGTCGAAAAATATGGTGCTGACACGCTACGCCTCTACGAGATGTTCTTAGGTCCTGTGGAGCAGAGCAAGCCTTGGGATACAAACGGTATTGACGGCTGCCACCGCTTCCTGAAAAAGTTCTGGGCACTATTCTATGGAAACAACAGAAATAATGAGAGCGACGGTCTTATCGTTGATGATGCTGAACCTACGAGGGATCAGTTGAAGAGTGTCCACAAGTTGATTAAGAAGGTCAGTCAGGACATTGAGACATTCTCGTACAATACCAGCATCTCAGCCTTCATGATCTGTGTCAACGAACTGGCTCAGCTGAAGTGCCACAACCGTGAACTATTGAAGACAGTGGTTATTCTGATAGCTCCGTTTGCTCCGCATATTGCCGAAGAACTGTGGGAGGCTTTAGGAGGACAGGGCAGCGTGTGCGACTCAAAGTGGCCTGAATGGAACGAAGAGTACCTGGTGGAGAACACTGTCAAGATGGGTGTCGCTTTCAACGGCAAGACCCGTTTCGATATGGAGTTTGCTGCTGATGCTGACAATGCTACCATTCAGGAAACAGTGTTGGGCGACGAACGTGCGACAAAGTACATCGAGGGTAAGCCCATCGTCAAAGTCATCATCGTGCCAAAGCGCATGGTGAACATTGTGCTGGGCAAATAAAATGTAAGCTATGAACTATGAACTGAATCATAAGATGATACTCAACGAGACCAAGGACTACTTCTTCATCACCCTTGGTCTCCTGATGTACACCATCTCGTTCACAGTATTCCTCATGCCCTACCAGATTGTGGCTGGTGGTGTAACAGGTCTGTCGGCCATCATCTACTACGCCACAGGATTCCACTTGGAGAACACCTACATCATCATCAACGGCATCCTGCTTATTGTAGCGCTGAAAATACTGGGCTTCAAGTTCCTGATGAAGACCATCTATGCCATCTTCACGCTTTACTTCATGCTGAAGTTTGCACAAGACATCCTGCCCACGCAGGAGAATGGACTACCATTCAAGCTGATGGGCGAGGGACAGGACTTTATGTCGATGATTATCGGCTGTGTGATCACAGGTATTGCTTTGGCTACCGTCTTTTCGAACAACGGTTCGACGGGTGGTACGGACATCATTGCCGCCAGTATCAACAAGTATCATAACGTATCTTTGGGTTCTGTACTCATTGCCGCCGACTTCTGCATCATCGGCTCCTGTATGTTCTTCCCACAATTTGGCAACTATGTGGAGCGAGCCCATAAAGTGATGTTCGGCTTTTGCGTGATGGCGATGGAAAACTATACCCTTGACTATGTGATGAACGCACGGCGACAGTCAGTACAGTTCATGATATTCACCAACAAATGGCAGGAGATAGCCAATGCCATCGGCACCCAGATGAATCATGGTGTCACCATTCTCGATGGTCACGGCTGGTATACAGGACAGAATATCAAGGTGCTGTGTATCCTGGCCAAGAAAAACGAGAGTACCAACATGTTCCGTCTCATCAAGATGATAGACCCACAAGCCTTTGTTTCGCAGTCGAGCGTCATTGGTGTCTATGGTGAGGGATTTGATGAAATGAAGGTTAGGATTAAAGAAGAAAAAATGAAGAGAAAAAAAAGGAGCAATGAAGATAGTATTCGCAACCAACAACCAGCATAAGCTTGACGAAATCAGAGCCATCTTAGGACCTTCGTTTGAGGTGGTCTCCTTGGCTGATATCGGCTGTCATGAGGACATCCCCGAAACTGGTACCACCCTGGAAGAGAATGCCCTTATGAAGGCGCAGTATGTCTTCAACAAATATCACCTGAACTGCTTTGCCGACGATACTGGTCTGGAAGTAGATGCTCTCGGTGGTGCTCCTGGCGTCTTCAGTGCCCGCTATGCTGCCGTCAAGTATGTTGCAACTAAGTCACAAACAGAACAAACAGAACAAACGGAACAGCCTGCAAGCCACGATTCAGAGGCCAATATGAACTGTCTGTTGCATGAATTAGGGAATAATAATAACCGTAAGGCCCGATTCCGTACCGTTATTGCGCTGATAGAAAAAGAGGATGGACTCGATAGTATCAAACAGTTCGAGGGCATCGTCAACGGAGAAATTATCTGTGAGCGTAGGGGAGGGGAGGGCTTCGGGTATGATCCTATCTTCCAGCCTGACGGCTACAACAAGACCTTCGCAGAGTTAGGTAGCGATGTCAAGAACCAGATTAGTCATCGTGCACGAGCCACCCAGAAACTGGCAGAATACCTTTTGAAGGTAATCTTGCCTTTCTTCATCTTCTTCTGTTCACCTTTACATGCCCAAATCGGAACCTGGAAAACCTATTTAGCATACCAGAATGTACAACAGATACAAGCTGCAGGTGACCATATCTTCGTATTGGCCTCCAATGGCCTATATGTCTATAATAAAACTGACCAAAGTATTGTCACCTACGACAAAATCAATGGTCTTAGCGACACCTACATTACCAACATACGCTGGTGTCAGCAGGCCAAACAGCTGATAGTCGTCTACGGCAGTTCTAATATTGACCTCATAGACACCAACGGTAACGTAACCAATATCAGCGACATCTATCTGAAAGCCATCATAGGTGACAAGACCATCAACAACATCACCATTCAAGATCAGTATGCCTATTTCTCCTGTGGTTTTGGTATAGTGAAAATGAATGTCAAGAAGACTGAAATCAGTGAGTCGTACATGCTCGGATTCCCAATTACTGCCGTTGTCATTGCCAACAACAGCATCTATGCACAAAGCAAGGACAATGGTGTATGGACAGGCAGCTTAGACAGTAATCTGATAGATAAAGCCAATTGGCAGAAGACAGATAGCTATCCGTCGTTTGAACAGGACAACAGCGACTATGAGCAATACTATTCCCTCGTCTCAACCCTAAGTCCTGGAGGTCCCAAATATAATAATATGGGCTACATCAAATTCCTGAATGGAAAGCTATACACTTGTAATGGCAGTTTCAATACAACACCATCCATCCAGATACTGAATGGCAATGAATGGACTGTCTGTCAGGACGAGGGCATCAGTGAAATAACTGGTGTGGGTTATTTAGGTTTTGTCTGTTTTGATGTTGACCCCACCTCCAACGACGACCATATCTTTGCAGGCTCAAGAAACGGACTCTATGAGTTCAGAAACGGGAAATTCGTCCAGTTCTTCAACCACAAGAACAGTCCTATAGAACCCTTTGACGGAAAAACCCAAGAATATGAATTGACTACAGGTGTACAATTCGATACCAATGGAACACTCTGGATTCTCAATAGTCAGGCTCCTACACAAGGTTTAATCAAATATGCCGATGGACAATTCTCTTCCATATCCCAACCGGCCTTGATGAAACTGAACGACGGCGGATTCAAGAACAAGAGTAATGGTGATCTATCGAGAATGATGGTTGACAGCCAAGGACTGATGTGGTTCTGCAATAACCACTGGATGTTGTCAGCCTTCTATCAGTATGACATACAGAATAATAAAGTGAAAGCCTACGAAAACTTCATCAATCAAGACGGCACTCGTATTGAAGTAGGTGGTGGTATCAGATGCGTGGTGGAAGACTTGGATAAAAACCTGTGGATAGGAAGTAGTGCAGGACCCTTTGTGTTAGAAAGAAGTAAGATGAACGATGATGATCCTGTCTTCACACAAATCAAGGTGCCTCGCAACGATGGTACTAACTATGCTGACTACCTTTTGTCAGGAGAAAGCGTTTCCTGCATGGTTATCGATGCTGCTGGCCGAAAATGGATTGGCACCAACAGCGATGGTGTCTACCTGATTAGCAGTGATAACATGACTCAGCTGGAACACTTTACTGCTGAAAACAGCAAATTGCTTTCAAATGAAATACAATCGATAGCCATCAACAACACTACTGGTGAAGTATTTTTCGGCACTTACTACGGACTCTGCTCATACGTCAGCGATGCTACAACTACCTCTGAGGATATGACGGAAGACAATGTTCATGCCTATCCAAATCCTGTCACACCTGACTATACAGGTCTTATCACTATTGTAGGCCTAACCTTGAATGCTGATGTCAAGATACTATCGTCAAACGGTGCCTTGATAGCTGAAGGAAGAAGCAACGGCGGCAGCTTTACGTGGGACGGATGTGACAAACAGGGTAGGAGAGTGGCCAGCGGTATCTACATGGTAGCTACGGCCAAGGCTGATGGAAGCAAGGGAACGGTATGTAAGATTGCCATCGTAAGATAGATGTCATCAAGAAACAAATATCTCCTGTTTTGTGGTAGCTGTCTTGTGGCTGTTATCATAGGACTATTGAACTGGTATTCCGCTCCTACCTTGTCAGATGATGTAATGTACAGGTTTGTCTGGCAAGAGGATTGGCAACAGCCATACGAGCGCATTCAGTCGTTTAGTGATGTCATCAAGTCACAAATCATCCATTACGAATATAATAACGGAAGAAGTATCACCCATGGAATGGCACAAGTTGCCATTAACCTGATACCTGACAGCTTGGCCAAAATCATCAATACAGGTGTATTTCTGCTGCTCATATACCTCATTATACGCTATACTGCTAAAGGCAAAGAATACTATTTGATAATGGCAGCAATAGCCTTTGGATTATTGTTCTTCGTCATCAATGGCTTTGGTACAAGCTTTATATGGCTTTTAGGCGCCTTTACTTACCTCTGGGCACTGGTCATTACATTGTGCTTCCTGTTGATGATAAGAACAATAGAAAGCTGGAAAATGAGCTGGAAATTGCTACCGCTTATACCCTTGTCATTTCTCATGGGATGGACACACGAAGCCATCGCTCTACCTATATCCTGTGCTTGCTTTTTCTACCTTTTCGTCAATAGGAAAAATATATTCTATAAAGCCTCTACTTACTGTATGCTTGCCTACATGGCAGGTATGTTGATGATAGTTACTTCACCTGCTTTATGGAACAGGGCAGACATAGAAGGAATTTCACTCTTACAACGAATAATTGCAGGTGGTATCAATCTCATCTTCAATGTCAAAATATCATGGATACTCATTGCTACGCTTCTTGTTTTACTCTTCAAAAATAAGTCACATCTGTATGATACTATCAAGACATACCAATATCTCTTTGTTGCCTGGATAGCAGCTTTAGGCATTGTCGTCACGTGTGGAACGTCTATAGAGAGGGTAGGTATCTGTGCCGATTTTTTAGCGATGCTTATCATCATGGGAATATGGCAAGGTGAAAGAGTCATACAATGGCAGGGAACTATCATCACACTTGTCTGCATTCTTTCCGTTATCGTAGCCATTCCAGCTATTCAACTAAGCTATGAAAACTATCAAAATTACCTCTATCATTGTACACAATTAGAGGATAAAGACAATCGGATTATCAAGGTTCGCCAGTTGCCTGCTGATATGAATACACTTTTAAAAAGAATCAGCAGAAGATATGTCAATCCTACTATTGAGTTCAACTACAATTGCGTCTACATGGCCTTTGACCAACATGATATAAACAACAAAGGAGCAGCACGACTTTATAACAAAACATCAGTTATATTCTTACCTGAAGAAATAATAGACAATATCTATCGTGACAGTACTGCCTATCTTCATCAAGAAACAGATGAACATCAAAATCTATTCATCAAACAAGTGCAAAGAAAGCAAGTCAACGATGTCACCTTTCTCTCAGACACATCAACATTCACACTTGACGACTTTCATTACGAACTACTCAATATTGACAACCGGCAATACATAGTGATGACCGTTCCACCTCCCAGCATTTTTAACAGAATAAGAGACATCAGAAT
>Ga0265298_10004421_pt1 | contig 17997 bp, 12 predicted proteins | sample AusTroGonzalo_MG_3_FD_193486 | JGI IMG/M metagenome (GOLD analysis project Ga0265298, IMG submission 193486) | Bovine rumen microbial communities from tropical cattle in Woodstock, Queensland, Australia - Gonzalo_01 | ecosystem: Host-associated > Mammals > Digestive system > Stomach > Rumen ... | reverse complement strand
TTATCAGAAAGTTATTAACAGAAAAACAAACATTCAACATAACTGATTGATGACGTTCATCTTGTATTATTGACAAGCCGTTATTTCCCTGCTCTCGATTTAACATAATATATATTATGCGACGTTGGATATAGGGTAAACGAGGGCTATAGGGATGGGTCCCGACATCGATATCGGAATGTCTGAAAGAACGCTGTTGAAAGCGATTACCCCCCTGCTCCGGAAGATTGGATGCGCAAGGGAAAACATAAAAACGGAAATGGAGCTGCAAGGGATCAACGGCAGTCGAATATATCCCGGGAGAAATAGGAATAATGACGGAACACCGTCCGGAAAGTGCCGTGAAACAGCAACTCGGTAATATTCCTGAATGAGGGGCATATAATCCAGAATAAGATAATGATGAACAATCCGTCTGATGTAAAAACAGACAGGAGAAAACGGGCAGGGCACATATTGGGACAGTTCCCCTGCCCGGACATATCTGGAGGAGATTCAGGATCACCAGAGTGGAAAGCAGCGTAACACTGGAAGAAATTATATAGTTGTAAAATTACAGGATCAGTACAGAAGAGAAAAAAGGGCAGGTGGAAAATACATCAGGACTGCTGCCCTGCCCTTAGCCTGTGGAACAATCTCCGTATAGAAACTGCGCATGATCTGCAATAATGGAATCGGGCAGGGGAAATTACCGCGGCTGCCCTGCCCTGCCGCAAATGCCCAACATGATGCCCATAAAACAGTATGGAAATATTTACGGCTCTGCCGTTACTTGAAACATGAAATGAGCTCAGTAAACGGTCCTTGAAACTTGAAACCAATTCTTCAATTCACATCCGCACGACAAAGCCGCACCTCACTGCAGCGTTCAGCTGAGTGCTGCAAGGCTGGTGCTCCATTCACTGCCGACCGATCCATAATATTTCCAGTCGAGTGTATCCGGCCCCGACACCAGGAGCGAGCCGAGATCTCCTGCGGCCGTGCGGATCCGGAGATCGTCCTTGCCGTCGGCATTGAAATCCGCGATCTGTTCGACCGTGACATTCCCCAGGTCGCCGATCCCGAACCAGCCGGCTGCATTGCCGTCTTCCACCAGCCACGCGCCGTAATAAGTTCCGGTCTTCAGCAGGACGTCGTCCGTGCCGTCGCCGTTGAAGTCCCCTGCCCCGACGATCTCAAAACCGTCCGGCAACGTATCAAGATCGGCCCATGCCACCGTGCCGTCTTCCTGCGTCAGCCAGCTGCCTGCGAAGCCCTCATCGTGTTTCAGGACCACATCGTCGCGTCCGTCGCCGTTCAAATCGCCTATTGCACTCAGTTTCCATTCGTCGCCCAGACTCTGGAAATAATTCCAGCCGGTCTTCTCTCCGCCGGTGAAGAAACATCCTGCCGTGCCGTTGTTGCGCAGCAACAGGTCGGTCTGTCCATCGCCGTTGAAATCGCCCAGTCCGACGATCTGCGTCTCGGCATCGAATTCGCCGATGGTCTCCCAGCCATTGACCCGTCCGTCTTCGCCGGTCGTCCACGCCCCAACGACATTTTCTTTGCTCGTGATATAAACATCATAAGTATTCTTGCCCGCGGCGGTCTTGCCCGTGCCGAAGACCGTCCAGCCGGCATTGCGCGTGCTCAAATCGCCCCACTCCGCAGTCTGGTCTTCCCGGATCAGCCACGCGCCGGTCGAACCGTCCGCTCCGTGGCCGGCCTGATCGATGGTCATCACGATATCCGCCCGTCCGTCCGCATTCAAATCTCCCGCCGTGCCGACAGCAGGTGTCGGCGGGATTGGCGCTCCGCTGCTGACGGTCAGCGTCAGCAGGCCGGCATCCAGATTCAAAGCATAATCCCGGTCACCCAGCATGACCGAGCCGCCGACCGCCAGACTGGCGCAGATACCCGAGGCATTGCAGATCGTGACGGTCTGTGCAAAACCTTCTGCTCCGTCCGCCAGTGTATAGACGCCTTCCGTCTGTTCAGAGTCAACCGTGATTGTGTAATTCGGCATTCCCGAAATCAACGAAAGATTGTTGATCAATGCCGGGGAAACCGCTGACCAGTTTAAAACATCAAAATCAATGATGCCGCCGGTATAGGCGGAAACCACCGCTCCGGAAGCGATTTCCAGGCAGCCAGTCACTTTTCCACCGTCATAAACATACAGCTCGCCGCCGGAATTCACCGCGGCGGTGTCCGCCACACCCCCGCTGGAGACATACAGAGCGCCGCCGGAATTGACTGTATATGCTGAAATGAACGCGTTTTCCAGCAGGAAAGCGGAACCGCCGGAATTGCCCTGAATATATGTATCCGGTGCAACTGTCAATTTAAGACAAGCATCAGAATCTGCTGTGATCATTGTCGCCGTGCCCCCGCTGGTGACATACAGCTTGCCGCCGGAATTGACCGTGGCGGACTCCGCCATACCCCCGCTGGAGACATACAGAGTGCCGCCGGAATTCACCGTGGCGGAGTTTGTCTTTCCTCCGCTGGTGACATCATGAAAGCCGTCTGCATTGACTATGGTGAGTTCAGCCTTCCCTCCGTCTGAAACGGTTTGCCAAGACCCGGAATTCACAACGGTGCTGCAAGCGGTTCCTCCGCTGGAGACAAACTGGGCAGCATGAATATTCAGGACGGTATTATTCGCAATGCCGCTGGAAACCTCCATGATCCCATCGGAATCAAGTGTGGCATTGTTTGCCGTGCCGCCGAAAACCGATACCAGTCCATAAAACACCGTTATATGATCAGCCTCTCCTCCGCTGAGGATGAACAGTTCTCCATGTTCATCCAGGGTTGTGGAGTTCGCCGTCCCACCGCTGGAGACATACAGTCCGCCGCCATTGACCGTGGTATTAACGGCAGTGCCGCCGGAATTGACATTCAGGGAGCCGCCGGAATTGACCGCAGCGGAGTTCACCGTAACACCTTGCCAGACTTCCAGATAACCGCCGGAATTGACCGTGACGGAGTTCGCCGCGGCGCTGTCCAGGAAATACATGCAGCCGCCGGAATTGACCGCGGCGGAGTTCACCGTGCCGCCGCTGGAGATATACACACTGCCGCCGGAATTGACCGTGACGGAGTTTGCCGCGGCACTGCTGTAGACATGCATTACACAACTGGAATTGACCGTGACGGAGTTCACGGTGCCGCCCCGGCAGACTTCCAGATAGCCGCCGGAATTGACCGCGGCGGAGTTCACCGTACCGCTGTTGGAAATATACAGAAAGCCGGCATCGATTGTGACGGAATTCGCGGTGCCGCCGCTGGAGACATGCAGACGGCCGTAATTATTGACCGTGGTGGCGGCTGCCGTGCCGCCGCTGGAAACATACAGAGCACCGAAATTGACCGTATAACCGGAAATGAAGGCATTTTTCATTTCAAAGGAAGAACCGGCGGAAATCCCTTGAACATATGTATCCGGAGCTATGGTCAACCCCAGACTGCCGCCGCTGGATAAAGTGACATCCGTCGCGGTGCCGCCGCTGGAGACTTCCAGAAAGCCGACTGAATCGACTGTGGTGGAAGTTGCCGTGCCGCCGCTGGAGACCCATAGACAACCTAAGGAATTGACCATAGTGAAATTTGCCGTGCCGCCGCTGGAGACTGACAGATAGCCGCCTGAATTGACTGTGGTGGAGGTTGCCGTGCCGCCGCTGGAGACTTCCAGACTGCCGTAGTTATTGACCGTGGTGGAGGATGCCGTGCCGCCGCTGGAGACAAACATGCTGTCATAGTTCAGGATGATCCCGCTGCTGACTTGTCCGCTGGAAACGTAATACGCCATTCTTTTGCCCTCGTTGGAAATGATTATGAAATCAGTAAATAATATGATTTACAATAATATAGACTGGCAGCAGGTAAAATCAAGCGGACAAGGGAAATAATATGGAAATTTCAAGTTTCAGGTTACAAATTGCATATTGCAAATACCGGCGCAGCCCTGCGCCTCTGTAAAACAATCATATGTTTGTTCGTCATGTCCGAAAAAAAATTTCATTCCGGCTTGCAATCACGGGGGAAACGGGGTATATTTAACTTTTGGGAACCGATGCCGGGACAGTCCCGGACCAGGTCGAAAAACAACAGGAAGGAATCTAGACATGGAACTCAAAGGCAGCAAAACCGCGGCGAATCTGGCATTTGCCTTCGCCGGTGAATCTCAGGCCCGCAACAAGTATGATTATTTTGCCTCCGCAGCCAAAAAGGAAGGCTATGAACAGATCGCGGCGATCTTCCAGGAAACGGCACTGAACGAAAAAGAACACGCCAAAATGTGGTTCAAGGAACTCGGCGGCATCGGCAATACGCTGGCCAACCTGGCCGCCGCGGCTGCCGGCGAACACGAAGAATGGACCGAGATGTACAAAAAATTCGCCGAAGAAGCCCGCGCCGAAGGATTCAATGAGATCGCGGCCAAATTCGAAGGCGTCGCCAAAATCGAAAAGCACCATGAGGAACGCTACCGCAAGCTGATCGCCAACATCGAAAGCGGCGAAGTCTGGGTCCGCGCCGGCAAGAACCGCTGGCAGTGCCGCAACTGCGGTGCCATCGTCGAAGGCGAAAAAGCCCCGGAAGTCTGCCCGGTCTGTGCGCATCCCAAGGCGTATTTCCAGATCGAGCCGGAAAACTACTGATTCTTCATTTCCCGGATCTCCGGGAATTCAAATGTCAAAAACCGGAACGGCCGAGAAATCCCAGGCTGTTCCGGCTTTTTTTCTATGCCCTATTCTATCGATCCGTAATCATCCGTACCATTCCGTACAAATCCGTATGCTGTCCTCCCCCCTCGCCAGATCGGGTAAATAAGGAAATCAGCCCATGAACCCGAGTCCGAGGGCGAAGGCGCTTACGCGTCCGTCCACCTGATCGCCCCGGCGGACGGCTTCCTGCAGGTAATTTTCCAGTCCGGCAAACGGAACCAGGATCGTTTCGATATCTTCGGTCTCGTCGAAATCGGTGACGAGTTCACCCTGCGCGTTTTCATCGGCTTCCATGACGGCGAGCCGGACGATCTCCGAACTCATGCCGGGTGAACTGAAGGCGTCGGGGATCATCCGGATCAGTTTGCCGTGAAAACCCGTTTCCTCGCGCAGTTCGCGGACCGCGGTCTCGTTCGGATCTTCGCCGGGATTGACCAGACCGGCCGGAAATTCGATGACCATGCCGTCCACCGGCGGACGGTATTGGCGGACCAGGATGAGCCGGTCGGAAGGCATCAGGCGGCAGATGATGGCCACGGCCCCGGTGGAGTTTTTGCGGGTGACCGCTTCCCAGATCCGTTCCACGCCTTTATTGTCGCAATAGGATATCCGGTTCAATGCGAGCCAGCTGCCCGCGGCGATCTGGCTGCAGTTCAGTCTTTTCATGATAAAAGAAGCCTTTCTTTGAAAAAAATTCAGTTTCGGACTTGAAATATAGCGCAAAAAGTGATAAAGTATAGTATTGAAACGGATAAATATCCGAAAAAAATGATTTTTTTTTGATGCGAAACGGTAATTCCCCCTTTGATTCCAGCTTGAATACCTTTATATTTCAAGCAGATTTATTCCGGATCGCAGCAATTTGAAAGATTCAGGAGAATAATTCTTTGAAGTGCGTTTGGATAGGGCTGACGGGCGGTCCCGGATGCGGCAAATCCGAGGTGGTCAAGTCGTTCAGTGAGATACCCGGCTGGCAATGTTACGATACGGATCAGATCTGCCACGAAATTTATCAGGAAAGCAATTCGCCGCTCGTCCGGCTGATGGAAGACCGCTGGGGCTCCGAGGTCCGCTCGGCAGCCGGACAGCCGGACCGGAAGGTCATCGCGGAAAAAGTTTTCAATGACGAACGGGAACGCGCCTGGCTGAATTCGATCCTTCATCCGGAGATCCTTTTTCGGCTGGAAAATAAAATTTCGGCTTCGGGCACGGAATGGGCGCTGATCGAAGTGCCGCTGCTGTTCGAAGCGAAATTCGATGTGCGGATGGACAGAACCGTCGCGATCTGGTCTCCGCCGGAAGTTCAGTTCGAACGGCTGATTGCCCGCGGCTGGACCCGTGAACATGCGGAAAAACGGATCGCCTCGCAGCTGCCGGCCGCGAAAAAACTGGAACTGGCCGATTACGGAATCATCAACCGCGGCAGTCTGGAAAGTCTGCGCGAACAGTGTTTGCGCATCGCTGATGAAATCAAAAACATTTATAATAAATAAACCAATCCGAATTCAGGAGTTGACAAAAACATGGATCAGGACAACAGCATGAATCCGTCATCTTTACCAGAAACCCCGGCACCCGCGCCGACAGCGGAAAACGCTCCGGCGGAAGCGCCCAAGCCCAAACGCAGAGGCCGCCCGCCGCGTCAGAAAACTCCCGACAAGACTGCTGCGGAAAATGAAACTCCTTCCGCTCCTGCACCGGCCGCTGCCGCCGAACCGGCCAAACCGGTCCAGCCTTCGGCCGCACCGGCCGATGTGCCCCCTGCCCCGCCAAAAATGAAGGAAGAACCCGAAGCCGTTCCCGCCGATATCCAGCCCGACCGTCTCGTCGTGCCTCAGGAACCGATCGCCGCCGTTTCTTTCGGTCCGCCGGAAGATGATGACGATGACGGCTATGTCCCTGCCCCGGAACCGATCAGCGCCTCCTACGTGGAACAGCCCGCGGTCCCGCAGGATCCCGATGCGCCGATGGAACCGCTGGACACCGATGATCTGGAATATCAGGACCCTGCCGCCGGCAGCAATCAGCAGCGCCGCAATCAGAACAATTACAATAACAACAACCAGCAGCGGAACCAGAACAATTACAATAACAACAATCAGCAGCGCCGCAATCAGCGCGACAACAACCGCCGCAACAATAACAACAACCAGCGCCGCAATCAGAATAATTACAATAACAATCAGCGCGGCAACCGCTACGACGACGATTATCAGGACAGCCAGCGCCGGTTCTTCCACAACAACCAGAACAACCGGAACCAGAATCACGGCAATTATCAGAACGATTACAACCGCGGCAATTACGGCAACTATCAGAATGATTATGCCCAGGAATACAATTCCAACAACAATTATTCCCAGCTGCCGCGTCCGAATGCCGTTCCTCAGCAGGGACAGTATCAGGCTCCGCAGCCCGTCGATCCGGAAGCCGCTCCCAATGCCGCCTCCCCTGCCCCGGGAAATGCCCAGCCCCAGGCTCCCGTCCCCAGCGTCAACATTTCCGAACTGCAGGAAATGTCCATGGAAAAACTCAGTGTCATGGCGCGTGAAATGGGCATCGAAGGCGTCGGTGCTCTCGAAAAATCCAAACTTGTTTTCGAGATCCTCCGCGTCAACGCCGAGCGCAACGGCATCATGTACGGCAGCGGTTTCCTGGAGATCCTTCCTGACGGTTTCGGTTTCCTCCGCTCCCCCGCTTACAGCTATCTGCCGTCCTCGGAAGACATCTATCTGAGTCCCTCGCAGATCCGGCGTTTCTCGGTCAAGACCGGCGATTTCATCACCGGACAGATCCGGCCGCCGCGCGAAAAGGAACGTTTCTTCGCCATGCTCAAGGTCGAAACGATCAACCATGAGCCGCCGGAACGCAAACGCAATATCATCCCGTTCGGCGACCTCACCCCGTATTTCCCGACCCAGCGGCTGATCCTCGAAACCGCGCCGGAAGAGATCTCCACCCGCGTGGTCGACCTGATAACCCCGATCGGCATGGGCCAGCGCGGTCTGATCGTGGCGCCCCCGCGCACCGGCAAAACCGTCCTCATGCAGAAAATGGCCAATGCCATCAGCAAGAACAATCCGGAAGTCGAACTGATCATCCTGCTGATCGACGAACGTCCGGAAGAAGTCACCGACATGCAGCGTTCGGTCAAGGCCGAAGTCGTCAGCTCCACTTTCGACGAGCCCCCGGAACGCCATGTCCAGGTTGCCGAAATGGTCATCGAAAAAGCCAAACGCATGGTCGAATACGGCAAGGACGTGGTGATCCTGCTGGACTCCATCACCCGCCTTGCCCGGGCTTACAATACGTTACAGCCCCACAGCGGCAAGATCCTCACCGGCGGTGTGGACGCCAATGCCCTGCACAAGCCCAAACGTTTCTTCGGTGCCGCCCGGAATATCGACGGCAAAGGCAGTCTCACGATCATCGCCACCGCCCTGATCGACACCGGCAGCCGCATGGATGAAGTCATCTTCGAAGAATTCAAGGGCACCGGCAACATGGAACTGCATCTCGACCGCTATCTGGTCGACCGCCGCGTGTATCCGGCGATCAACATCGAGCGCAGCGGCACCCGCAAGGAGGAACTGCTCCTGCATCCGGATGAACTCAAACGCGTCTGGACCCTCCGCAAGGCCATGAACGGCGTCCCGCCAGTGGAAGCCATGGAACTGCTGATCGGAAAACTCAAAAAGGTCAAGACCAACGTCGAATTCCTGATGACTCTTCAGGTATGATTCCGCGATGACCCGTAATTCCAACAATAAGGATTGATGAAACCATGAGCAACACCGTTCAAAAAATGTTGTCCGGCACGCTTTATGTGATCCTGGCGGTCGTGCTGGTCGGTGCAGTGATCCTGATCCTGCCGGTCTACTGGAAATACGTCACCATGCAGGATGAAAACACCCGAATGGAGCAGGAATACCGTGCCCTCCGGGAAGAGCAGCAGCGGATGCTGAAAGAGGTCCATGACCTCGAATCCGAATCCCTCGCGGTCGAAAAGATCGCCAGGGAAAAATACAACCTCTGCCGGGAAAACGAACAGATCCTGATCTACAAGTGATCGCACGATCAGGATTATAAGCACTAAACAAAGGAGATAAAAAAAATGAAACTTCCGGACACTCAAATCGCAGTCACCTTGTTCAACCTGAGATATTACTGCCAGACGGAAAGCGATCTGGACAAGACGCTGGACAAGCTCTGCGCCATCGGCTATCAGGCTGTCCAGGTATCGGCGATCCCGCTGGATGCCGCCGTGATCCGCAAACAGCTCGACGCCCATAAACTGGCGTGCATCGCCACCCATGAAAGTTTTGCCTCGATGTGCGACACCGCCAAGCTGATCGACCGGATGCACACGCTCGACTGCGATTTCGCCGCCATGGGTTCCATGCCGACCGAATACAGCGCCAGCCCCCATTTCCCGCGGCTGGACGAATTCATTTCCATCGTCAACGAAAAATGCGCGATCCTGAAGGATGCCGGAATCCGGTTCGGTTATCACAATCACGATTTCGAATTCATGAAACTGGACAACGGCCAGACCGCTCTGGATTATTTCTACGAAAAGACCGATCCGAAAAGCGTCTATGCCGAACTCGATGTGCACTGGGTGACGCGCGGCGGCGGCTCCCCGGCGACCTGGATCCGGAAACTCGCTTCCCGCATGAGTGTGATCCATTTCAAGGATTTCGCCCGTCTGCCGGAAGGTCCGCGTTTCTGCGAGATCGGCGAAGGCAATCTGGACTGGCCCGAGATCCTGAAGGCCTGCCGTGAGACTGGCGTCCGCTGGTATTCGATCGAACAGGATCAGGAAATGCCCGGCCGCGGCATCTTCGAATCCATGAAGATATCCTACAACAATCTCAAAGCCATGGGCGTCAAGTAAGTTTCAGCGCAAAAAAAAGCAAAAGGCCGGACGGAGATCAAGTCGATCCGCCCGGCCTTTTTTCATCTTTCATTTTTTATTTCTGCGGCCGCAGGATCGAGATCAGCAGTGCGAGCCCCAGCAGCATCGGATAATACAATGCTCCGATCAGTCCGAAGGACGAGAGCTGAACGCCCGCGGTTCTGGCAATGCCCAGTGCGATCAGGATCTGCGCGCCGTAGGGGATCAGCCCCTGCACCACACAGGAAGAGGTGTCGAGGATACTGGCGATCCGCCGCGGGTCGCAGCCGTATTTTTGCGCAAAATCTTTGGCGATGGGCCCGGTGATCACGATCGCCACCGTGTTGTTTGCGGTGAAAAGATTCACGCCGGCAGTGAGCAGACAGACGCCGAATTCACAGCCTCGTCTGCCGGTGATCTTCGATTCGATCACATTCATCAGAAACCGGATGCCGCCGTTGTGCCGGACAATGCTCAGCAGTCCGCCGGCAAGGATCGCCACCACGAGCGTTTCAGACATGCCCAGAGCACCCTTCCCCGCAATGTCGAGCGCGGTCCACATCGTAAGGGAACCGGTCACGCATCCCAGCGCCGCCGCCAGCACCGTGCCGAAGAACAGCAGCGCCATCACGTTCATTCCGCACAGGGCGGCGATCAGGATCAGCAGATACGGCGCCACATTCAGCAGATCCTTCCAAGAAACGGCTTTCAGCGGCAGATCGGTTCCCGCTGTTCCGGACAGCAGATAGATGACGATGCAGACCAGCGCCGCGGGCAGGATCATCCGGAAATTCATGATGAACTTGTCGCGCATTGCCACCTGCTGGGTGCGGGTCGCGGCGATCGTGGTGTCGGAGATCATTGACATGTTGTCGCCGAACATGGCGCCGCCGACCACTGCGCCGACCATCAGTGCCGGATCGATCTTCATGGGACCGATGAGTCCGGCGGCGATCGGCGTGAGCGCGGCGATCGTTCCGCAGCTGGTGCCGATGGCCAGTGAAATGAAGCATGAGACCAGGAAGATGCCGGTCAGCAGCAGACGGGCCGGGACCAGGCTGCGGGCGATCAATACGGCGGAATCCACCGCGCCCATTCCCTTGGCGACCGCGGCGAAACTGCCCGCCAGAATGAAGATCAGGCACATGATCATGATATTGGTTTCGCCCATGCCGCGGGCATAGATCTCCACCTTCTGCTGCAGCGGCCGTTTATGGTCCATGATCAATCCCGCCGCCGAGGCCACCAGAAAAGCTATCGGCATGGATATTTTATAAAAGTCATTCGCCCAGATGGACAATCCGGCGTAAAAAAACACAAAGATCCCAAACGGCAGCAGTGCCCGGAAACGCGGATCGCGTTCGAAAACATGATCATTTTTCTGCATGACATACCTCTCCATTGCATTTCGGGTAACATATCCGGAAATCGGAAAAATGCAAATTCCGGAGGATAGATATCAGCGAAAAAGGGCAGCGTATACGAAATTCACACCGTGACACAGGATCATCGGATTTATCTCCGCTCTGCGATCCCGCGTCATAAGCTAGGCTCACGCACAAGAACTATCCGGCTATTGTCCCCGCCAGCCTTGTCTCCACCCGCACTCCGGCCTTGTCCCGGCCCATCTCTTCCGGCTTCGCCGGCACTGATTACTGATTCACTGATTACTGGAAACTCCCGGCCATCGGCCGGGTCAGGCCAGCAGACCGGTCGTGACACTGTAGCTCGTGTCGAATTTCTTCACATTCGCACAAGTCACGCCCAGATAATATTCGCCTGTGGCGACCGCTTTCTTCGATACCAGCGTATCGTCGTCGAGGGCGCTCAGTGCCACCGACTTTCCTTTCGCGTCCAGGCAGGTCAGCTTGATCTGTTTCGCATTATAGGCATCGGCCGTCACACTGTCCAGATCCAGTTCGATATATCCGTCGCCGTCCAGCTGGAATCTGATGAAGTCTCTGGCGTTGCCGAAGCCCACCCAGCCGGTGATCTCTTCGCCCTGGAGCTTCGCCGGTTTCTGGGCGGCTGCCTGCCACGTGTCGTTGGTGTTGTCGCCGGCCGGGAAGAGACGGCTTTTTTCATTCAGGGCGACCGTGTAATCCGCATACCCGCCTTTCTTCGCGTTGGTCGACTGCACCGACAGATAATAGTCGCCGGCAGTCACCAGCAGTTCTTTCGTGTCCAGCTGCTGGCCCGCTTTCAGCGCGGTGCTCTGAAGAGATTTCAGCTTGCCGTTGGACTGCTTCTGCCAGACCGTGAATTTCACCGCATCGGTCGAGCTGACCGTGAAGCTGAGTTTCGCGCCGCTTTCCAGCGAGAATTTTCCGAAGTCATATTCATCGCCGAGGCCAACCCAACCGGTCGCTTCGGTGGTCATCGTGTTCAGATCCTTGGCAGCGGCAGCCGTATCATCGCTGTTGTCGCCTTTGGTGAACAGGAAGCTCTTGCCATTCGGCGAGACCGAGTAATAGGCATTCCCGCCTTTTTTTGCGTTGGTCGACTGCATCGACAGATAATAGTTGCCGGCATTCAGCAGCAGTGCTTTCGTGTCCAGGGTCTGTCCCGCTTTCAGTGTGGTGGTCTGAAGCGATTTCAGCTTGCCGTTGGGCTGCTCCTGCCAGACCGTGAATTTCACTGCATCAGTGGAGCTGACCGTGAAGCTCAGCTTCGCGCCGCATTCCAGCGAGAATTTTCCGAAGTCATACTCATCGCCCATACCAACCCATCCGGTCGCTTCGCTGGTCATCATATTGAAATTCTTGGCAGTGGCAGCCGTATCATCGCTGTTGTCGCCATTGGTGAATAAGAAACTCTTGTCATTCAGTGTGACCGTGTAATCGGCATCCCCGCCTTTTTTTGCGTTGGTCGACTGCATCGACAGATAATAGTTGCCGGCATTCAGCAGCAGTGCTTTCGTGTCCAGGGTCTGTCCCGCTTTCAGTGTGGTGGCCTGCAGCGATTTCAGCTTGCCGTTGGGCTGCTCCTGCCAGACCGTGAATTTCACCGCATCGGAGGCGCTGACCGTGAAGCTGAGTTTCGCACTGCATGGCAGCGAGAATTTCCCGAAGTCATATTCATCGCCCTGCCCCACCCAGTTGGTCACTCCGGTGACCATGCCCAGATCATAAGCAGTGGCAGCAGTGTCGTCGCTGTTGTCGGCTTTGTTGAAGGATGTGCTCTCGTAAACGAAATACGCCATTTTTTGCTCTCCTTGATTTGCAGTTAAAAAATACTGACGTTTCTGACAATAAATAAGGTATTATAATTGATGCACAGCATAAATCAAGTCAAAACAAGAAAAAAAGTTGCAAGTCGGCAGAGCCGGCAGACTGCTGATCGTGCCGGGAAGCTGAGCATCCGCGGTCAGGTACGGTGCTTGAGGATGCTTTCGGCGGTCAGGATCCCGTCGATGGCCGACGAGGTGATGCCGCCGGCCAGACCGGCGCCCTCGCCGACCGGATAGAAATCCTTCAGCGGATTCTGCCGCGTCACTTCATCGCGTTCGAACCGGACCGGACTGGACACGCGCGTCTCAATACCCAGCAGGGTGCCGTATCGGATATATCCTTCGGCCTGATGGTCAAAATGGATCAATGCGCGGCTCAGGGCACTGCGGATATTGTTCGGGAGAAGCGAATCCAGCCGGGCTGGAACGGCACCGAATTTCCAGGTGTTGTGTTTCGGCAGTTTTCCGGCGTTGCCGCGGAGAAAATCCGCCGCCCGCTGGGCGGGACAGGTGAAGTCCCCTCCCCCGAGATCATAGGCACGATGTTCGAGGTTGTCCAAAAACGCATAGGCTTCCTGCGGGGAACCGAAGACTTCCGGACCGAGGGTGGTGACCATGGCTGCATTGGCGAATTTTCCCGAGCGGGCGGCATTGCTCATGCCGTTGGTGCAGAGCCGTTCGCGTTTCGGGGTGGCGGGAATGATCTCGCCGCCGGGACACATGCAGAAAGTGGTGACGCCGCCGCTCCGGCCGTCCGCCGAGGGCCGCGACACCATGCAGTATTCCGCACTGCCGAGCGCGGGGATGGTCTCCTGCACGCCGAACTGCATCCAGTTGATGAAATCCTGCGGATGTTCGATCCGGCAGCCGATCTGGAATCCCTTCATGCGGAACGCCGCGCCGGCATGGATGCACTCGAGGATGAAATCCCGCGCACTGTGTCCGCAGGCGCTGACCACCAGCGGAGCTTCGATTTTTACGCCGTCCGCCAGAATGACGCCCCGGCAGGCGCCGTCCTTTACCAGCAGCGACTCCACGCGGCTGTCCCAGCGGAACCTGCCGCCGAGACTTTCGATCTTCCGCCGCAGGGAAGCGATCACGTCGGGCAGCTTGTCCGAACCGATATGCGGATGGCTGTAATAGCCGATATTTTCCGGAGCACCGGCTTCGATCATTTCATGGAGGACGAATTCGATACGCGGGTCGCGGATCCGGGTGAAAAGTTTGCCGTCCGACCAGGTGCCCGCGCCGCCCTCCCCGAACAGCAGATTGCTTTCCTCGTTCAGCTCGCGCGTCTGGAAGAAATGGTCGATATCGGCCTGACGGCGGGTCACATCGCGGCCGCGGTCGAGGATCACCGGTCTGCATCCGGCCATGGCGAGGATCAGAGCACAGAAAAGACCGGCGGGTCCTGCCCCGACGATCAGCGGCTCCTGCGGCGGATCGGGACAATGGAACACCGGCGTTTCATACGGCAGGACGGCCGGTGCTTCCTCCATCATGCGGGTCGGCTTGACATGGTCGTCGATCTCCACGATCAGGGAATAGAGCAGTTTCACATCCGGCTGCGACCGGGCGTCGATGCTGCGCTTCAGGATGGTATAATCGATGATGTCGTCCTCGCGGATGCCGCAGTAAGCGGCGATCATGGGATGGAGTTCGAAATCGATGCTGCGGGGTTTGCCCGCGGCTGCGACCGTAAGTTGTTCGATGGAGATTTTCATATTCAGTCATTGCCTTTCCAGGGATGGAGTCCCAGCAGTAGTCTTTCGCGGTTCAGGATCTGCCACAGCGCCGGATCATTGTGGAGAGTCCGGGTCAAGGCGGAAACCGAAGCATTGAGCAGCGGCGCGGCGCTTTTCGGTTCCCAGCCGCAGACGGCGAGCACATCCAGCACGTGCGCCGACCAGAGCAGCCGCACGGGATTGCGCACGGAGGGTTCCGGGAGCAGTTCGTATTGCGCGCCTTCGGGGATTTCCGCCCGGAGTTCATAAGCGAACTGCTGCCGCAGTTTGGTGACCGCATGCAGCCGGTTCTCGTGCTGGCTCCGGCTGGCGTCGGCCGTGACGGTAAAACCGGTCGCGCGATGGGTCAGCCGGACGGCACAGGAAGTCTTGTTGACCTTCTGTCCGCCGTGTCCGCGGGCCTTGCGGAATTCCTGATCGCATTCGCGCAGCAGTTCGTCCGGGGTCATGTTCAGCCAGTCGTCACGTTCGCTCATAACAGCTCCAAAGCGGCGTCGTTCCAGAAATCCAGGCCGTGCCGCGTCAATGCCATGGATCTGTGTTTCATCATTTTCTTCCGACGCAGGGAAGCGATCTGCGCCGGACGCAGTTTTTCCGGAGCAATGCCCGCAACCCGTTCGAATTCATCGGCCGCCCAGCCGCGTACGGTGCGCAGTCCCATCATCAGCATTTCCGCCCGGCGGGTGTCGTCGGGGATATGATCGGTCTCCGGTTCCGCGCCGTCCAGCCATTCCCGGACCGAAGACACCTGCGTGTAACGGTCACGTCCGTTGAAGGAACATGCCGCCGGACCGAGTCCGAGATACGTTTCGCCGTGCCAGATGTTCTGGTTGTGGGCACATTCGAAGCCGGGGCGGGCGTAATTGGAGATCTCATATTGGTGCATGCCGGCAGTTTTCAAGATCCGGCGGGTCATTTTTTCCATCTCGGCGGTGCGGATGTCACAGGCGGGATCGTTCCGGTAACGGCGGGACAGCGGCGTCCCCTCCTCCACGGTCAGCGCATAAGCGGAAAGATGCCGGACCGGCAGCTCCAAAGCCAGCGTCAGATCTTTTTCCCAGTCTTCGGCGGATTGACCCGGCAGACCGTAGATCAGGTCGCAGGAAAGGTTGGTCAGCCCGTTTTCCGTGAGCATTTCGAAAGCGGTAACGATCTTTTCCGGATCGCCGCAGCGTCCGATGGCCCGGCGCAAAGCCGGATCGAAACTCTGCACGCCGAGACTCACGCGGCTGACATATTTGCCAAGCATCGCCGCTTTCTCCGGGGTCAGGCTTTCCGGATTACATTCGATCGAAATTTCCGAAGCGCCGCTGTCGAGATTTTTTATCATGACAAGCAGTTCCTCGAGCAGTTCCGGTCCCAGCACGGTCGGAGTCCCGCCGCCGAGATAGACGGTATGGAGCGGCTGTCCGGAGAGCAACTTCAATCCTTCCCGGATCTTGTCCAGCCAGGGACGCATCAGCTCTGACGCATCTGCTTCGGAATAGAACGCGCAGTAATCGCATTTGCGGAGACAGAACGGCACATGGATATAGAGGTTCTGCCAGGGACGGACGGAAAGCATCTCAGGATCCCGTTTCTGCCACCCGTTTGAGGATCACCCCGGAAAGCCAGGGCAAGCGCAGGGAGATATGCTGGGCCATGCCGTGATATTCGCCTTTTTCGGTCTTGACCGGGGCGGAATTGAGCAGACCTGTGCCGCCGAAACGGTAATCGTCGGTATTGAGGATCTCGCGCCATTTGCCGGGGAACGGGACGCCGATGGTATAATGATCCCTGACGACCGGAGTCAGATTCAGGATGACCGCCACCGCCTCGGTATGCGCCTTGTTCCAGCGCAGATACGAGACCACCGACTGCTGCACATCGCCGCCTTCGATCCATTGGAAACCGTTGGGCGTGAAATCGTCTTCCCACAGACATGGTTCGCTGAGGTAGAGACGGTTGAGTTCGGCATTGAGCCGGCGCATTTCGGTATGGCGCGGATAGTTCAGCAGATGCCAGTCCAGCGCCTGATTGCAGTTCCATTCGATCCATTGTGCGAATTCGCCGCCCATGAAAAGGAGTTTCTTGCCGGGATGAGTCATCATACCGCAGAAAAAGGCGCGCAAGTTGGCGAATTTCTGTTCGTAGTCGCCGGGCATCCGGTTGAGCAGCGATTTCTTGCCGTGCACCACTTCGTCATGGCTGAGCGGCAGGATGAAATTTTCCGTGAAGGCATAATACAGCGAAAAGGTCAGCTGGGAATGATGATAGCTGCGGTAGACCGGATCGAGCGAATAATAATCGAGCATGTCGTGCATCCAGCCCATGTCCCACTTGAACGTGAAGCCGAGTCCGCCGGTATAGACGGGCCGCGAAACGCCGGGCCACGAGGTCGATTCCTCCGCCACCATCATGATGCCGGGGAACAGCTGATGCGCCAGTTCGTTGAGATGCTTCAGAAACGCGATCGCCTCCAGGTTCTCGTTGCCGCCGTATTGGTTGGGGATCCATTCGCCGTCCCGGCGGGAATAATTCAGATACAGCATGGACGCGACCGCATCGACGCGGAGGCCGTCCGCATGGTATTTGTCCAGCCAGCACAAGGCGCTGCCGATCAGGAAATTGCGGACCTCATTGCGGCCGAAATTGAAGATGTAGGTGCCCCAGTCGAGCTGTTCGCCCTGACGGGGGTCGGCATGTTCATACAGTGCCGTGCCATCGAACCGGCCCAACGAAAATTCGTCCTTCGGGAAATGCGCGGGGACCCAGTCGAGGATCACGCCGATCCCGTTCCGGTGCATGGTGTCCACGAAAAAGGCGAAATCCTCGGGACTGCCGTAACGCGCGGTCGGCGCATAGAAACCGGTCACCTGATAACCCCAGGACTGGTCCAGCGGATGTTCGCAGACCGGCAGCAGTTCCACATGCGTGTAACCCATCTCCTTCACATAAGCGGCGAGCGCTTCGGCCAGCTGACGGTAATTGTGGAATTCGTCTTTGTCCTTCGGGTCTTTTTTCGGCGGCAGACCGGGTCCGCCCCAGGAGCCGAGATGCACTTCGTAGATCGAAACCGGACGTTCGAGGATATTCCGTTTCCGCCGCTGTTCCATCCATGCCTGGTCATGCCATTCGAACGGTTGGTCCGAGGGCACCCTCCCCGCATTGCCCGGCCGTTTTTCGGTCCATTGGGCACAGGGGTCGAGCTTCTTGACCACCCGGCCGTCCGAGGTCAGGACTTCGTATTTATAAATATCGCCGACGCACAGCGAGGGGATGAAAAGTTCCCACACGCCGGAACTGCCGAGCTTGCGCATCATGTGCCGGCGGCCGTCCCAGCAGTTGAAATCGCCGACCACGGAGACGCGCCGGGCATTGGGCGCCCAGACCGCGAACTCCACGCCGGAGACCTCGCCCATTTTCCGGACATGCGCG
>Ga0265298_10004420_pt1 | contig 17997 bp, 23 predicted proteins | sample AusTroGonzalo_MG_3_FD_193486 | JGI IMG/M metagenome (GOLD analysis project Ga0265298, IMG submission 193486) | Bovine rumen microbial communities from tropical cattle in Woodstock, Queensland, Australia - Gonzalo_01 | ecosystem: Host-associated > Mammals > Digestive system > Stomach > Rumen ... | reverse complement strand
ATATGGAATTCCATATCTAAGAGCAACTTCTCTCTCAATAATACAACCACTATTATTTTCTATTTCAGCAAGGCCAATCATATAATCTGCTTCTGAAAGTTTCTTTATAGCTTCTCCTAAATACCAAATTGATTGCTTTCCATCTCCTATAGCTCCACCTTCCATATAAGAATCTATGAGCTCAAATTCTTCATTAAGAATAAGCTCAGCCATCTTGTGCATTTTTGTTATACTATTTTTTATAGCTTCTTCTTTTCTTCCACTCATAGGAACACTTACAAATAATTTTAGCTTCTTTTCTTTTTCTTTACTCATTTATATCCTCTTTATTTTAAATCTTCTGGAGTTATAATCGCACCACCACTTATTTTTATAATTAAATTACTAGCTTCTTGTTCAGCCTCAGCTTGATATTTCATTTCTTCAGCCTCATCTTGCCCTTTAGGCCACTGCTTCCAAACACATGAATCACCTGAACAGCCTATAATTACTCTATAACCACCAAAATAGCCTACTTTCACAGCATTTATATCACTTAGCTTTATATATTTCTCATATCCATCTTCTTTAAGTTTATTGATTTTTAAAAACATAATTAATCCTCCTCGTCGTCTTCTATACCATAGTCATTTTCTATATCTACCCAATGAACACCTACATTACTTTTTATATATGGTAAAAAAGGCATACCCCATCTTCCAGTAGGAATTTCATTCCCTTCTTCTGGAAATCTTAAAAAATCTTTATAGTCTCTATGTTCAGTTACTATTTTATTTTCACCTCTACTATATACATGAACTTTATAATCATATCCATCGTCGCTAAGAAGATTTGGACAATTATTTTCTACCCACTCTTTTGGAGCAGTTACACAATAATTTAAAGACATATCTAATGGTCCACAAACTACTACAAGATTATTTTCTTCTACCCAATCTTCTTTAGTAAGTTGTCTCTCACTTATCCATGTAATAAAAGGTTCTTCATTTGGATAGTCACGACCAGAGAACCAATTATTTAACTCAAAAAATATAATCTCCATAAGTTATCTCCTTATATATGATATTTTAATAGATAATCTGGATCTACACATTTAAACGAAAGTGATCCATCATGCTTTCTAAATACAATACCTTCTTTTAGTTCTCCATCAATCATTGAAAGATCTTCATGCACAAATTCTCTAAGCTCTTCTACTGTATCTGGTAATGTATAATTAATTTTGACTATAGGAACTATTGGAAGACCATATCCAACTTCAAGGAATTTTTGCATATCCATAGTTCCCCAACGACCTTTATCAGAAGTAATGAAATTAAATATTCTAATTTCTTTATGATCAAGACCATAATTATTCTTTTGAATTCCGGCGCCAAAAGTTTCAGCTTGAATAGTTACCCATTCCCATTCAGGATGATTTCCTAGCATGTCTTTCATATGTGCTTCAATATTATATTTTTCAGCCATTTCTATATACACATTAGTGTCATAAAAACATTTAGCATCTGGCTTAATAAATGGTACATTTCTTGAACACACTATAAATTCAAAAGACTCTTTACCAAAGATATTTTTATGTCTTCTCATAGTAAATGTAGTAGAAGTACCATCAATCTTTTCAGTAGCTATAGAAGTCTTATCTTCTAAGATCCATTTCATGTTCTCAATACGTTCTTCATCTGTCTTTGACACCCACTCAGGCCAACCTCTAGAATCTGATTTTTTACCATATATTCTAAATAAGAACTTCTTTCCCCAGTTTTTACTTAAAAGCCATTTATATGGCTGTCTTTTTGCTTTCTCACCAAGTCTTTGAACCATTCTTTGATAAGGATCAACATTAGATTTTCTTTTATTGTCTTCAGCTATTGAATATGTTACTCCAAGAATCTTAGTAATAAATCTTGATTCATCATCTACATAATGCTCTTTACCATTTAAATCTACTATATAATAAATATTATCAAATTGTGATTCTTTTACTTCCCAGCCAAAATCATTTGGGTGCATAAGAAGACCTTGAGAATAAAAATTACCATATTTTTGAGTTTTTATTTTATATTTCTTAGGAGCTAAGAAAGCAAATTCTTCTGTTGGTGGCGCTTTAGAATCTATCTCAAAATAAATTCCAATATCTCCTGGCTTAAACTGCCCTTTACGAACCATAATAGTCCAACCACCAACAACAGCACATTCTACTCTGTCTTTTCCTTCTATTGGTTTAATATCATCTACTCTTACTAAATATACTAATTCTCTTATACCTTCTTTATTTAGCAATTAACTCACCTCCTAGTAGCTTCTATAATATAGAATAATATTTCTATTAAAATCATATTCAAGAAGCTTTTCTAATGCATCTCTAAAGCTTTCTTTTGTATAATGATAATCTATATCAAAATATTTTTTAGGCACCCATATATTATCAAATCTAAAATCTAAAAGATGTTGATTTCCATAGTCATCTTCTACAAGAAGACCATCACAAGCCTTAAGAGTCTTTTCTTCTCCGCCACCATCAAATACTGCATATGAGACAGTAGTAGGAATCAATTTTTCTTCTTTTAAAGATTCATTTACAGCTTTTAAAATTTCTTCTACTTGATTTTTACTTAATTCGTAATATTCAAATGGTTTAATTTGTTCAAGCTTTCCTTGAATAAATTCATCATCTAATGTTCTACCAATAGAGCACCACCAGTCAATAGTATCTTCTTTTATTTCTCGATAATCATCCATTCTAAAATCTATTTCTGGATATTTACATTCTACTGTATCTCCCCATAAAGAATATGCTGATTCAAAATATTCTTTAAATGAATCATAATTATTCTTTATCCAATAATTATTATCAAAGTCAAGATGAGCTTTAGTATAAAGATACTTTTCTATATCTATATTATTTATTCTTGGTACTACTTTTAAACCACATTCAAAACCCATCTCTTGGAACTCTCCTTTCTACTTCATTTATATCAAACATTTCATAGTAGTCAAACATACACTTCTGCCACATTTCCTCTATTTTATTTTCTGCTTCTTCAATATTCCATCCACTAAAGCAATTAATATTTACAGGTTTTCCACAGAAAGTAAATTGAGTTGTGAACTCATAACCCGGATCAAATTTTTCTCCTGTATGAGGGTGTGTTAAAGCTCTCCATTTATCTACTGTAATGAAATACTTTTTACCAATTTCATCTTCAAATCTCTTTTGAAACTTTGTCTCAATTTCACTATGATCAAGAGGTCCTGGTTTAAACTCTACATATCCACGTTCTTTAAGTTCTTCATCAAATAAATTAATCATGAATAAATCACCCCTTCACAAACTGGGTTCAAATCTACTTTTTCATATACTGATCTTTCCCAAAGAATTTCAATGTATCTCCACATTACATCTGCTTGTTCTTTTAAAAGTTCTAAAGGACAATTTAACTCAAATTCTAATATTCCTTTTTCAGCTTTATCAATAATAGAATTAAGCTTCATATATCTCATACAAAGATCATCATATTCTTTAATATATCTTATTTGGTGTGCTTTATATATCTTAGACATTATACTAATACCTCTTCATAAGTACTTAAAAATATATCTTCTTGACAAGGATAAAAACTTCCATCTAAACCACAAATAATATAGTCTCCAATTATAGCTTTCATTTTTCCTTTTAAAGTAGTAATAATTATTTGCAAACCATCTTTTGACATTTCAACTTCTCTACCCATAAATAAGCATATATCTACATAATTATCTCCTGTCCACTTAATAGCTTCAATATCTGCATCTGCTGACTTTTTACGATATACTTTTGGTACTTTACACATATTATTAGTCTCCTAATTTAATCTGTAGTTGTAGTTGTTACGCATATTGGATTTGATGTCTTAACAGTATAAGTTCCTGATGTAGTTATATAAGGGCTTCTAGATCTACCACCGGTAGTCGTAGTATATGGCAAAACTCACCCACAAACTCCACTTGCATATGGATTATTAGCAGGATGATTATTGCAATTTCTACAACAATCTGGAATATATGGAAAGCCTTTTGGTTGATAATAATCTGAAAAATCAGGTACATCAATCTCATAAATTTTCATTTTCATACTGATCCTTTCCATCCACAATTTAAACATTCGTATAATACTTTTGGTGGATATGAAGTCAAAACCATCATATTATTTTTATAAATAAATTTACCACATTTTGGACATTCAATATTTGTTATTGAATATTTATCTTCTATTTTACTCAGATTGTTCAGACCTTTCTGAAAATCCTCCCATGTTATCTTCTGTGTTTCCATTTATATTGTCTCCTAAATCTATAGGTGTCATATTTCCTCTATTTTGCTTTACTTGCTCCATTAAATTAATCATTTCCGGAGTAAGTTGAGGAGCATTTTGATCTTGATTCTGCTGTTCTATTGGTTGATTTCTTTTAATATTTTCTAAAATAAGAATTATAATTGTTGATACAATATAAAATACATCAAAAACCCATAATGGTAAAAGAACAATCCACCAACTCCATGTAATTACATCTGTAAGCCTTAAAATAGCTAAAATTGTTTGAATAATATCTAACCAAGGAATACTCATAAAAACCATCATAGCTTTACTTGGTTGTTTCATATTTTGTTCCATCATAATTTATTTTACCTTTCTTTTCTTTTTAGCTGCAGTATCTATAGTTTCTCTATGAATTGATTTAACATTTTTAAGTGCTCCAGTTCTTATCCAATTTTGTAAATGAAGAGGATAATAACCATAAATATTTTGAGCAAGATTAAGATGATTTGAATCTATAAATGAGCCAGAATGATCATGTCCATGAATATTAAAAATTATATTGTTTCCTGTAGTACAGCTTTTCATGAAAATTGGTTCATGCGAGAGAATTAATTTCTCTGCTATTATTAAAGGTCCAGTATATATCTCATCAAAATAATCTTTAAATTTAGAAGTTGTCTCATCATGATTTCCCATAATAAGAACTTTATAAGACTTTATATATTTCATATATTCTGGATTTCCAACATCCCCAAGATGAATTAAAGTATCATTTTTGCTACAATATTTCTTTATATACTTTATTTGTTCATCTTCAGATATTTTATATCCCATATACAATCTATCAGAGTCATCAAAATGAGTATCAGAAATAATATATACTGATCCTTTTTCTGACCATCTCTTAAATTGATCGTATAAAGTATCTATCATAACATCACCTTCTTTCTACATAAATATTATACACTATAATTTTCAAAAAGTAAAAAACCTGAGAAACTAATCTCAGGTCTAATATAATATAAGTTTATAATATTATCTTTAAAAATATAATATAGGTAAATTTGTTACTTCTGCATAACTGTGTTCAAGTTTAGCACCTTTACTCTTATCCCAATTTGGCAACATTGCTATACAATCACAACAAGATAATTTAATCAATCCTATATTTATATAATCATTATAAGTAAGACCTTCTGGAAATGTAGCTGGATTTATAACAGCATAACCCATATTTTCTAAAAATTCTTGAGCCAATTTAAAATTTAATTCATAACCGTCTGGATCTATAGTTATAGGTCCTGCTATATATATTTTTTTCATATTAATTACCTCTATAATTTTCCAAATTCTTTCATTATATTTGCTTCATCTATAGCTTTAACTGTATTACTTTTATTTACAATTTTAGATGAATAATAACTATTTATTGCTTTATTATAAGCTCCAAGATTTTTTTGAGTTCCATGTCTTTCAGCTATTAAAGCTCCATAAGCTTGTGCAACTTCTTTTTCTGTTCTTGCTATTTCTTTTGTATTTCCACTGATTTTAGCATTTAGATTTCTTTCTACAGCTCTATTATATTGATCTTGTTTAAACTTTAAATAATTATAATTAGTTGAGCCTCCTCCTAAACAAATTCCTCCATTAAATAAAAATATTCCTATAATAACAAAAGGAAAAGCACCAAACATTAATAATTTATTACATATACTAATAATAGTATTATAAGGTGTTGGAAGATACAAAGGATGAACTGCAGGAAATAATACTCTTAATACATATAATTCAATAATTATTGAAATTAAAATACATATTATGCATACTATAATATATATTTTAAAAATTCCTATTGAACGTTTCATATTTTTCTCCTTTCTTTATATACTACTTTTTCTATTTATATTATATACAACATTTATATAAATGTAAATAATTTTTTTTTATTTTTACAATAAAAAAGACCATATTATATATGGTCTTTTATTTATTTAATTATTTTTATATTCTATAATATCATAAGTATTAAGTATTGTTTTTCTAGGCTTGTCTTCAACTTCAAGTTCATCTATACAATATTCATATTTTTCTTTAATTTCAGAATTTCCACCTGACTCCAAATAAGCTTGGCCTAAAAGTTTAAATGCAATATACTCATCTTGAGGAATATATCCTAGCTTCATATAAATATTAGCTAAATGATTCACACGATCTCTAGAAAAAGCTAGACTTAAATTGTTTCCTGTTTTTACATCTTTTATAAGATCTTCTAAGTCACCAAATTTATTCTCAATATCACGTATTTTATCTAACTTAGTAGCACATTGCATTTGACCTTGAGATAAATCATCTACACAATTACTAAGCTTTTCAACAGTAGCATCAGTCTTCGATATACTTTCTGTAACTTCTTTTAGTTCTTTAATGATAGTATCAAGCTTTGTCGATTTTGCTTTCTTTCTATCACTATATCTATGTTCAATATAAGCCCAAAATCCACCTGCTCCAACTAATGCCACGATCATTTCAGGTAGTGAATTTAATAAAATCTCTAATACTTTTTCCATTTGTTAATCATTTCTTTGCTGAAACAGCTGCTGATAAAGTCTTTTTATTTACAGCTCCTGTCTCTTTAATATTCATTGCCTTTTGGAACTTCTTTGTCCATTTTAATGTATTGTCACCAAAATATCTATCAGGAGTTCCTACTTTTCCATCAAAATACCAATTTAAGAATGCTTGCCAAAGTTTAACTCTATCACTTACTTCACCATGTTTAATATCTACTTCAGTATTTACAGATCCTGTATATCTATATACTCTTTTAAAATTTTTATAGCCTTTTTCCGTAAGTGTTCTAATATGAATAGAATTATTCCATTTAGCTGAATTTTTTACATTATCATCACCACTTCCAGCTTCAGCGAGCTGACCATTTCCTAAATATATAGCTACATGGCTATCCATACAAAGTACATCACCAGCTTGTAATTTATTTAAAGCTGGATGTCCCATTCTCTTAAATCTATCTGATTGATGATATGATCCAGTACCTGTACCAAAACTCCAAGAACCACCATGTGAACATAATGACATTGCTTTAGTATCACAACCACCATGTGCCCAAGCCGCACCAACAAATGGATTACAGCAATAAGTATGCTCAGGCATCAACATACCTTTTTTACTCCCATTAGTTCCACAAAAATAGCATCCATTATGATGTGCATTAGGTGACCAGTCTTTAGGATTAGAACTTCCATGCTTATTAGTATAGCCATAATGAAAATCATTATCTTTAGCTATCCATTTAGCCCAAAGTATAGCATCATTAATTACTTGAGAATTAGTCTTCTTAAGAATATAAGAAGGAAGAACTCCTGGATAAGTTGTCTTTACTTTTTTAGGTGATTCATCTATTTTAGCGTCTTTTTTATTAAATTTTTTAGCTGCTTCTAAAGATTTTTTTCCAAATAAGCCATCAGCTTCTTTCTTTCCAAATACTTTAGTTTGGAACTTTTTTACTGCTTTCTCAGTATCATCTCCCCAAATTCCATCTATTTCTAAATTTAGATCTAAGGCCCAATTTAAAAACTTTTGTAACTTTTTAACATTTACTCCCTTATCACCTTTTTTTAGATATTTTCTAATAACCTTTCCTTTCGAGGTTTTAGTTACGTTTGGAAATTCGCCTTTATACTTACCCATTAAGTTCTCCTTATTTAAATTTTGTACAACGATAACAATAATTCATATCTACATTTCCAGAAATTCCTGGTACAGATCCTGAAGAACTATATTGCCAAATATCATATGAACCTTTATATTCACATTTAGTATAATATTGAGCAACCCATTTACTATGTTTTTCAGTAATTTTACCAATTTTATCATTGAACCAACTTATACTAGCATAAACTCCAGCTTTATAACCAGCTTTATTTACTACTTTACAAAATTCATTACTTACATTAGCAAGAGCAGTTTTTGTACAATTAATTTGTTTAGAATCTTCTATATCTATGTAGACTGGATAAGTTATTTTCTTTCCCTTAAGATTCTTAATTACAAATTCAGCTTCAGTCTTAGCTTTATCAATAGATGTAGCTAATGAGTAGTAGTAAATTCCAACTGGTAAACCCGCTTCTATTGCATTTTTATAATTATTTTCAAAAGCAGCATCTAATTTACATTTCTTATCATCTCTACCTGTATACCCAAGTCTTAAGATAACAAATTTTATTCCACTCTTTTTTATCTTTTTAAATTTAGCTACACTTAATTTTCCTTGGTAATTACTAATATCTATGCCTTTAATAGAAATATCAGTTGATGGAATAGTAATTTTAGGATCTGTGTTTAACCACTTTTGAGTTGCTTTAGAAGTATTAGGTCCCCAATATCCATCTGGGTCATTCATATTTAAGAATTTCTGCCAAGCTTTAATAGTATTAGGACCAAGCTGACCATCAGGATCTGAAAGCTTTAAGAATCTTTGCATCTTAGTTACTAAAGTACTTCCACCACTTCCATATTTAATAACACCATCAGCAAATCCTGTATGATATTTTTTATTTACTACTTGACCACTAATAACTCCGTCTTGAGTAGTACCAAATACTTTTTGAAGAGCTTTTACTGATTTACTACCAAATACTCCATCTACTTTAAGAGTGTTTGATGATGTTTCTTTAGGCTTAGTATCTTTAGATGTAGAATCACTTTTAGAATTTATTTTTTCTACAATCCACATCTGATAGACTCTGCCTTTCATAGAGGTCTCATAATAATACCATCCATCATGATCTCTTGAACCTGAGTCTTTCATATACATTTTATGCTTTCCATTAGACGTCTTTTTATAATCTGTGAAAGCAATATAATGTCCGCCAAGAGTCCAACAAGTTCCATCTGGTCCATATCCACTACTGAATAAAATTATACCAATTCTATTCTTTTTGTCAAGTTCCTTCCAAGCTTTGGACATAGGGTCACTTGAACCAATATGAACTACTTTATATCCATAATGTTCAAGAGTTTTAGTAATACCAGACCAAGTTGTGCCTTGACCTGCAACTGCAAAACCTTGACTTACCATATATTTTCTGACTGGTTCAGGTGTATAATTTTTATATTTATCTTGTTCAATCAGTAAATGAGTACAAGCAACACACCCACAGCCGTTTCCTGAAAAAGTAGAACTTGCATTTGGATATGGCTTATTAGCCCATCTATTATCATATTGTTTATAGATTATTTTATTCATCTTCTTCTCTTTCAAGATTTTCTTCTTGAGAAGCAACTTCAGCAACTGCCATTTCTGCTTCCATAACATCTTCATCTTCATCTTCAGGCTCAAAAGAATCAGCAACAGAAGTTAATAGTTCACCGTTTTCATCAGTATAAAATCTTTCTCCTATATAGCCTTCTGTCTGTTCTTTCTTAATTTGTCTTGTTATACCAGTACCCTTTAATGCTGCTTCTGTATAGTCATTATTCTTATAGTGTGAACAATAAGCCCATACAATAGCTGTTGATATTACAAGAAGTAATTTAAATACAGCTTGAATTTGATCATCTGTAAATTCTATAATGTGGAAAGCAGATAAGAAGTCTAATAAAGCCATTAAAAAAGCAAGAATTGTACGTTCTCTAGTTTCTGCATTCATCCCAACATATTTGTCTAATAAATCGTTTAAAAAATCTTTCATATAAAACTCCTTAATTTGTAGTATAGACATCTTCTGCCCATCCAAGATCATAGATAGCATTGTATAAATAACCTGATTGTGCTACATCATATTTCCATCTATCCATCCACTGTGGTGCCCCACTAGAATTAGTTACCCAACCAACATTTGCTGCTGAAGCTGGACTTGTCACATAACCATTTGTAGTAGCATTATTTGCAGTCCAAGTATTAGTATCGTCTAAGTGATCATTCATAATCCAACTTGTACCATCATAAGTAAAACTAACTACAGATCCAGGATACCAAGAAGTATTTCCTGTATTTCCTGGACGAAAATCTCCAAATTTATAAATAGGTTTAGCATCAGTTGTATTTACTTTTAAAGTAGGATCCGTACTAGTATTAGAATTTGTAAACTTAACATGAATAGTTACACCTTGTATAAGTTGATCAAAAGATCCACAAACCACTACTTTTTCAGGATTGGAAGCAGCTGTTTCACAAGTTCCATAAAGTGTAGAAGCTACTAAATGACTTCCATTATAATTTACTTTTCCAATATAACTCATTAATTTATCTCACTTACATTTACATTTACATCTTCAAGAACTGATACATTACTATACGTTACTGTAGGTAAATCTCCTGCGCTCCATGATTTTACTACACTTATATTATTATAAGCTGTAAAATCTAAAACAGGTTCACTACCAGCAGTAAAAGACATTACTCCATTACTTATAGATACTTCAAACATACTACCTGTATTCCAACTTGTAATATTTCTAAGCGGTGAAATGCTTTCTAATCCTAATGAAGGTAAAGTTCCAGAATTTACATGGCTTATTTTACTTACATTACTTGTAGTCTTTATTAAAGAAGATTGTTGATTTGGAGACCAATCACCTGCTGCAAGCCATCCACCATTCCCATTGTCTAAACTTGATACATACGATAATCTAACTATCGCTCCTGCTGGAATATGTATTGTTACAGGTACTAATTCATTATTAGATAAACACCATACAGTTTTTGCAGGACCTGGAGATAAGGTTAATGTAGCAGGAGTAGATGATATTCCACTTGCAGGTAAATAATAATCTATAGTTAAACCATCTCCATATTCTGTAACACCTTCAGGTAAATTACCTTTCCACGCACTCGTAGAACTCGTTTGCGTTCCATTAATACGATAATTTATAGTATCTCTAGGAAAAAATTCTTTTTCATCATATCCTAGTCTATCAAAATTTAATTGTTCGTTTGCCATAATTTATCCTTATACTATAACATCTGATGTCCAACCAGCAGAATTTATTAAACTATATAAACTATCAGTTGTAGCTAAACCCATATAATAATCACCTCCAGCATATAATATACCACTATTTGGATTAAACATTACTGTACCATTATAATATGCTACATTTGTAGCCCCACTTGTTGGAGTAGTTCCAGCAGAAGAAGCATAATTATAAGTTCCAAGAATACCTCTCCAAGTACTTGTTGAATCTGAATTTTGAGTTACATATGTATTTGTATCTGTCTGAACTATATAAGCATTTCCATTACCATCTACTTGAACAGCAATATTATTTCCAGAAGTAGTATATCCAGTTTTTATTCCACCTAAAGTATTTGAAGCTGCTGTTGGTAAAATATATGAAGATCCACTTGAAGGAGTTAAATATAGTTCATCTGCATTTATTTGATTGTTAGCTACTGCAGCATCATATTGTGCTTGGGTTAAATAATTGATTTTTAATGTATCTAATGTTGTTGTCGTTGTCACAATTTATACCTCCTACTAATTAGCCGCAAGCTGATAAGCCCTAGTATAAAACTGATCAGCTATAGTATGATCTCCTTCATAAACATACCAAGTACATTTAATTTTTGTATTTGTAGTATTTAATGCAGTAAAAGCTGCGGCTGGAAAATAACTATCATTAGTTTTTATAGAAACTGAGGCTAATTTTAAATCAATATAATTACTAGCCATTGATGCGGGAGTTGCAGCCGTATAAATACCACACTGAGTTGTAGTACTAGCATAAGTATTATCTGCTTTTTGATATAAAAGAGCATTTATACTACCTGTATATGTGGTACCAGAATATACAATACTTGTTAATTCTCCAGTTGTAGAATCAACACTACTTTGATAATTATAGTTTTGAAAATCTCTAGCATAACCACCTCTAATACCATGAATCGTTCCTGATACTGTAGAACTATATACATACTCAATCTGACACTCAAAAAATACTAAATATCCATGTTGGGTTCTATTGATTATAGTTCCATCATAAGCTTCTCCAATTCTATGACAAGTAATTGTAGTAGAAGCAGATGTAGTATATGTTGTTGCAGGTAAAGTTAGTGTTTGAGCTGTAGTTGAAGGAGTTAATGAACTAAAATTAGTATCTGAAAGCTTAACTTCATAATTTTTTTCTGCAATTAAACGTCCATTGGTCATAAAACCATCATTTGGACCCATTATATCAACCTTATTCGTTCCTAAATATAATGCCATATCCTTTTACCACCTCACTATTTGTACTGTTGTTGTATCACTTGTTAATGCTACTGTTCCAGTTTTATCTGGTAAAGTAATTGTTCTATCTGTAGTATTACTCGGTTGTATTGTAGTAGTAGAAGAAACACTATTATTTATCGCAGTCAACACTAAATTTCCAACACGAGCTCCTCCTATTTTTAAAGTTGAAGTAGAATTACTAGAGTTATAAATAGCATCAAATAATTTATTGGCTGTACTTGTTTCTGTTGATGAAGTAGTAGTATAAACTCCTAAAAGTCTATAGTCTGTATTAGAAGCTGTTGAGTCCATTTTAACTTTTTCATCAACTATATCAGAAGTTAAAGCTACTGTGCCCGTTGCATTAGGTAAAGTAATTGTTTTATTACTACTAGCTACTGCTCCAGCTTTTAAATCTACATAATAAGTCGCATTAGTTCCATACAATCTAATTTGACCTTCTCTACCACCAGCACTTGAAGTTGCGGTTGTATTACCTAATCTTAGTTGTGTATATCCACTAGTACTAGTATCAGCCGTTGTATATAAAACCGCAGAAGCATGCTTAGATAAAGTACCTGTTGTTGTAGTAGACGTTGTGCTTCCTACAATATAGTTTGTAGTAGCTGCAGTTACTGCAGTTGATTTAACATTTTCATCACTGTCTTCTGTTAAGAAAGTTTCCCAAGTTCCCTTTTGTGAAAGAGCTTTAGTTGTAGTTGAACCATCAAAAGTAGGTCCATTTGTTATCTTACTTGCTGAACTGTCATTAATAACAATTTGATCTCCAGAAGCGATTGTAGGTGCTGTTGCAGTAATATCACCGTCAGAAGTTATATTGCCATGGGCATGTGATGAAGCTGCAGCACCAACTTCAGAGTAAGTATAAGTAGGTTTACTAGATGCTTTTGCCCAACTTGGAACAGTAGGATCTGTTTCAGTAAATGACTGAAGGAATGTTTCCCATGTTCCTTTTTGAGTTAAAGCTTTAGTGGTTGTTGATCCGTCAAATGTAGGTCCGTTAGTGATCTTACTTGCACTATTATCATTAATAATAAGCTGATCACCACTTGCAATAGTAGGGGCAGTTGCTGTAATATCACCACCACTTGTAATATTTCCATGATCATGTGAACTTGCAGCAGCTCCTACTTCACTATAAGTATAAGAAGGTTTATTAGCCGCCTTAGCCCATGCACTTACATCTGAAGCAGGTAAACTTGTTACTTCACTTCCTACATCTGTAATATGTCCTTGGGCATCAAACTTTATAGGAACTAATTTAGATGTAGTTTGTGCAGTTACTGAATTACTATGATCAAAAGCAGTACCATTTAAAGTTAAACCAGTACCAGCAGTATATGTTGATCCGCCAGCTGGAGTTTTAAAGATATAAGTACTTCCACCAGCTGTAATTTTATACTTAGTGTTTGCAGTCATATCTAGTGCTGAAGTACCAGAATCTGATGCAATAGTAAGTGTATGAGTATGGTTTCCTTCAGCTGCAGTACCAGCTGTAGTACCAATAGTTAAATTTGATTTATTATTCCAAGTATATTTTTCACCAGTTGTTACTAATGAAACAGCTGTTCCACCACTTGCTGCTGATTTACTTTCATAAGTAGTATCTGAAGGAGTAGTAAAAACGTAAGTTTCTCCGCCTGCAGTTAATTTATATTTTGTGTTCGCAGACATAGATAAACTACTTGTACCAGTATCAGAAGCTATACTTAAAGTGTGAGTATGATCTGAAGCTGAAGCACCTACATCTGAAGCAGATAATGTAATATTGCTTGTAAGTGCTTTACTATTTATTGTTCTACTTGTAGGAACATATCCACTTAAGCTTTGATGCTCAGTTAAAAATGTTTCCCATGTTCCTTTTTGAGAAAGCGCTTTTGTAGTGGTAGATCCGTCAAAAGTTGGACCGTTTGTAATTTTACTTGCACTATTATCATTTATAACTAACTGATCTCCATTTGCTATAGTTGGAGCAGTTGCTGTAATATCTCCTCCTGAAGTAATGTTACCATGAGCATGACTAAAATCACTTACTTGAGATTTAGTAATTGATATGTCACTAAAACCTATACTAATATTACCATCAGTCTGAGAAACTGAAGAAACTGTCTTTCCAGTTCCAGGAGTTCCAATAGTTCCTCCATCAAGTGCTGCTATTAAACCATCAGAATAAGCTTTTATAACTTTATTTTGAACTGGATTTGTAGAGCTATCACTCATTGCTGTATCTATAGTCACACTTGTTCCTGATGCTGTTAACACACCAGTAGATGAATCAATAGATAATCCAGATCCTACTTTAATTCCTCCAAGAGTAGAGGATGAAGCAACTGGAAGAGTATACTCTTCTATGTCATATGTATTACTTCCAATTACCAAATGTTTCATAATTTGCCCAGACATTTATCCTCTTTTTACTCCATTTTTCGATAATTAGTTGATGTATTGAATAAAGTAGACCAAGTTGAACTTGCTTGTTCAACCCAGCTACCATTTACTTTTTTATATACTTTTGAATATTGAGTCCAAGTACCATTATTTTTTATATAAATTTTAGGTTGACTACCGCCACCACCAATTGTAACAGCAATTGTGGCATCTCCATTTACATCATATGTATAGGTATAATGATGTAATGTACCGCCATATGAATAAGTAACTTTCCACGTAATACCTAAAATGCGGCCACCATAATATCCCACACCAAATCTAAGCCAAGCATCTTGTAATTCTTCCCTATTCCATTCACCAGGGTCGGATATAGTCATAGTAGTATTCGAAGTACTCGTAAATTGCTGAGTTGTTCCTTTTTGCTCATTTCCGCACCAAAGAGAAACATCTGCATGACGTGCAGTTTCAGATGTGCTTTCTGCCGCGCCATAGCATTTTACTTCAACCGCAGTAACTTCAGCATCATCTGGAAGACTACTAAAATCAAACGGATAATTCATCCATCCCTGTGTAGTAGCATCATTCGTACCATCCTTACAGTACGTATTACTCGTATTGGATGTAGAATATGGACTTTCTGCAGTATAACCGATTGCATAACGTAACCAATCATCACCAGTAGTTGATGAATTACCTCGATAGAATTGAGAATTACTTCGTGCAAAACCAGTTGTTACACCAGTTCCTGAAGCAGTTGAATATGATGTAGAAGTTCCTCCAGAATAATGCTCAACTAATTCCGAAGTTACATTTACATTATTATTAGTTACTGTAACTGTATTAGATATATTAGTTGGAGTGATTGTTAATTCATATTCATCTCCATCATAATATGTGCCAGCACCACTTGGACTAATTGTACCGCTACCACTTAATGTCGATGTAATGGTGCGCGGGTCCGGTAAAGTATATGTTACATCAATTTCAGCGCCATAACAATAGAAATAACCTGTTGTATTCCTACTGCTTCTTCTAACATATACCATTATAGTAAAGTTAGAACCATAAGTATTTACAATTTGGGACCAAGTTAAAGCACCAGTTGGTATTGTTATTGTAGTTGCTGAAGTACCAAAGTTTGTGCTTGCTGTAGTATTTGAAATAGCAGATGTTCCATTTGCTAATCGTGGTGCATACGAAGTCGATGTGGCTAAACCACTTTCATAACCTTTAATTTTAACTGTAAAACTATCTATTACTGCTCCATCTGGTATATCATCAAAATTAAAACCTCTTAAATATAAATACCTAGATGAAGTAGAAGCATATGTATTTGTAATAGTAGCATATGTGGTACTATCAACATTTGTATACATGTTATCTTCGTTAGATACACTTAAATATGAAGTAGATGATACTGCATATGTACTCGGTACTAATCTAATTGTTGCCATAATCTACCCCCTTAACTCTGAAGATATAAATCTCCATTACTTCCCAACGAAGATGCAGGAGCAGATGAGCCCGTATAATAATTTTGTAAAACCACACTACCAGTTACACTTGCTACACAATCATCATCTGAAGAATCACCAACTTTAATTGTAACTCCACTTACAATGTTTGAAGCAGATAAATTACTTGTTGTAACAGCTGAAATAGTTTGGTTACCAGTTAAATAAGTACCACTAGAAATTGTTTGTGCAGTTGTTGATGGGTGATAAGTTGTAGCTGCTTTTGTTGTTACAGAAGCAGTAAGTGTAACTGTTGCAGTTGAAGCAGTAGCACTTGACACATATCCTGCACTTACAGTAGGAGTTGTAGTAACTCCAGTTTTTGTAAGAGTAATTGTGTTTGTTCCAGTACTTACTGTTGCACTTGATCCACTTAAACTTGATGGACCAGTGGCACTTCCATTTGCAACTGCACTAATTTTATAATATGCTCCAGCACTATTATATCCTACAGGAATATTTATATATTGATCTGAAGTAGATCTGCTTACAGTTGCTTTGCTCGTATATCCACTAGTAGCACTTGCTGACGTTGATGTTGGCAATGTCATAGTTGACATAGCATTAATTTTATAATAAGCACCAGCTGAATTATAACCAGTAGGAATATTAATATATTGAGCAGAAGTACTAGGAGAGATAGTAGCTTTACTTGTATATCCAGAAGTTGCGCTTGCAGAAGCTGAAGTAGGAAGCGTCATTGATGACATTTCATTTATTTTATAATAAGCTCCTGCACTATTATATCCGGTACCAATATTAATATATTGTGCTGAAGTGCTAGGTGAAATTGTTGCTTTTGATGTATAACCTGAAGTAGCACTAGCACTTGCAGAAGTAGGTAATGTTAAACTTGGCATTGCTTCTACAGTAATAGCACCTTCCATCATATAATTAGCTCCACCTACAGTTTGTGAAGATGTAGTCGGAGTAATAGTTGTGTTTAATGGAATAGCATTAAAAGTAGTTTCCTCTCCAGAAATTCTAACATAGCCATCAATAAAACCACCATTTCCTACAACTTCTTGAAAATATGGTGAGGTCTTCCATTTTCTTTGAGAATTTTCTGTAGTAAAATTTTGAGTTATATCTAATATATAATTAGATAATGTTGGTACTGTTAATTCTACATCTGAAAGACCATCATATCCACTATCAGCTTCAATTGTTACTGTTCCTGAACTATCTACAGTGTATGACTTAGACTGTAAAGTTGGAGACCCACCTCCACTTACATTTACTGAAACTGTTGCGTAGTTAGCTACATCAATATTATTACCATTAGTTGTAATAGATTTATTTCCTGAAACTAACTCACTAGCACTTATTGTTACTGCGGTGCCAGTTTTTGTTCCACCAGTAATATACCCTGTTGTATTTGTAACACTTGGAGTTACATTAATAGAATTACTGCTCACAGTTCCCTTTGTCGCTGTCGGTGTTCCTTCTGTACCCGCTGGCACTGAGGCACTTGCATAATTTGTCACATCCTTAGTGCCTGAGCTGGTCACGGAATATGTACCTGATACAAGCTCACTTGCCG
>Ga0265298_10004417_pt1 | contig 18011 bp, 9 predicted proteins | sample AusTroGonzalo_MG_3_FD_193486 | JGI IMG/M metagenome (GOLD analysis project Ga0265298, IMG submission 193486) | Bovine rumen microbial communities from tropical cattle in Woodstock, Queensland, Australia - Gonzalo_01 | ecosystem: Host-associated > Mammals > Digestive system > Stomach > Rumen ... | reverse complement strand
GCAACCACCAGGAGTATGCCCGCGACCGCAAGGGCTGGGGCGCCTGGAACTATGCCACGAACAAAGAGAACCTCGACCGTTTCTTCCGTGAGGGTATCGAGCGCATGAATGGTACCGACGACATCGTGACCATCGGTATGCGTGGTGACGGCGACGAGGCCATGGGCAACGGTACTGATACAAAACTCTTAGAGAATATCATCAATAACCAGCGGCGTATCATCAAGGAGGTGACGGGCAAGTCTGCCGACAAGACGCCACAGATCTGGGCACTCTATAAAGAGGTGCAGGATTATTACGACGCCGGACTGCGCGTGCCTGACGACGTGACCATTCTGCTCTGCGACGACAACTGGGGTAACGTGCGCCGTCTGCCCACCGCCGAGGAACAGAAGCGCAAGGGCGGCTGGGGACTCTACTACCACGTGGACTACGTGGGTGCCCCCCGTAACACAAAGTGGATCAATGTCACCCCGATACAGAACATGTGGGAGCAGCTGCAATTAGCCTACTTCGGCGGCATCCAGAAACTCTGGATCCTGAACGTCGGCGACCTGAAGCCCATGGAATATCCCATCCAGTTGTTTATGGACATGGCCTGGGATCCCTCGAAATACCGTGTGGATAATCTGCTCGACCATACCCGTGCCTTCTGTGCCGAGAGTTTCGGCGAAGATCAGGCGTGCGAAGCCTCACAGTTGCTGAACCTCGTCAGCAAGTACAACGGCCGCATCACCTCCGAGATGCTCGATGCCAAGGCCTATACCACCTATGAGTTTGCCCAGGTGGTGGCAGACTACCAGGCCTTAGAGGCCCGCGCCCTCCGGCAGTTCATCACACTGAAGCCCGAAGCCCGTGATGCCTACCGTCAGATCGTCCTCTTCCCCATTCAGGCCATGGGAAACATCTACGAGATGTACTACGCCCAGGCCATGAACCACCAGCTGGCCGCACAGAACGACCCCGAGGCGAACTGCTGGGCAGAGCGCTGCCGCAAGGCCTTCGAGCGCGACCAACAGCTGAACCTGCAATACAACAAGGAGATTGCCGGTGGCAAGTGGGACGGCATGATGATCCAGAAGCACATCAGCTATAAGATCTGGAACGACAACTATCCCGCCGATGTCTGTCCTGACCTCATCGAAGTCAAGGCTCCCACCGAGGGTCCGACCTTCAGCCCCGTCCACGGCTATATCAGTATCGAGGCCGAGCACACCTGGAACCGTCAGGATGCCTCAGCCGCCAAGTGGACCGTCATCCCCTACATGGGCCGTACCCTCAGCGGCATCGCCCTCATGCCATACACCGTCGGCACCGACAACGCCTCGTTGACCTACCGCTTCAAGGACAACGGCACGAAGACGGCCAAGATCCATGTCATCACCAAGTCCACACTCGACTTCCTCGACAAGGGCGGTCTCATCTACGATGTGGCAATCGACGACAATAGTCCCGTGAGCATCAACTTCAACGCCAACCTCAACGAGAAGCCAGAGAATATCTACAGCATCTACTACCCCACCATCGCCAGTCGTGTAGTGGAGAAAGAGGTTGAGTTGTCCCTCGGCGACGGTGACATCCACACCCTGACCATCCATCCGCAGGATCCCGGCATCGTCTTCGAGAAGATCGTCATCGACCTCGGTGGCTACCAGCCCCAGTTCCTCTTCGGCATCGAATCACCCAAGACCTATCAGAAATAGAAACCTACAGATTATACGGATTATACGGATTCTAACTTGCTGATAATCAGTAATTGTTTCATCTGTATAATCCGTATAATTTGTAGGCATTTTATGATGACACGGTCTCTCACGCTCAAAAAATCTAAATATATTTGGTTTTTTGCTCACTTATTCGTATCTTTGCAGTCGATTATCCCAAAACTGATTAACAATATGAACAAACGAACCCTTCTCGCTGCATTCTTTGCAGCTGCCACCATGGGTCTGAGCGCCCAGAAGGCCATGACCCCCCCACAGGGTGGCAAACAGATTAGTGACGAATTGATCGGCATCTTCTTCGAGGACATCAACAACTCTGCTGATGGCGGCCTCAATGCCGAGTTGGTACAGAACGGCTCTTTCGAGTTCTCTCCCTCCGACCGCGACGGCTGGGGTCCTGGTACGGCATGGAAGCAGATACGTCCGGGACACTCTTTAGGAAATGTGCAGGTGCGTATGGACAACCCCGTTCATCCCAACAATGCCAACTACATGCGCCTCCACACCGAGCGCGTCAAGGAGTATTATGACTATAAAGGCTGGAAAGGCTATGGCCTGCAGAACGACGGTTTCGACGGCATCTCGGTGAAGGCTGGTGAGAAGTATGATTTCTCTGCCTTCATGCGCAACGTGAACGGCGGTGCCAAGCAGGTGCGTGTGGTGCTGGTGGAGCAGTTGCCGGGATGGCCTCCCAAGGATCCGAAACTGTTGGCAGAGACCATCATCGACGTCAAGGACAATGCCTGGAAGAAGTACGAGGCCGTGCTGACACCGGACTCTACCTGTCAGAAGGCTTCGCTCCAAATCCTCGTACTCAACACCGGCGATATGGATATCGACGTGGTTTCGCTGATGCCCGAGGATACCTATAAAGGCCATGGCATCCGCAAAGACCTCGCCCAGGCACTGGCGGACCTGAACCCGAAGTTCATGCGCTTCCCTGGCGGCTGTGTCGTTCATGGCGGTGGCGACGGATTCTGGAACACCTACCGTTGGAAGACTACCATCGGTCCGAAGGAGACACGCCGTCAGCTGAAGAACACCTGGGGCTATCATCAGAGCTGTGCCGTGGGTTACTTCGAGTACTTCCAGTTCTGTGAGGACCTCGGCATGGAGCCCGTACCCATCCTGCCCGCCGGCGTGAGCTGCCAGGGGACCAATGGTGGCTGGAACATGTGGCCGACACAGGCACAGGACGTGGTACCGATGTCTGAGATGGACGAGTGGGTGGCAGAGGCCATCGACCTCATCGAGTGGGCCAATGGCGATCCCGCCACGAACAAATGGGCGAAGATGCGTGCTGACGCAGGCCATCCGAAGCCCTTCAACCTGAAATACCTCGGCATCGGTAACGAGGAGAAGATCTCTCCGGAGTTCATTGAGCGCTTCAAGTATATCTATGAACGCGTGATGAAGGCTCATCCTGAGATTGTCATCGTGGGTACTGCCGGTCCTGGTTCACATGCAGATAATCCAGACTTCGAGGCAGGCTGGAAACTGGCTGAGGAGTTGGGTATGCCTATCCTCGACGAGCACTACTACGAGCCCAATGACTATTTCCTGAACAAGCGCCAGTACGACAACTATCCCCGTGACCGCAAAACGAAGGTCTACCTTGGAGAGTATGCCGCCAAGGACAAGAAGCTCATCGATGCCCTCGCCGAAGGACTGTATCTGCTACATGTCGAGCGTAATGCTGATGTGGTGGCCATGACTTCTTACGCCCCGCTCTTCGCCCGCAAGGACGGCACCCAGTGGAACCCCGACCTCATCTATTACGACAACGAGCGTCCGTTCCTCACCTGCAGTTACTATGTACAGCAGATGTTTGGTCTGTCATCAGGTAACTACTACTACGGCGACTGCGTGAAGTTCGAGGGTGATGCCGCTGACGCTATCCAGCCGCTGGAGAACGTACACTATGGTCAGAGCGTCATCCTTAACACCAAGACGCGCCAGCTCTTCGTGAAGATCTGTAACGCCACTGCCGAGACCAAGACCGCACACCTCAACCTCTCCCGTTTCAAGGTAGGCAAGTTCGCAGAGAAGATGACCATCTCCGGACAGCCCGACGACGAGAACAACTTCGACAAGCAGCCCATCGCCCCCGTCAAGGAGACCATCAACATGAAGAAGCGCATGGACGTGGAGGTTGCCCCCTATTCCTTCTCGCTCTACACAATCAAACTGTAAAAGTATGAAAAAAGTATTATCAACCATTCTGCTGTGTGCCATTGCTCTGACGGTAGGCGCACAGAAAACCAGTGCCCAGAAGGCCAAGGCTAAGGCCAAGGCCCAGACAGTCGAGGTCCAGGAACCGGATCCTAACTTCTACATCTTCCTCTGTTTCGGACAGTCGAACATGGAGGGAGCCGCCCGTCCTGAGGCCCAGGACCTGAAGAGTCCCGGACCGCGCTTCCTATGGATGCCTGCAGTTGACTATCCCGCCACAGAGACCATGCCCGAAAGGAAGATGGGTGAGTGGTATGAGGCCATTCCTCCCCTCTGCCGTCCGAATACCGGTCTGACACCTGCCGACTGGTTCGGCCGTACCCTCGTGGAGTCGCTGCCCGAGAACATCAAGATCGGTGTGATCCACGTCGCCATCGGCGGTATCGACATCAAGGGTTTCCTGCCCGACAGCATCGACAACTACGTGAAGACGAAGGCTCCAGGTTGGATGAAGGGTATGCTCGAAGCCTACAACAACAATCCCTATGAGCGTCTGGTCACGCTGGCCAAGAAGGCTCAGAAGGACGGTGTCATCAAAGGTATCCTGATGCATCAGGGTGAGACGAACACTGGTGACCCGAAGTGGGCAGGCATGGTGCAGCAGGTGTATGACCACCTCTGCGGCGACCTGCAGCTGAAGCCTGAGGATGTGAACCTCTATGCCGGTAATATCGTACAGGCCGGCGGCAAGGGTGTCTGCATCGGCTGTAAGAAGCAAATCGACGAACTGCCGCAGACCCTCCACACCGCTCAGGTCATCTCTTCCGACGACTGTACCAACGGTCCTGACCGTCTGCACTTCGACGCTGCCGGCTACCGTGAGCTGGGCTGCCGTTATGGTGAGGCCGTCGCCCGTTTTCTGGGTTACGAGCCCAAGCGCCCCTATATCGAGATGCCCAAGCGCATCGAGGCACCTGCTGATGCCATCATCGCCGAGACCACCATCCCTGGCAATGAATATCCGAAGGTGGACAAGGAAGGCCGCGCCTATTTCCGCATCTCCGCTCCTGAGGCCCGTAAGGTCGTTGTCGACATCTGCAGCAAGAAGTACGACATGATTCCCGACGGCAAGGGTAACTTCATGGCTATGACCGATCCCCTTGTGCCTGGCTTCCACTATTACTTCATGAACATCGGCGGCGTGAACTTCATCGATCCCGCCACGGAGACCTTCTTCGGCTGCAACCGTGAGTCGGGCGGCATCGAGATTCCCGAGGGCAGCGAGGGCGATTACTATCGTCCGCAGGCTGGTGTCCCCACGGGTGAGGTACGTTCGTTCTACTACTATGCCGAGTCTACGAAGGAGTGGCGCCACGCGATGGTCTATACCCCCGCTGAGTACGACGCGAAGAAAAACGCTAAGAAGCGCTATCCCGTGCTCTACCTGCAGCACGGCATGGGCGAGGACGAGACAGGCTGGAGCAAGCAGGGCCACATGCAGCACATCATGGACAATGCCATCGCCAGCGGTGAGGCCGTGCCGATGATCGTGGTCATGGAGAGCGGCGACATCAAGGCCCCGTTCCAGGGCGGCGACAACCGTCAGGGCATGAGCACCTACGGCAACTCGTTCTATCAGGTGTTGCTCAACGACCTCATCCCCACCATCGACACGAAGTTCCGTACGCTGAGCGACCGTGAGCACCGTGCTATGGCCGGACTGTCATGGGGCGGACACCAGACTTTCGACGTCGTCCTGACCAATCTGGACAAGTTCTCCTACATGGGCACCTTCAGCGGAGCCATCTTCGGCCTCGACCTGAAGACCGCCTACGACGGTGTGTTCACCAATCCCGAAGCCTTCAACAAGCAGATCCACTGCCTGTTCATGATGAGCGGCACGGAAGGCATGGATAAGATGTTCGGCACCAAGAAAATGGTGGACGATTTGAACGAGATGGGCATCAATGCCCGCTACTACGAGTCGACAGGAACAGACCATGAATGGCTCACCTGGCGTCGCGGACTGAAGCAGTTTATTCCGTATCTTTTCAAATAATATGCTCAAAAGTTACATAAAATATTGAAAATATAACATTTTTGGACTTTGAAACAAATGAAAAAGTTTATGAAACATAAAATAAACAGTGTTTCAAATATTTGTTGTAATTTTGCACCAGATTCAAGAATAAAATTGTTTTAGTTATATTAGTAGTTAGTAGTTTTTCCTTCCCCGGGACCCAAGAAAAGCGTTTCTTGTCCCGGGGTTCTTTTTAAAGTAAAAAAAAGTAAAAAGGTAAAAAGGTAAAAAAGTAAAACGGTGAAAGAGTAAATAATAAACTTAAATATGAACAGGCTTTTCGTCACCCTCCTGCTTGGCGCCGTCACAACACTGGCCGCTCAAGCCCAACAGCACAAGTTATGGTATAGTCAGCCGGCGCGTCACTGGCTGGAGGCTCTGCCCGTAGGCAACTCCCACCTTGGCGCCATGGTCTATGGCAAGACTGACACCGAGGAGATCCAGCTCAACGAAGAGACTTTCTGGAGCGGTTCGCCACACAATAACAACAGCCTGGAGGCGAAGGCCCATCTCCAGGAGGTTCGCGACTCCATCTACGCAGGCAAGGAAGAGGCCGCCCATGCCATCATCGACAAGTATTTCTTCAAGGGTCCCCACGGCATGCGGTTCCTGCCCTTAGGCAGTGTGAAACTGAAACTGGGGCACGACGAGGTGAGCGACTATCAGCGGGAACTGACTTTGGACGAAGCCCTCTGCACCACCTCTTATATATATAAAGGTGTAAAATACGAGCGTACCGTCTTCGCCTCGCAGGCAGACAACGCCCTCATTGTCCATCTCAAAGCCAGCAAGAAGGGTGCACTGGACTTAAACGTCGCCTTTGAAAGCCCATTGGAGGCCATGGTGTTCCCCATGACCCTCTCTGGGAAGAAAGCTTCTATACACCAGATTGCAGCCACAGTGAAGAATGTGGAGCAAGAAGGCATTAAAGGCGCTTTAACAGCAGACTGTCGCGTAGAGGTGAAGGCCGACGGCAAGGTGAAGGTTGACGACAATGAACTCGATATTGACGATGCCACCGAAGTCACCCTCTTCATTGTGGCAGCCACGAACTTCGTGAACTATCAGGACCTGAGCGGCGATCCTACAAAGAAGAACAACCAAATGTTGGGCAGCATACGCGAAAAACCGTACAAGCAGTTGCTGAAAGCCCACCTTCAGAAATACCAGGAGCAGTACAACCGTGTCTCGCTGACCCTGCCGAAGTCCGAGAACTCCACCCTTGAAACCGACAAGCGCCTCCAAGCCTTTGCAGGTGGCAAGGATCTTGACATGGTGTCATTAATGATGCAGTACGGACGTTACCTGCTGATATCCTCCTCGCAGCCTGGCGGACAGCCCGCGAACCTCCAAGGTGTGTGGAACGACAAGATGGATGCCCCGTGGGACTCGAAATACACCATCAACATCAATGCCGAGATGAACTACTGGCCCGCACTTGTCGGCAACCTTGCAGAGACGCAGCAGCCCTTCTTCTCGATGATCCGTGACCTGAGTGAGACGGGTGCAAAGACGGCTCAGGACATGTATGGCTGTCGTGGTTGGATGGCCCATCATAACACCGACCTCTGGCGCATCGCCGGCCCCGTCGACGGCACCACCTGGGGCATGTTCCCCACGGGCGGCGCCTGGCTGACGACACACCTCTGGCAGCACTACCTCTATACTGGCGACAAGCAGTTCCTCGCCGAATACTACCCCATCATGAAGGGTGCTGCCGACTTTCTGCTCGACTACATGCAGCCCTACCCTGCCGACGGCTATATCAAGAATGCCGCAGGCTGGCTCGTCACCGCTCCCACCGTCTCACCGGAACATGGTCCCGTGGGCAAGAAGACCACTGTCACTGCCGGCTCCACGATGGACAACCAGATTGTCTTCGACGTACTCTCCCAGACCCTCGCCGCTGCCAAAATCCTCGGCAAAGACGATTCTTCACTCTTCACTCTTCGCTCTTCACTCTCCAGCCTCCCTCCCATGCAGATAGGGCGCTACGGTCAGCTGCAGGAGTGGATGATCGACGGCGACGACCCCAAGGACGAGCATCGTCACATCTCCCACCTCTACGGACTCTATCCCTCCAACCAGATATCTCCCTACTCTCATCCTGACCTCTTCACGGCGGCTGCCAACACCCTAAACCAGCGCGGTGACATGGCCACGGGCTGGAGTCTCGGCTGGAAGATCAACTTCTGGGCCCGTATGCTCGACGGCAACCACGCCTTCCGCATCATCACAAACATGCTCAACGTGATTCCCTATACCACCGAGTGGGGGCCCCGTGGCGGCACCTATCCCAACCTCTTCGATGCCCATCCGCCTTTCCAGATCGACGGCAACTTCGGCTGTGCGGCAGGCGTCTGTGAGATGCTCCTGCAGAGTCACGACAATGCCGTCCATCTGCTCCCTGCCCTGCCTGATGCCTGGAGCGAGGGAGAAGTGAAGGGTCTGCAGGCCCGTGGTGCCTTCACCGTAGACATTTCCTGGGCTGACGGACAGTTGCAGCAGGCCACCGTCACCTCTAAGATCGGCGGCACCCTGCGACTGCGTTCCTACGTCCCTCTGAAGGGCAACGGTTTGCGTAAGGCAACAGGTGCCTGTCCGAATCCGCTGTTCGCATCGCCGGAGATACCGAAGCCCCTGCATTCATCGGAGTTGTCGGAGTTACAGCTGATCCCTGTGAAGGAGGTCTTCGAGTACGATATCGACACCACGCCTGGGCAGGTCATCACCGTCAGCAGGCAATAACCGCCCAGCAGACAGTCCTAAAAAATGTCAATGATACGAATACGAAAGTATATGTTACAAATGGAAATATCTGATGCAAGTTTTTTTCGTACCTTTGCACCGATTAATTTCCATTAAATATGAATTACCGCTTATTATCTATTATTTCATTCTTCTGTGCCGGCCTTAGTTTGTCGGCACAGAATTTTCCTTATCAGAATCCAAACCTGAGCGCCAAGGAGCGCGCAGTGGATCTCTGCAGTCGTTTAACCCTTGAGGAGAAGGCCATGCTGATGCTCGACGAGAGTCCGGCCATCCCGCGCCTCGGCATCAAGAAGTTCTTCTGGTGGAGCGAGGCCCTGCACGGTGCCGCCAATATGGGCAACGTCACCAACTTCCCGGAGCCTGTGGGCATGGCGGCGGCATTCAATCCCGAGCTGCTCTACAAGGTGTTCGACGTGGCCTCGACGGAGTTCCGTGCCCAGTACAACCACCGTATGTACGACCTGGGCGGCGAGGACATGAAGATGCGCAGCCTCTCCGTATGGACGCCGAATGTGAACATCTTCCGTGACCCCCGCTGGGGACGCGGTCAGGAAACCTACGGCGAAGACCCCTACCTGACAAGTGTCATGGGTGTCCAGGTGGTCAAGGGTCTGCAGGGACCTGAGGAGGCGAAGTACCGTAAGCTCTGGGCCTGTGCCAAGCACTATGCCGTACACAGCGGTCCTGAGTACACCCGCCACACTGCCAACCTCACCGACGTGTCTGCCCGCGACTTCTGGGAGACCTACATGCCCGCCTTTAAGACACTGGTACAGGATGCGAAGGTACGTGAGGTGATGTGTGCCTACCAGCGTCTCGACGATGATCCCTGTTGCGGCTCTACCCGTCTGCTCCAGCAGATCCTCCGCGACGAGTGGGGATTCCAGTACCTCGTCGTCAGCGACTGCGGTGCCGTGAGCGACTTCTACGAGAACCACAAGTCATCCTCTGATGCCGTTCACGGTACGGCGAAGGCTGTTTGGGCAGGAACCGACGTGGAATGTGGTTTCAGCTATCCCTACAAGACCATCCCCGAGGCCGTCAAGAGAGGCCTGCTCACTGAGGCAGAAGTCGACAAGCATGTCATCCGTCTGCTTGAAGGCCGCTTCGACCTGGGTGAGATGGACGATCCCTCACTCGTGGAGTGGTCGAAGATCCCCTACTCCGCCATGTCCACGAAGGCCTCTGCACAGATTGCCCTCGACATGGCCCGCCAGTGCATCGTGCTGCTACAGAACAAGGGTAACATCCTGCCGCTCAGGAAGAATGCGGAGAAGATTGCCGTCATCGGCCCCAATGCCGACAACGAGCCGATGATGTGGGGTAACTATAACGGCACGCCCAACAGCACCGTCACCATCCTCGACGGTATCAAGGCGAAGCAGAAAAAACTCGTCTATCTGCCTGGCTGCGACCTGACCTACAATCAGGTGATGGAGTGCCATCTGCCTACGGAGTGCATCGCTCCCGACGGCAAGAAAGGCCTGAAAGGAACCTTCTGGAACAATACCGAGATGGAGGGCAAGGCCTTCACCACCGAATACTATACGAAACCCGTCAACGTGACTACAGCAGGTATGCATGTCTTTGCGCCCAATCTGCCCATCGAAGACTTCTCCGCCAAATACGAGACCACCTTCACCCCGAAGGAGGCAGGCGAGTATGTGCTGAACGTGGAGTCCACCGGTCATTTCGAGGTGTACGTCAATGGAGAGCAGAAGATCATGCAGCATACCTGGCGCGCCACGCCCACGCGTACCGTACTGAAGGCAGAGAAGGGACAGCAGTTCAAGATCGAGGTACGTTTCCAGACCGTGAAGACCTGGGGTGCCTCGATGAAGATCGACGTGGCCCGTGAGCTGCCCATCGACTACCAGCAGACCATTGCCCAGCTGAAGGGCATCGACAAGGTGATCTTCTGCGGAGGTATCGCTCCGAGTCTCGAAGGCGAGGAGATGCCCATCAACATCGAGGGCTTCAAGGGCGGCGACCGTACGAGCATCGAACTGCCGAAGGTGCAGCGCGACTTCCTCAAGGCCCTGAAGGCCGCCGGCAAGCAGGTCATCTACGTCAACTGCTCCGGTTCCGCCATCGCCCTGACACCTGAGACCGAGAGCTGCGACGCCATCGTGCAGGCCTGGTATCCGGGACAGGAGGGTGGTACGGCTGTGGCCGACGTGCTCTTCGGCGACCAGAATCCCGAAGGCAAGCTGTCCGTCACCTTCTATAAGAACGACTCCCAGCTGCCCGACTACGAGGACTACTCGATGAAGGGCCGCACCTACCGCTACTTCAACGATGCCCTCTTCCCCTTCGGCTATGGCCTGAGCTATACCACCTTCGAGGTGGGAGAAGCCGCCACATCCGGCACTCCCGGAAATGAAGGATTCACCGTATCCGTCCCCGTCACGAACACGGGAGCCCGCCAGGGAGCCGAGGTCGTGCAGCTCTATATCCGCGACCTCTCCGACAAGGAAGGGCCCCTGAAGTCGCTCCGTGGCTTCAAGAAGCTACAGCTGAAGCCCGGAGAGACCGCCACGGCTACCATCGCCCTCGACAAGAAGAGCTTCGAGTTCTGGGATGCAGAAACCAACACGATGCGCACCAAGTCCGGCAAGTTTGAGCTGCTCTATGGCACCAGCTCTGCCGACAAGGACCTCCAAAAGCTGACGGTAGAAATTAAGAATTGAGAATTAAGACTTTATAAACCAACTAACAAAGCAGTATGAAAAAAAGAATTTTTACCGGTCTGGTGCTCGCATGCATGAGCATCTTACCAACCATGGCCCAGTGGGGACGTCCCGTTGACTATTCAGCAGGCCCCGGACTTAAGGATGCCTACAAGGACTATTTCACGATTGGCGTCGCCGTCAACAAGCACAACATCTCTGATCCTGCCCAGATCGAGATCATCAAGAAGCAGTTCAACAGCGTCACCGCCGAGAATGCCTGGAAGCCAGGCGAGATTCATCCGAAAGAGGGTGTCTGGAACTTCGGTTTAGCCGACAGCATCGCCAACTTCTGCCGTGAGAACGGTATCAAGATGCGTGGCCACTGCCTCTGCTGGCACTCTCAGTTTGCCGACTGGATGTTCACCGACAAGAAGGGCAAGCCCGTGAAGAAGGAAGTCTTCTACGAGCGTCTGCGCGAGCATATCCACACGGTGGTGAACCGTTACAAGGATGTCGTCTATGCCTGGGACGTGGTGAATGAGGCTATGGCCGACGACGGCCGCCCGTTCGAATTCGTCGACGGCAAGATGGTTCCTGCCAGCCCCTATCGCCAGAGCCGCCACTTCAAGCTCTGCGGCGACGAGTTCATCGCCAAGGCCTTCGAGTTCGCCCGTGAGGCTGATCCCACAGGCGTGCTGATCTACAACGACTACAGCTGCGTCGACAACGGCAAGCGCGAGCGTATCTACACCATGGTGAAGAAGATGAAAGACGCCGGTGTGCCCATCGACGGTATCGGCATGCAGGGCCACTACAACATCTACTTCCCCGAGGAGGAGCAGCTTGAGAAGGCCATCAACCGCTTCAAGGAGATTGTGAACATCATCCACATCACCGAGCTCGACCTCCGTACCAACACCGAGAGCGGCGGCCAGCTGATGTTCTCCCGTGGCGAGGCCAAGCCCCAGGCTCCCTATATCGGCACCCTGCAGGAAGACCAGTACGCCCGTCTCTTCAAGATATTCCGCAAGCATAAGGACGTGATCAAGAACGTCACCTTCTGGAACCTCAGCGACAAGGACTCCTGGCTCGGTGTGAACAACCATCCGCTGCCCTTCGACGAGAACTTCAAGGCCAAGCGCTCGCTGCAGATCATCCGCGACTTCGACGCCGCTGCCGACAACCGCGTGCCGAAGGAGGACTTCGTTCCCAACCCCATGAACCAGCCCGGACAGGAGTATCCGATGGTGAACTCTGAGGGCTTCGCCCGCTTCCGTGTGGTGGCTCCCGATGCCAAGTCGGTCATCGTCAGCCTCGGTCTTGGCGGTCGTGGCGGCACCGTGCTCCGCAAGGATAAGGATGGTGTGTGGACAGGTACCACTGAGGGTCCGATGGATCCCGGTTTCCACTACTACCACCTCACCATCGACGGCGGTGTGTTCAACGATCCCGGCACTCACAACTACTTCGGTTCCTGCCGCTGGGAGAGCGGTATCGAGATTCCCGCTCCCGATCAGGACTTCTACGCCTGGCGCAAGGACATCCCTCACGGCAACATCCAGCAGGTGAACTTCTGGTCTGAGAGCACTGGCAAGATGCAGACCGCCAATGTCTATCTGCCCGATGGTTACGGCAAGCTCGTGAAGGGCAAGAACGGCAAGCTCGAGCAGACACGCTATCCCGTCCTCTACCTGCAGCACGGCTGGGGTGAGAACGAGACTAGCTGGCCCGTACAGGGTAAGGCCGGCATCATCATGGACAACCTGATTGCCGACGGCAAGATCAAGCCCTTCATCGTCGTGATGGCCTACGGTCTGACCAACGACTTCAAGTTCGGCACCATCGGCAAGTTCACCGCCGAGGAGTTCGAGAAGCTGCTCATCGACGAGCTGATGCCCGTCATCGACAAGCAGTTCCTCACCAAGCCCGACAAGTGGAACCGTGCTTTGGCAGGTCTCTCGATGGGTGGCATGGAGACGAAGCTCATCACCCTGCGCCGTCCCGAGGTCTTCGGCTACTGGGGACTGCTCAGCGGCGGACAGTACGCTCCCGATGAGATCAAGGATCCGACTGTTGTGAAGTACATCTTCGAGGGCTGCGGTGACAAGGAGAATCCCGACGGCATCAACAAGAGCGTCGCCGACCTGAAGGCTGCCGGCTACAACGCCGAGGGTCTCATCTCCGAGGGCACCGCCCACGAGTTCCTCACCTGGCGCCGCTGCCTCTACCAGATGGCCCAGAGCCTTTTCAAGTAAACCCGTACAAAATTTCCTATCATACGAGGGCGAACGTGACAGTTCGCCCTTATTTTTTGGTACACAAAAAGAGGAACAAGCATAATTACTCATCCCTCTCTCCTGTTCATCATTTCACTTCTCTGTGAAAATCGCTTCTTCAGTGACAATCACCTTTTTGTGTTAATCACCTTTCTGTGATAATCACCTCTTCCGTGTCTTTCCGTGTCAATCTGTGGCTCAGAAAGGCCCTTTCCCCATGCACGAGGTCGTTCCCAGTGCCGTCAGGGCTGCCGTGAGGATGCTCACAATCACCTGAATAACGGTCTTCCACTTTTCCTTTTTCATACGCATTAGATTTTAAGATTTGTTACTTGAAGCGAGGGCCTCAGCCGTCTGACCTCGGCCCTCAGACTTCGTTTAGTTCACGTCGTTGCCGCCGCCGTTGCTGCCACCGCCGCCTTCACCCTTGGTGAAGCTCTTGGTGCTCACCTCGCTCGACACACCGTCCTTGATGGCAATGGCCTTCACGGTCGTGGTGTCGCTCAGGGTGAATGCCTCACTGTAGAGCGTGCTCTCAGCCGTAGGCGTGCTGCCGTCGGTGGTGTAGTGGATCTCTGCGCCGGCAGGTCCGCTGATGCTCACTGAGGTCGTCTCAGCAAACGGGGTCGTGCCGCTGATCGTGGGGGCTGCCACCGTTGCAGGCTGCTCGCCGCCCTGATTCTGGCTGCCGCCCTGCTCGCCGCTCTGCGAACCGCCGTTGCCCGTGGTTCCGTTCTCTTCCTCCTCCTTCTTGGTGAGGCTCTCGACGTTGATGAACTCGGCCTGCTTCAGGAACTCTCGCGAGCTGATGTTCTGCTCCTGTTCCTGCTCGGGCAGGAAGCGGATGTGCAGACCCTTCACGTCCTTCATGATGCTGAACTTGTCCTTGCTCACTGCGCCGCCCTTGTTGCACTCCAGGGTGGTGTAGAACGTACCCAGCCCCTCGATCTTCACCTTCTTCGAGTTGAGCAGCATCTCCAGCAGGCAGCTGCGGAACTTCTCCATCACGCCGAACACGACGTCGGGGGTGTAAATACTTCCGTGCTCTGCGATGTGGTTCGACAGCTTACGGGTGTTCATACTCTCCAGATACTTTACACGGCCGTACCACTTGCCGTAAGCAGCATTGTGCTCGTTCTGGTTCTGGTACACTTCATAGATAATCTTCGCCATAGTATTAGACTTTTACTATTAAATACCCTGCATTATAGCCGCCCCTTATCAAGGGGCTCTAAAGGTATCAGACTTGCTCGGCCAGCTACATCGGGTGGCCGATTCCCGCCTTCGTTCCCCTCCTGAGTAGGAGGGGGCAGGGGTGGTCTGAACGCGCGCTTTTCTTTCCCCTAATTACAGGTGCAAAGTTACTAAATAATTCAATGCAAAACAATAGTTCCCCCCAATTATTTTTAGGAAATTCTAAATTTAACATTTCTAATTTACGCGCGCCCGCGCGCGAGACTCGCCCTAAAAATCCATCGATCTTGCGCGCTGACACGGAGAATACTGCAATCTCCCTCGAAGAATAGTTCAATCCAAGAGATTGCAGTATTCTTGCTTTTCTGCCCATATCGCACACTATTTTTCCACACACTGGTACGCAGTTACACAGTTACGCAGTTGCGTAAGGTGAATTGCGCTGTGACTTTGGGGTAATGTGATATATTAAATTATTATATATATTATAATATATATAATAATTTAATATATATAAAGACAAATTTTATGAAACTTCGTCGAACGCTAACGCAACTGCGTAACTGCGTAACTGCGTACTACCGTGTGTAGAATTATTTTGAGAATAATTTGCACAATTGGTGTGAAAGTAGCGAGGATTTTTTGTTTTTTTCTTGCTTGAATAAAAAGTTTTGTTTATCTTTGCAGCATGGGAATAAAACAATGATAAGATAATGACGATAACAGCATCGATAATATGCGGAGTCCTGTTTTGCTGGCTAATTGTGGCACTTTGGAAGAATTTCCATCGGGACTTCGAGCAGGAGGAACAGGACGAAAGAGATGCTTACTATGACAAGATTTTAAAGAAATAGTATATATGGCGAAGAAAACAATAAAACCTACAAAAGAGGAAACCCTTGAAACGATACTCTTCAACTGTCGTAATAGTTTAAGAGGCAGGGCCGCAATGACAGACAAGCGCGACTTGCTGTTGACGCTGGTTTTTCTGAAGTTCATTGGTGAGCGTTTTAAGGATCAGCAGGATAAGATACGGAAGGACTTCTTTGAAAATGGCATCGATGACGAAGGTTTTATCGAGTTGCAATTGAAGCGTCCGCAGCATTATATGCAAGATGGTGTGTTCTTCCTGAGTGATGAGACTTTCTGGGATAAGCTTATCTTGACGCCTGCAACAGGGATGGCTATTGCTTTTGATACAGCCATCAAGATGCTGGATGATAACGAGCCGAAATTGAAGAATGCACTACCTCAGCAGATATTCACCAAGACACAGCTCGAATCAGGCGTATTGAAGAGTGTGGTGGATGAGATTGAAAAGATAGATCCGAAGAAATTCACAGAGCGTGACCTGATAGGCCGTGTATATGAATATTTCCTGCAAGCCTTCTCCATCAATGCCGATAAAGAGGAAGGTGAATTCTACACCCCTCATAGCATCGTTGAATTGATAGCATCATTAATAGAACCATACGATGGAACTGTTTATGACCCATGTTGTGGATCCGGAGGTATGTTTGTTCAGGCTACGAAGTTCATTGAGGCTCATGGTGGCAATACCCAGGCTGTGAACGTATATGGTCAGGAGTCAGAGCCCGCTACCTATCGCCTGGCAAAGATGAACCTCGCCATTCGTGGCATCAGTTATCATTTGGGTGAAAGAGCCGTGAGTACCTTCAGCAATGACCAGCATAAGGATATCAAGGTGGATTACATCATGGCTAATCCTCCTTTCAACCTGAAGCGCTATGCAGACTATGGCGACTTCGAGAACGACCCTCGATGGAAGGGTTATGGCACTCCTCCTACGAGCAATGCCAACTATGCTTGGATTCTGCACATGCTCAACAAACTGAATGTTCAGAATGGTGTTGCAGGTTTCTTGCTTGCCAATGGTGCCCTTGACGACGATGACACAAAGGAGATTCGCCAAAAGCTGATAGAGAATGATAAGGTAGAAGCTATCATTGTATTACCTCGCAATATGTTCTACTCTACAGACATTAGCGTAACCCTTTGGATTCTGAACAACAATAAGAAGGGTGGTCCTCGTCATGGACGCATGCTTCGCAATCGTGAGGGGGAAATCTTGTTTGTTGACCTACGAACATGGAATGAGAATATCTACGAGAAGAAGTTTGTGAAGCTCTCTGACGAGCAGATAGCAGAAGTCTGCAAGATATACTTCGATTGGGCAACAACAGCTTCTGAGAACTATGCCAAGCCAGAGCTATACTATGCAGCTCATCTTGATGAAATCCGTGAGAAAGGTTTCTCGCTTGTCCCGAGCCGCTATATAGAGTTTGTGGATAGAGATACTGAGATTGATTACAAGTCTGCCCTCACGCAGATGAGTCAGCAGTTTGATGCTCTCAAAAAGCGTTGGGACGAGAATGAAGCTACACTTGTAAATGCATTTAAAGTGTTGGGGTATGGAAAAGAGTAAAAATATCACCCTGTTGGATCAGGACTACTTGCAGTGGGTGAAAGAACTGAGCACCCGCTATCGCCGTAGCCAGATAAAGGCGGCAGTAAAGGTAAAAGGCGTGTCCGAACGTAACATCTACTATTGCAAGAAATTCTATACACTTTATAGTCAATATGTTACATTTGCGCCCCAAGTTGAGGCAGAAATGAAACAAACAGTTCTGCCCCAACTTGAGGCATAGGTAGTCGCTGGGACAGGTCTTTGATTTTCCTTGAACCAAAACATGGATGTGGCAGCCCGCCTCGCTGCCACATCCTTTTGGTAGTTGCAAAAGAGCCCCCTGCTTATAAAGTGACTGACATTTGTTAGTTTCTCGGGTGGGCAGATTTCCATACAGCATAATAGACGCTGTGTGGGGAAAGACTCTGAGAATCTGACACAAACGGATAAAAATCTCCGAGCAGCGAGAGCAGACCCAAACTCGTTTGAGGTCTGCCGAGTCGCGAGAGAGATTCAACAAATGTTAAATCTCGGATATCCTTGGATATTCGGGGAAATAGTCGTATCTTTGCAGCAAAATAATAAGAGAATTATTAACACATGGGGTCAGGAACGATGTGAAATTTCACGCATCCTGCCCCCTCTAATAAAAATTAAGGTATATCATGAAGCAAATGAAATTATGGATGCTGG
>Ga0265298_10004415_pt1 | contig 18022 bp, 17 predicted proteins | sample AusTroGonzalo_MG_3_FD_193486 | JGI IMG/M metagenome (GOLD analysis project Ga0265298, IMG submission 193486) | Bovine rumen microbial communities from tropical cattle in Woodstock, Queensland, Australia - Gonzalo_01 | ecosystem: Host-associated > Mammals > Digestive system > Stomach > Rumen ... | reverse complement strand
TCTCAGAGGTTTACTATCCAGGTTGGACGGCCACTGTTGATGGTCAGGAAGTGGAACTGGGACGTGTGAACTATGTGTTGCGTGCCCTGCATATCGAAGCCGGTAAGCATGAGGTGGTGCTGAGTTTCTTCCCCCAGTCGGTGAAGACTACTGAGACTCTGGCATATGTGGCTTTGGCCATCCTCTTGGCACTTATCGTTCTAGTGGTAGTGCTTCAGGTGAGAAAGAAGAAAACCGTTTAAAAAGATGTGAGATATGAAGAAGGCTTTTGTATGGTTGATGGGTGCAGTGCTCATAGTGAGTGCTTGCTCCAATAATGCCGCCAACGGTGCCTATGTGGGCGGTGAGTTCGGTCACATCATTGGGTCGGCTATCGGCGGCATTGCTGGTGGCTGGCGAGGTCAGCATACTGGCTCGCTCATCGGAACTGTTGGTGGGGTAGTGGCCGGTGCTGCCATCGGCTCAGCCATAGATAAGTCTCAAGAAAGGAGGATGGAACGTGTCAGTACTCGTCGTCATCATGATGATAGTGGTTTCGATCCGCAGGGACGTGGTGATGACCGTATCATGATAGAGCCTGCCGAGGCGCCATTGGTGGTGCGCAATGCCATCATCACCGAGACACAGCATGATGGCGTGTTGGTGCGTGGCGAGGAATGTACGGTGATGTTTGAGATTATGAACACCTCTGACGAGCCTGTCTTTGATATCTTGCCTTTTGTTGAGGACGCCACAGGTAATAAGCATGTCAAGGTGTCGAACAACCTGCGCATCGAGAGCATCGGACCGCGTCAGGGTGTGCGCTATACGGCAACAATCCTGGCTGATAAGCGATTGAAAGATGGTGAGATTATTGTCCGATTGGGTGTCGCCCAAGGTGGACGAGAGGTGACGTCGCAGACGCGTGAGTACCGAGTAACTACGGCAAAGAAACCCCTTTGATAGGTTTCCAGGGGAACTCCTCGGTCTCGACAGCCTCGCTGACTTTCGGCATGAGATGGTCGCGGTCTCGTTTCATGGGAATCTGAAAGTGCTCCAATGGTTCTACGATGACGTTGGCAACGCCTTTCGACAGAATATCCAATACCTTAGCAGCAGCCCACGACAGATCGACGATGCGTCCGCGCACAAAAGGTCCACGGTCGTTGACTCTTACGACAATCATTCTGCCATTCGATGGATTGGTAATTTGTAATAAGGTGCCAAAGGGATAGGAACGATGTGCACAGGTCAGACTGTCGTGATGCAGTCTGTCGCCGCTGGCAGTCATACGTCCTGTGGCTCTCTTAGAATAAAATGAAGCCTTACCGCACTGGACTTGTCCCAGAACGGTAAGGCTTGTTGTAAGCGCTAATGTCAGTATGTATGTTTTTAAATTCATACGTTGTTTAGCGTCGTGTTCTTTTCTTATACGATGCCTTGTGCGAGCATGGCTTTTGCTACTTTCATGAAACCAGCAACGTTGGCACCTTTCACATAATTAATATAGTTGCCTTCCTTGCCGTATTTCACACACTGCTCGTGGATACCCTGCATAATCTGATGCAGACGCTGGTCAACCTCTTCGGCAGTCCATGACATGCGCATCGAGTTCTGGGTCATTTCAAGGCCAGAGGTAGCCACACCACCAGCGTTAACAGCCTTGCCAGGAGCAAAGAGCTGACCGGCAGCAATGAACTTGTTCACAGCCTCGGCCGTGCAACCCATGTTTGATACCTCGGCCACGCATAGTGGCTTCTGTGCCAGAATCATGTCTGCATCCTCGCCGTTGAGCTCGTTCTGTGTGGCGCAAGGCAGATAAATATCGGCCTTTTGCTCCCAAGGCTTCTTGCCCTCAAAGAACTGGGCACCATCAAACTCCTCTGCGTAGGGTGCACAGATGTCGTTGCCGCTGGCACGGAGTTCCAACAGATAGTCGATCTTCTCGGCATCCAGACCTGCTGGGTCATAGATATAACCGTCAGGACCGCTGATGGTGATAACCTTGGCACCAAGTTCGGTAGCTTTCTTAGCAGCACCCCAAGCCACGTTGCCGAAGCCTGAGAGAGCTACGGTCTTACCTTTAATATCGAGTCCGTGGGTGTCGAGCATGTGGTGCACGAAGTAAAGTGCGCCATAGCCAGTAGCCTCGGGACGCAGGATAGAACCGCCCCATTCCAGACCTTTACCCGTGAGGGTGGCACCATGGAACTGTGAGGTCAACTTCTTGTACATGCCAAACAGGTAACCAATCTCGCGGCCGCCCACACCGATATCACCTGCAGGTACGTCGCAGTCGGGACCGATTACTTTATACAACTCGCACATGAAGGCTTGGCAGAAACGCATAATCTCAGCGTCACTCTTGCCGCGTGGTGCAAAGTCTGATCCGCCCTTACCGCCGCCCATGGGCAGTGTGGTGAGAGCATTTTTGAAGGTTTGCTCAAAACCTAAGAACTTTAATATTGATAGGTTCACAGAGGGATGGAAACGGAGTCCTCCCTTGTAGGGACCAATGGCGCTGTTGAACTGCACGCGGTAACCAATGTTCACCTGGACCTCTCCTTTATCGTCGACCCAGGGCACACGGAAGGTGCTGATGCGTTCTGGCTCCACGATACGCTCGACAATCTTTGCTTTCTCGAACTCGGGATGCTGGTTGTAGACATCCTTAATGGATTCCAGCACTTCGCGGACAGCCTGCAGATACTCTAATTCACCCGGATGCTTGCGCTCCAAGGCTTGCATGATTTTCTCTACTTCCATAGTCTTTATTCTTTTAAGTTAAAAAGGTATAGCGATTTCTGAATCGTTTTGTTTGTGTATAATAATCTATTTCTGATGCAAAGATAGAAAAATTTTGTTACGTTCTTCCATTGTGTGTAAACAATTAATCTTTTTTAACCCCACTTTAAAACATTATAAAAATAAGTGAAGTTATAACGTATTTCAGATTTAATTTGTATTTTTGCAGCCGAATATTTTTTTAAACGTATTATTCTTATGGAGACAGAGAATCCTACACCATTTTACAAACAGATTTGGTTCATGGGTGGAGCGGCAGCTTTAGTCGTCTTTGCTTTGTGTTTTTTTGCCATTAACTATGTGAGTCAGCCCGACGAGCCTAAGGCTCCCGAGGTGGAGAAAAAGGTGATTGCTAGCGTTCATACGAATGAACCGCTCATCATGATTGCCCGCCAGCAAGGGTGGATTGATGCCGATGCCACAGAGATGACTAGTGTCGATGCTGCCGAGATAGACAGTCTGGGTGAGGCTTTCGTGGGTAGCGATATCGAGAGCTTGAAGGAATTGCAGTATTTTGTGGGCCTGAAAGAATTGAAGACTGGCTCTTTTGCCAATGCTAAGGAACTGAAGGAGATTGTGATTCCTTCGGAGGTCGTTTCCATTGAGGATGGCGCTTTGGCTGATTGCCCTGCGCTGGAGAGTATTGTCGTGGACGATGCGAATGCTCACTATGATTCGCGTGGCGACTGTAATGGTGTCGTTTGCACCTGGAAAGGTAAACTCATGCTGGTAGCTGGTTGCAAGAATACCATCCTGTCTGCTGATATGCGTTATATTGCTCCGCAGGCCTTCAAAGGCTGTGCAGCACTGAAAGAGATTGCTCTTCCTGAGAAAATGGAATCTATTGGTGAGGAAGCCTTTATGGGTTGCACCAATCTCCGTTCCGTTGATATTCCTAAGGGTATTCGTTTCATTGAAGCTTCTACCTTTAAGGATTGTAAGTCGTTGACCGTGGTTAGTTTCCCAAAGAGTATTGAGCGCCTGCGCAAGGATGCCTTCAAAGGTTGTTCCGCTTTGGAAAAGATTGTGTGCCCTCGTCACTATGTTCCTATCGTTGAAAATGCCTTCGATTCGTTTGGAGCTACAGTCTATGTACCCGAGGGAATGGAAAACAAATATTTCATTGATAAGGAGTGGAAACGCTTCAAGGATGTTAAAGAATTAAAATAAAGAGCCTGGAATTATATTAATAATATGTAAAAATAGGGCGTAAGTGATGATACTTACGCCCCTTTTTTGTATTTTTGCAGTTTGGAAACCCAAGGTGTACTTCTAGGTTTCCATGCTAATAAAATGAAACATATAAATAGTTAAAGTAATAGAATAGGTATGAAAATGAACAAAATGATGATGGTTGCACTGTTTGCAACTGTGTTGATGTCGTGTGGTGGAGGCGGTGGTCGTCCTACTTTTGGCGACAATGAGTATCCTATTGAGACGGTTTCTGAATCGAGCGCAGCTCTTCAGAGTACCTATCCTGCTACCATCAATGGTATTCAGGATGTGGAGATCCGTCCCAAAGTATCTGGCTTTATCACTCAGATTAATGTGACTGAAGGTCAGACTGTCAGTGCCGGTCAGGTACTGTTTGTGATTGACAACGAGACTTATCAGGCTCAGGTGCGTCAGGCTCAGGCTGCAGTAAACACAGCCCAGAGTGCTGTGAATACAGCAAAGTTAACTTTCGACAATACGAAGAAGTTGCATGCCAGCAAGGTGGTGGGCGACTATGAGTTGCAGACTGCCGAGAACTCTTATCTCAGTGCGCAGGCTCAGTTGGCTCAGGCTCAGGCTGCCCTAGCTTCTGCCCAGGAGGCTTTGAGCTTCTGCTACGTGAAGAGTCCTGCTGCAGGTGTCGTTGGTACGCTTCCTTTGAAGAAAGGTGCACTGGTGAGCGCTTCAAATGTGCTGACCCATGTGTCGGATATCAGCACCATGGATGTCTATTTCTCTATGACGGAGAAGGATATGCTGACCATGTCTCAGGGTGAAGGTGGCCTGAAGGGTGCTGTGGAGAACTTCCCTCCCTTGAAGTTGCAGTTGGCCGATGGCACCATGTATGCCTATGATGGTCATGTCAGCTCTATCAGCGGTGTGATAGACCGTTCTACCGGTTCCGTACAGCTGAAGGCACAGTTCCCCAACCCCGAGAAACTCCTGAAGAGCGGTGGTTCCGGTTCTATCATCATTGCCCGTTCTACCGATGCTGCCATCGTGATCCCACAGCGCGTGGTGATGGAGGTGCAGAACAAGAAGTTCGTTTACCTGCTGAAGGACAGCAACAAGGTGGCCTATACCGAGATTACTGTTGATCCCCAGAACGACGGCATGAACTACATCGTGACCGGTGGCCTGAAGGTTGGCGATAAGTATGTGACCAACGGTATCACCAAGTTGACTGACAACATGGAGATTGTGCCCATCACCCCTCAGCGCTATGAGGAGAAGATCAAGGAGCAGGCTAAGGCTATGTCTTCAAGCGATATCGTGAATGCGATGAAGAAGTAAAAAGATAAAAAGTAAAAAAGATAAAAAGTAAATTATGACATTTACGAATTTTATTAAGCGCCCAGTACTGTCGACGGTGATCTCTATCCTCATCGTTATCCTGGGTGTCATCGGGCTTTTCTCACTGCCTATTGAGCAGTATCCGGATATTGCGCCGCCTACCGTTGTGGTGCACACCCAGTATCCTGGTGCCGATGCCGAGACGGTGAAGAACTCGGTTATCACCCCGTTGGAAGAGAGTATCAACGGTGTGGAGGGTATGGACTATATCTCATCTACCGCAGGTGCCGGTTCGGCTCAGATCAGTATCCTGTTCCGTCAGGGTATGAATGCCGATATGTGTGCCGTGAACGTGCAGAACCGTGTGCAGCAGGCTCAGGCTCTGTTGCCTGCCGAGGTAACCCGTGTGGGTGTGACCGTGATGAAGCGTCAGACCTCTCAGGTGCTGATGTTCACGCTGACCTCTGAGGACGGACGCTATGATGATGAGTTCCTGACCAACTATAACAACATCAATATCATCCCTGCCATCAAGCGTATTCAGGGTGTGGGTGATGTGCAGAGCCCTGGTATGAAGTCATACGCCATGCGTATCTGGCTGAAGCCCGACGTGATGAAGCAGTACAACCTGATGCCTTCTGATATCAGTAATGTACTGGCAGAACAGAATATCGAGGCTGCTCCTGGTTCCTTTGGTGAACAGTCAAACGTGGCCTACGAGTATTCGCTGCGCTACACCGGTCGCCTGAAGTCGGCTGAGGAGTTTGGTAATATCATCATCTCCAGCGATGCCGATGGCCAGACCCTGAAACTGAAGGACGTAGCCCGTATCGAACTGGGTGGCCAGATGTATTCTGTGTCGATGAGGAACAACAACCTGCCATCTGTGCTGGGTATGGTACAGCAGATTGCCGGTTCTAACGCCAACGAGATTGCCAAGCAGGTGAAGGCCGAGCTCAAGGAACAGGCTAAACTGTTCCCTCCAGGCATGACCTATAAGATCAACTACGACGTTACGGAGTTCCTCTATGCGTCTATCGAGGAGGTAATCTTCACCCTGATCTTCACGCTGATCCTGGTGTTCATCGTGATCTACGTGTTCCTGCAGGACTGGCGTTCTACGCTGATTCCTCTGATTGCCGTGCCTGTGTCACTGATTGGTACGTTCTTCTTCCTCAGTGTGATGGGCTTCTCTATCAACCTGCTCACGCTGTCGGCCCTGCTGCTGGCTATCGCCATTGTGGTGGACGATGCCATCGTGGTGGTTGAGGCCGTGCATGCCAAGTTGGACCAGGGCTACAAGAGTGCCTTGACCGCTTCTATCGACGCCATGAACGAGATTTCTGGTGCTATCATCTCTATCACACTGGTGATGGCCTCTGTGTTCGTGCCTGTGTCGTTCCTGGGTGGTACCACGGGTACGTTCTATCGCGAGTTTGGTGTGACGATGGCCGTGTCTATCTTCATCTCAGCCCTGAACGCCCTGACGCTGTCGCCTGCCCTGTGTGCTATCTTCCTGAAGCCCCACGATAAGGACGGTGAGAAGAAACTGAGTCGTATTGACCGTTTCCACCTGGCCTTCAATACCGCTTACGATAAGATTCTGGGTAAGTATAAGAAGAGCATTGAGAAGACCGTGCGCAAGCCCCTGCTCATCCTGCTGGTGGCTATCATCGGTATTGGTGCGCTGGTAGGTTCTATGCTGACCACCAAGAGCGGACTGGTGCCCAGCGAGGATACCGGTACCCTGTTCTGTACCATCTCTATGCCTCCTGCCACCTCTGTGGCCCGTACCCGTCAGATTATTAATGAGGTGGACAGCATCCTGGCTGCCGATCCTGCTATCATGGCCCGCGAGCAGATTCAGGGTTACAACTTCATTGCAGGTTCTGGTTCCGACCAGGCTACCTTTATCATCAAACTGAAGCCCTTCGCCCAGCGTCAGCACGGTTTCTGGTGGAAACTCTCTGGCCTGTGGAACGGCGATGGCATCTACCGCTTCTTCGTTGACCCGATGGAAGCACAGATGGTGGTGGCTCAGATCTTCCTGAAGACCGCCCATATCAAGGATGCCTCTATCCTGGCCTTCTCGCCCCCAATGATTCCAGGTTACTCCATGAACAGTGGTGTGTCACTGGTCATGCAGGACCGTACCGGTGGTGACCTGACCAAATTCTATGGCATTGTGAAGGATTATATCGCCGAGCTCAATAAGCGTCCTGAGATCCAGATGGCGCAGACCTCTTACAACCCCTCATATCCTCAGTACATGGTACATGTTGATGTGGCTAAGTGTAAGCAGGTAGGTGTGTCGCCTTCTGCCATCCTCAGCACCCTGCAGGGCTACTATGGTGGTCTCTACGCTTCCAACTTCAACGCCTACGGTAAGTTGTTCCGCGTGATGATTCAGGGCTCTCCAGAGACTCGTCAGACCGAGGAGTCGCTCAACAGTATCTATGTACGCACCCCGTCGGGCATGTCGCCTGTCAAGGAGTTCTGTACGCTGGAGCGTGTCTACGGACCTTCTAACATCAACCGTTTCAACCTGTTCACCTCTATTAATGTGACAGCCACGGTCAACGACGGCTTCTCTTCTGGTGAGGCCATCAAGGCTTGTCAGGAGGTAGCTGCCGAGATGTTGCCCACAGGCTACACCTACGACTATCAGGGTCTGACGCGTGAGGAGGCCAAGGCTTCTAACTCTACATGGATTATCTTCGTGCTGTGCTTCCTCTTCATCTACCTGATTCTGTCGGCCCAGTACGAGTCATATATCCTGCCTCTGGCCGTAGTGCTCTCCGTACCGTTCGGTCTGGCTGGCTGTTTCGGCTTCACGTCGCTCTTTGGCCACTCCAACGATATCTACATGCAGATCTCGCTCATCATGCTAATTGGTCTGTTGGCTAAGAACGCCATCCTGATTGTGCAGTTCGCCCTTGAGCGCCGTCAGACAGGTATGGCCATCTCCTGGTCAGCCACTCTGGGTGCCGCAGCCCGTCTGCGTCCTATCCTGATGACGTCACTGGCCATGATTATCGGTCTGCTGCCAATGATGTTCGCATCGGGTGTAGGCAAGAATGGTAACCAGACGTTGGGTGCCGCCGCCGTAGGTGGTATGTTGATTGGTACGCTGTGTCAGATTTTCGTGGTGCCTGCCCTGTTCGTGCTCTTCCAGAGCCTGCAGGAGAAGTTCCGTCCTATGAAGTTCGAGGGCGACGACGAGAATCCTGATGTGACCACCGAGTTGCAGCAGTATGCAAAGCGTCCTGTAGATTATGAATTACAGAAATAAGGATATGAAGAAGATATTGACTATAGCCGCATGCTCGCTGATGATGGCGAGCTGCGGACTCTACAACAAATACGAGCGTCCTGAGGATTTGAATACCAAGGGACTGGTTCGCGATCTTGTGAGCGATGCCGATACGCTGGCTGTGAACAGCGACGAGAATTTCGGTAACCTGCCTTGGCGTGAAGTGTTCACCGATCCACAGCTGCAGTCGCTCATCGAACAGGCATTGGAGAATAATGTTGACTTGCGCAACGCAGCTCTCAACGTGAAGATGATGGAGACTGCCCTCACTGTTTCGAAGTTGGCCTTCCTTCCCTCTGTGGCTTTCGCACCTCAGGGTACGATTAGTCAGGTGCAGATGGACGGCGCTTCTGTGAATCGCATCTATTCATTGCCCGTTGCTGCCACCTGGAATGTCGACCTGTTTGGCAACCTGCTCTCGCAGAAGCGCTCTGCTCAGGTGAAGTTGCTGGCCACGAAGGATTATCAGGTAGCAGTTCAGACCCAGATTATCTGTGGTGTGGCCAACCTCTACTATACGCTGATGATGCTCGACGAGCAGTTGGCTATCGTTACTGATATGGAGGGACTCACCAAGGATACCTGGGACATGATGCAGTTGCAGATGCAGTTGGGCCGTGCCCGTTCTACCAGCGTGCAGACGGCTGAGGCCAACTACTACAGCGTTCAGGCCAAGAAGGCTGACTTGAAGCGTCAGATCCGTGAGATGGAGAACTCCATGTCGCTCCTCCTCAACGAGGCTGGCCATCAGATTGCCCGTGGCAAGTTCTACAATCAGAGTCTGCCTACCAAGTTCTCTACTGGCGTAGGCATCCAGTTGCTCTCCAACCGTGCCGATGTTCACGCTGCCGAGATGGCGTTGGCTCAGTGCTTCTATGACACCGAGACCGCCCGCTCACGATTCTATCCCAATATCAGCATCACGGGTACGGCATCGTTTACCAACAACCTCGGTAGTGCCATCGTCAACCCAGGTAAGTGGATTCTCTCTGCTGTTGGTTCACTCACTCAGCCCATTTTCCAGCATGGACAGATTGTGGCTGGTCTGAAGGTTGCCAAGGCTCAGCAGGAGCAGGCGCTCAACACCTTCCAGAATACCATCCTCAAAGCTGGTAACGAGGTAAGTAATGCACTGTTGGCCTACAACACTTGTGACGAGAAGAGCAAGCTTGACGAGAAGCAAGTGAAGATCTACGAACAGAACGTTGAGGACACCAAACTGCTTTACACCTCTAAGGGCTCCAGCTATCTGGAGGTTATCCAGGCACAGAATGGGTTACTGAATGCCCGCATCTCCAAGGTCACAGACGACTTCAACAAGATGCAGGCCGTAGTGAATCTGTACCAGGCATTAGGTGGTGGCTCAAAGTAATTGAAAATTGAGAATTGAAAATTGAAAATTATGGCAAGCGAAATAAGTCCAAAAGCTGAGATATCGCCCAAGGCGAAGATTGGCAATAACTGTAAGATATTCCCTTTCGTGTATATCGAGGATGACGTGGTGATTGGTGATAACTGTATCATCTTCCCCTTCGTCAGCATCCTCAGTGGTACGCGCATGGGCAATAATAATAAGGTGCACCAGGGCTCTGTGATTGCTGCTCTGCCTCAGGATTTCGATTTCCGCGGCGAGAAGTCAGAGTGCATTATCGGTGATAACAACATCATCCGTGAGAATGTGGTGATCAACCGTGCCACCCATACTGGTGGCCAGACCGTTATCGGCAACGACAACGTGCTGATGGAGGGTGCCCATATCTCGCACGACACCAAGGTGGGCAACCGCTGCGTCTTTGGCTATGGTACCAAGATTGCGGGCGACTGTGAGATTGAGGATGGTGCTATCTTCTCTTCCAGCGTCATCGCTAATGCTGGCACCCGTGTGGGACGTGCTGCAATGGTTCAGGCCGGCACCACCTTCTCAAAAGACGTGCCCCCAGGCATCATCTGCACCAAGCGTGTGGAGTATGGCGGCGTGAACACCACCATGTGTAAGTTCTATGGCACTGACGATAAGGTTCTCAAGCATATTGCCAACGCCTATCGTCTGGTGTTCCATGGTCAGACTTCACTCTTCGATGCTATCAACCAGATTGAGGAACAGGTGCCCGACAGCCCTGAGATTCGTCACATCATCGAGTTTATGCGCAACACGAAGTTGGGTATCATCACGAAGATGTAATGTGTGCTCCAGGCACCGCATCATAAAAAATGCCTCAAGTACCCTGTACGGGATGCTTGAGGCATTCTTTTTTTCTGTCCTTAGCTTATTTGGCCTGCAGCGACACCCTGCGCGTCTCTCTGCGGGCCTCGCGCCAGCGAGGGAAATACTGGTCCATGAGGGCGTGGAAACGGGCGTTGTGGCTCGGCTCCAGGAGGTGACATAGCTCGTGCACCACGATATGCTCGATGCACCACTCTGGCAACAATAGCACGTAGGCCGAGATGCAGATGCTGCGATTACGGATGTCGCACTGGCCCCAGCGTGAGATGGTGGGCTTGTAATAGATCCTGCTTGGACTGACGCCCATCTCCCTTGCATGGCGCTCCACCATGGGCTCCACGATGGCCTTCAGCCTCCGCAGTGCCTCGTCGGCCTGGGCACGGGTGGTCAGGGGCAGCTTGTCGTAGAATGCACTCCGCTGCCTCTGACGCTCCAAGGTCTTCTTCCTGGCCTCGTCAATCCATTCGCGGTGCTCCTCGATAAACGCCATCACCCTGTCGCGCGACAATCCAATAGGTGCCGACACATGCACATCGCCGTTTTTCACGATGCGCATGGACAACCTGCTGGTGCGCCTGTATGTTACCTGTATTGCCAAAATGTTGTTAATTATTGGGTGCAAAGGTAGTGATTTTCCTATATTTTTTCGTAACTTTACACCCAGATTTAATATGTTTTGTGATATGAAGAACTTTCTGTCAACACTTCATCAACTAAAATAGGCAGCACATCGTATGACACCACAGGAACAGAGAAATGAGCGTCTGGCTCATACAATTATCAAGAACTTGAAACGTCGTCACATGGAAGGCTTTTATTGCGCTACGGCAGAACAGGCTGTGAAGCAGGTCTCCGAACTTATTAAGGACGGGAGCAGTGTGACATGGGGCGGTACAATGACTATCCGCGATCTGGGTATTCCGCAATATCTTAAAGATCGTGGTACATTGGAAGTGCTCGACCGTGATCTCGCTGAAACACCAGCGGAGAGACAGGCAATGTATCTCAGGGCATTCTCTGCCGATGTCTATCTGTCCAGTGCCAATGCCATCTCAGAAGACGGAGTCATTGTGAATATCGACGGCAACGGAAATCGTGTGGCAGCAATCACTTGGGGACCAAAAAAAGTTATCTTCGTGATTGGCCTGAACAAAGTAGCCCGGGATGTGGAGGCTGCTCTTGCCAGGGCACGTGGCACAGCATCGCCCATCAATGCGGCGCGCTTCGATATTAAGACACCCTGTAAGGCTGATGGCATATGTCATAACTGTAATTCTTCGGAATCCATCTGTAGTTATGTCCACTTCCTCAGGAACTCACCACAAGGCCGTCATATCGTTGTGCTGGTTGGCGAGAACCTCGGATACTGATGACTGGGTGACAGAAAATATAATTTGTACCGATACATCCCTTTTTTGAAATATTGTTTGCTTAACAGACAATTTGATTATGAAGATAATAGACAATGAATTATTGGACGGACTGGCTGAGGAGGCTAAGAAGTCGCCGAGATTAAGGAAGAACTATAACTTCCATCAGAGTTTGCAGGACAAGTGTCACCGTTTTCTCAATGCGTTGGAACCAGGTACTTTCATCCCCGTACATCACCATCCGGATAAGGACGAGACTTTTGTGATATTGAAGGGAAAAGTCCGTGTGACCACCTATAATGACGAGGGAGGCATCGTGGAATCCCGTGTTATCAGTCAGGAAAGTGGCCGTTATGGTGTGGATATCCCCAAGAATGTATGGCATGGGGTGGAGTGCTTGGAGCCTAGCGTCTTGCTGGAATGTAAGGCCGGTCCCTTTGTGGAACATGAGGTGGATGGTATCTTGGAAACAAAACCCACGAAAGATATCTACTTTGCAGGAGGATGTTTTTGGGGAACGGAGCATTTCTTCAAGCAGATTGAAGGCGTGGCCCTGACAGAAGTGGGATTTGCTAATGGGCATACGGATAATCCGACGTATAAAGAAGTCTACACGGATACAACGGGTTTTGCAGAGACGGTCTTTGTACGCTTCTATCCGGATGTGGTAAGCCTTGAATTCCTGTTGCAGATGTTCTTTAAGGCCATCGATCCTACAAGTCTTAACAAACAGGGACATGACGAGGGCACGCGCTATCGCACGGGTGTCTATTATACGGGCCCAGCTGATCTTCCTGTCATCGAGAAGGTCTTTGCTGAGGAACAGAAAAACTACGAGCAGCCGCTGGTGGTGGAAAAACTTCCCCTGCAGAACTTCTACACGGCCGAGGAGTATCATCAGGACTATCTCGACAAGAATCCTGATGGCTACTGTCATCTGCCCCTGTCGCTGTTTGAGTTTGCAAGGAAAGCCAGGGAGAATAAGTAACTTGCCACACAGAAGTAATAAGATTTTTTTTATATGAAAGAGGTAAACTATAAGGACATGAAGTTCAATCCGTTCAATCTGTTTGGTGATGAATGGATGCTGGTGACGGCTGGCAACGAGCAGAAATGCAACACGATGACGGTCTCCTGGGGACACCTGGGATGCCTGTGGGGACATAATGACCCTACGGCAGTGATCTATCTGCGCCAGTCGCGCTATACCAAGGAGTTTGTCGACAGAGAAGGCTATTTCACGCTTTGCGTCATGGACAAGTCGTTTAAGAAGCAGATGGCCTACCTCGGCAGTGTGTCAGGCCGTGATGAGGACAAAATTGTGAAGGCTGGCCTCACCCCAGTCTATACCGATGATACCGTTTGGTTTGAGCAGGCCAAACTGGTACTGATTTGTAAGAAGGTCTATCAGTCGGAGCTGCAGGAGGACGGATTCCTCAGTCAGGACACCCTCGACCAGCATTATGCCCAGGGTGACTTCCATACAATGTTTGTCGGCAAGATTGAGAAGGTGCTGGTACGGGATGATGAGTATCTTGGATAGACTGTGAATTCAGTTAACGGGCCATTTTTTGACCCGTTTTTTTTTGTTCACTTTTTTGTCGGAAGTCAAAAACTGCTCTCGCACTTCACTTCACCGTATCTCTGCCAGAGAAACGACGTGTTGCTCATCGAGAAACGACGTATCTCTTTGTAACCCCCCCAATCGAGTCGTAATTTAATGTTTCATGTATCATGTATTCATAATACCCCCAAAAACGCCACTCGAGTGAATTCATCGAATTAGCTAGCTCAAGTCATGAATTCACTCGGCTCAATCGATGATTTCAGCTATATAGGGGTGAATTATTCTTCACCTGCCCTGAGTTTTTCGGCAAGGAATATTAAGAATATGTGTATATTCTATGAAAGCTGGCAAACGCTTGAACGCCCTAATTCGTCAGTTGCAACTGACGAATTTACAGAAATTAACAGTATGAGATGACAGGTACCAGTCCCTAGGCATCCTTCGTTAAAAAATGCTTTAGCCTGCTCTTAGGCAGCAATCACTCTGCTCCTAGCCTGCTCCTAGGCTGCTTCTAGGCTGCTCCGTGGAGCACTCACGAGCGAGGCTAGAAGCAGGCTAGGGTATGGCTAGAGTATGGCTAGACTATGGCTAGAGTAAGGCTAGAGTAAGGCTAGACTATGGCTAAAGCGTCTGAAGGCTGATGGCGACAAATTTATTCCCACGTCCAATATTTCCTTAATTCTCCAACAATCTCATCCCAATCCTGTAAGGTGAACGTTCCTGGGCCCATCATCATAATGGTCATCTCCAGGTCGTCCCAGAGTATCTGTTCTTCCTGGGGAAAAGCCGTCTCGTAGAGCAGTCTGATTCCTGCGTCTGAAGGCTGATGTTATTTGTTTCTGAAGCATTTACTAATATTTCTCAACTTTGTTAAAAGTTTGGCGCAAAGATAGTAATTATCCATTGTTTTTTCGTACCTTAGTCCCCAAATTTAATATGTTTTGTGAAATGAAAATAGACCACATAGCGCTATTTCTATATTACCTGATAGCCATCAACGTCGTGACCTTTCTGGTCTATGGTGTTGATAAGGTCAAGGCCAAACGAGGTAGCTGGCGCATATCGGAGGCAACCTTGCTGATACTGGCAGTCGTTGGTGGCAGCATCGGGGCCTTATTTGGTATGAAGGTCTGGCATCACAAGACTCTGCACAAGAAGTTCAAGTATGGCCTTCCGCTGATTCTGCTGGCACAGATAGCGCTCATTGCTCTGCTGGTATGGAATTGTAGTCAGTCGTAGTATTCTATTTGCAGTTCCTCGCTGACGCAGAAATCATCGTGGAAGCCATCGTCATACGAATAGACGATTCGCATGCCTCGATAGGTAGAAGGCACTTTCAGTGTTTCCAGCAGATGCCATTTTGGGCGGCCAAAGTCGTATGATTCCCTGTCAAGCAGAATGCGGTTGGATACGAAGTCAAAGTGGTAGTACCCACCACCGATGCACTGGTCACCAGGCTTCAGCAAATGCTTATGCTGGTTGACCATGCCGAGGCGGAAATAGCCGTCCATTGTGATGATAAACTTAGGAAGTGTCATTCTCCAATAATTGTTACGACCAACTCTCTTGCACCACCGTAATTCCTGTACTCGCAGAAGTAGATACCTTGCCAGGTGCCGAGGTTCAGGCGGCCATCGGTGATGGGGATGGTGATGCTGACACCACTCAGCGTGGATTTGGCATGGGCAGGCATATCGTCGGCACCCTCCAGTGTATGCTCGTACTCAGGACGGTTCTCAGGAACCAATCGGTTAAAGATGGTTTCCATATCAACACGAACATCTGGATCACAGTTCTCGTTGATGCTCAGCCCACAACTGGTGTGCTTCGTGAAGATGTTCACGATGCCTGTCTTCGGCAGTTTTGGCAACTGGCTCACTATCTCGCTTGTCACCAAATGGAAACCACGACGTTTCGGCTGCAGGGTTATTTCAATTTGTTGTACCATTTTTTTCTTAAAGTATTCTAATCTTTGGTGCAAAAGTACGAAAAAAGCAATTAAAATAAGTACCTTTGCTAATAAAATTTGCTAGAACGGGCGGCACCTCAGCAATTAAAGCAAGCTTTATTGCATTCGGTTTGCACCGTCCTTGCCACGCAGAATTAATAAGATTTTTGATATGAAAGAGGAAAACTATAATACAATGTATGTCGGCAAGATTGAAAAGGTACTGGTAAGGGATGATAAGTATCTTGGATAGGTAACTGAAATAAGACCAGATAATATGAGAAAAGCAAGTCGACAAATGGAAGCCGCCTTCGCATTGGAGGTATTGGATAAGGCTCCATACGTGACAGTAAGCATGACGCGACCTGATGGGACTCCATACGGATTACCCCTGTCCTTGGCTCGCACTGATGAGAGAACGTTCTATTTCCATGGTGCCCTGGAGGGTGATAAATTGGACTGCATAGCACACTGTCCGACGGTTTTCCTGTCGGCTGTTACCAAATGTGCGCCTATAGTTGGCCCTAAAGACGGGAGTTTTACGTTACAGTACAAGTCTGCAACAGCTGTTGGAAAAGCAGAGATTGTGACAGACCGCGATGAGAAGATTGCTGCATTGAGGGCCATCTGCCAGCGTTTCCTTCCTCATCACATGGATGCTTTCGATGATGCCATCAGTCGCAGCATCGAACGTACCGCTGTAGTGCGCATTACCCTGACAGAGCCTCCTGTTGGTAAGCGCAAGCAGTATGACAAACAGGGCGAGGAGATGAAATGGGGACGAATGGAATAAATAATGAATATACAATAGAACGATATGTTAGAACACATTGCAGATTTTACGGCCTGGCCGATACTGACAGGCATCCTTATTGGTTATGTAGCCAACCGCATTATGAGTGGTGAGGGTAAGGGATGTTGTATGAACCTTATCGTGGGTATTGTCGGCAGTTATGTTGGCACATTCATCAGTCACCTGCTGAACATAGAACTGTTAGGTAAGGGGTATCTGACTAACTTCGTGTTTTGCGTGGTAGGTTCAATAGCTGTATTATGGCTTTGGAAGAAACTGTTTGACTGATGACATGGAAACTGAAATGTCGCTGTAGGCAAGATAGTATCAGACCGTGGGATAAACATACATGTCCAAAATGCCAGGGTGAGAATCCCAGGCGGAAATAAAAAAAAGAGGTCAGCGATGACCTCTTTTCTGTGATCCGCTTGGGGTTCGCGCTCGACGCCTGCGTCGCTTTCATAAAGCGCAGCGACTGAAAGAACCCTTGGGTGAGAATCTCAAGCGGAAATAAAAAAAAGAGACCCGAAAGTCTCTTTTCTGTGATCCGCTTGGGGTTCGAACCCAAGACCCCAACATTAAAAGTGTTGTGCTCTACCGACTGAGCTAGCGGATCAACCTTAGTGCTTTTTATTGAAAAGCGGGTGCAAAGGTACGAACTTTTTTTGAACCTGCCAAATTTATTCGGATGATTTTTCTGATTCAGTGATAATTTCCTCGTTTTCACGGGTGATATAGCGCTGATAATAAGCTATCAACAGGGTGGTGGCTGGCAAGGCTATGATGAGCCCGATAAAGCCAAGCAGGGCACCCCATACGGATAGCGACAGCAACAGGATGGCAGGGTTGAGGCGCATGGCCTTGCCCATGACGTAGGGGGTTACAATGAGGTCGATAATCACCTGGACGACGGCAAAGACGGCTACTGCCATGGCAAAGACAATCCAGAAATTCTGTCCTGTATCGGCTGCCTTCAGAAGGGCCAGCAGGGCTGTAGGAATCAAAGCGAAGGTGTGCAGGTAGGGTACCAGATCCAGGATACCGATAAGGATTCCCAAGCCAATGGCCATGGGGAAATCGATAATGGTAAAGCCTATGCAGAACAGTACACCCATGATGAAGGCCACCAGACCCTGGCCGCGGATATAGTTGCTCAGTTCACGCTCGGCATCCTTGGCCAGTACGCTCCAGAACGGACGGCTCTTCTTGGGAAATATCTTAATCCAGTTCTCCGTCAGGTACTCGTAGTCCATGAGAATGAAGAACATATACAGCAGGGTGATGAGTGATGCTGCGATACTGATAAGGATACTTGCCGTCTTGCCTACCACGCTGAACATCTGGGGGAGGGCGTCTTTGATGCCTTCGGTGAAGTTCTCACTTCGCATATAGGCTTCCAGGTCCCTGCGATGCTCCTGTGTCCACTGGCTGATGGCATCAGGGATGCTGTCGATCTTTGCCGTGGTCTGTATGTAGGCGGTAACGAGCTCGACAGCATCCCTGATGCCATCAGCC